>Ga0228702_1001204_pt1 | contig 17186 bp, 19 predicted proteins | sample McNCre217_Aug_MG_2_FD_178018 | JGI IMG/M metagenome (GOLD analysis project Ga0228702, IMG submission 178018) | Freshwater microbial communities from McNutts Creek, Athens, Georgia, United States - 20-17_Aug_MG | ecosystem: Environmental > Aquatic > Freshwater > Creek | place: USA: Georgia... | reverse complement strand
GTTGACATGAAAGTATGGGTAGGATTATGGAAGATAAATTTTATAAATTTCTTACAAATTGAACAATTTCAACAAGTTAGCAACGTAATGCTAGTACGCTCACTACGGGTGCGGACACATTCACCGGTACTGCTGGCAACGACACTTTTGTCGCATCTGTGGCAACGATGAACACATATGACTCCGTTGACGGTGGCGCGGGCACCAACACTCTGAGCATCAACGAAACAAACGCAGTTACTGCCTTGACTGGTACTTTTGCAAATCTGCAAAAAGCCGCAATCACGACAACAGGTGCTGTTGGCGTTGGTGCAATTTCAACTGTTAACGCATCCGCTGCTGTAACTACGCTGAGCGAAAATGCAGGCGTTACTACTGGTAACGTTGTCCTTCAAGTTGGTTCTTTGCAAGTTACTGCTACAACTGGTTCTGCCGCAAACATTTCGGCAGCAGTGACTTCCGCACTGCAGGCATTGGGCTATACGGTGGTTGCTAGCGGGGCAACTTCTTCGCAAGTTACTGTTGCTGCAGCTACTGGCGTGGTGACTGTCACAGGCAAAGCCGACGGGTCCTCGCTGCCTTCGATCTCTGTTGTGAGCGGCGCTGCTGCGCAATTGCCAGCAATTGCCGTTACGGCTGGTGTTGCTGCTGTAACAGCCGTTGATGCTGCTGCGCTTTCTCTGTCTGGTATTACAGGGCTGACATCTGCAACCGTTGCCGCAGGTACAACCGCATACGTATCTGCAGCCAAGACTACAGACTTGACAGTTACTGCTGGTTCGGTTGCATCCGTTACTGGCGGCCAAAATGATACCGTTACTGGTAAAGGCGGCGTGACTGTTAAGTCTGCAACTGGCGCAATCACCATCACTGAGAAATCATCCGGCGCTGTCACAGTTGAGGGCGGCACAACGGTTGCAATTACAAAAGCTGGTTCAGCACTGAGCTCCACAACTGGCCAGCCTTCGGGCTCTGCATACGCAGGTAACGTTACAGTTGGTGCTGATTCCTCTTACAGCAACACTTCTGTTTCTGCAGATGGATATCCTCAATTGGATGCCAACGTCAAGAAGCAACCTACAGGTGACATCACCATTAAAAACTATACGAACTACACCGATACTACTGGTGCAGCTGCTCGTGTGTATGGTTCTGGAACAGCAGATGTCTTCGCCAATGGCGCAGCTAACGTCTCTGTTGCTACCGCTGGTGCTATTACTGTTAAAGACGTTCAAGTGAATACACGAGTGCTTGTTAACGGCACTTCTGGTGTCAAAGGAACACAAACACTGTCTTCTGTAACTATCGATGGTGCTGGTACAACTGCAGCGATCACTTCTGATGCATTGACGACACTGAAGGTCATTAACACTGGCGCTTCTGCAGCCGTGACTGTGAACAATGCAAAGTCTGGTGGGCATGCACTGGCACTGACCTTGGGTAACAACGCCAGCGGTACAGCCGTTACTGACGACACAGCCACTTCGGTGACAGTGACAACTGAAGCACAGTCAATCTCGTCAACAGCATCCAAGGCTTATGTTGATTTGAATGCCGCCGTTGCTACATCGTTGACATTCAACAATGCTGCCTCTGTTGCATTGACAACCGCCGCTACTGCATTGAACGGAGCCACAAAAGTGACTTCGATCACTGCTACTGGCGCTGGTGCATTGGCACTGGGCACAATTACGGACGCTACCAAGTTGACTTCGATTGATGCATCTGCTGCAGCAGGCGCATTGAGCGTCACCATTGGGGCAACTGGTAACTACGGCATGACTGTTAAAGGTGGTGCTGGTGCTGACACGGTTACCTTGGATGGTGCTATTGCTGCAGGTTCTTATAACGGGGCTACTGTTTCCACTACTGTGAGCCTCGGCGCCGGCAACGACACTGTTTTGAAGGGTACATCTGGCAGCATCGGTACTGGGGCTTTGGTTGATGGTGGCGATGGTAATGACACTATTGCAGCATCGTTGTTGAATGCCAGCAACTCAGCTTCTATCGTTAACTTTGAAACCATTGGTCTCGATTTGACAACTGGTACATACGACACTGACTTGTTGGTTGGTGCTACTGGCTTGGCTGCACAGGCTCTTGGCGCTACTTACACGAATGTGAATACTCCTCAAAGCATCACATACGGCAAGGATTTGGGTGGCAGTGCCGGCGCAATCACCTTGACTTTCGGTACAGCGGAAGCTACCGGCACAACCGATTCGTACGCAGTTACCCTTGCAGGTAAAGCCGGCGCTTCTGCCACAGCTGTGAGCCAAGATTCTCTCCGTGCTCAAACATTGAGCATTGAGAATATCGAAACTGTTTCAGTCAATTCGACTGGTACTGGTTACATCGCTAACTCCATCAATGTACAAGATACAAAAGCTCGTACTGTGACGATTTCTGGCGACAAGGACCTGACTATCACTTTTGGTGATGGCTCGGCCTCTTCCGCCACTTTCGGTACAGCTGCGGCTTCGTCTACAGATGCGAATGGTGTTTCAGTGATTGATGGTTCCGCTGCCACTGGCAAGCTGTCTATTGATACAACAGACATCGGTGTTGCATATGCAGGCCTCTCTGTTAAGGGCGGCGCTAATGACGACACCATCGTCTTGGCTCAAACTGCTACCGTGGATGCTGGTGCAGGCAATGACAGCATCACAACAGCAGCTGCTACAAACAGCGTCTTGACACTGGGTGCTGGCAAGGACACTGTCATCGCAACTAGCACTGTTTACAGCACTGGTTATGTGACCACTATCACGGATATCGCTGTTGGCGACAAGATTGATTTCTTGGCCGCATCGACAAGCGGTACCGCTGCAGCGATTGGCGCTAAAGTCACACTGGGTTCTACTGTTACTACTCTTGCCGCCGCTCTTGATGCAGCAGCGAACAGTGGCGGCACATCTGGTGCAGAAATTAACTGGTTCCAGTACGGTGGCAACACTTACGTCGTCTTTGACGCCGCTGCATCTGCCACTGCTAACCTCTCGACTTCTGATGTGGTGGTTAAGCTGGCAGGTCTGGTTGACCTTTCGACTTCGACTTTCAACGCGACACAGGGTCTGCTGACTGTTGCTTAATCTCCAACAAGCCCAAACCGCAAGGTAAGGGCTTGAGGTGAAAACCTTCCAACCCCGTCCCTCACAAGGGGGCGGGGTTTTTTCATGAAAGCCATTTGACATGACCACCATCACCATCGACAACAAACAGTACGAACTCGACAGCCTGTCCAACGAGGCCAAGGCTCAATTGGCCAGCATCCAGTTTGTGGACGCTGAACTGGCCCGCCTTCAGGCTCACGCGGCTGCACTGCAAACAGCCCGCAATGCTTATGCCAAGGCATTGACTGCGGCTTTGCCCGCTCTGCCTGCTGGTGACACGATCAAATTCTGATGTCATTGGCGCCGACCCTTGCCAAAGCCCAGCGCCATGTGCTGGCCGGGCAATACGATGCAGCGATCAAGCTGTACCGTGGGTTGTTGCGCCTGACGCCAAGGCAGCCGCAGATCAACAGCCTGCTGGGGGCTATGCTGATCCAGACCGGGCAAGCCGAAGCCGCTGCCGACGTGCTGGAATTGGCCTTTGCCGCAGAACCTGCCAACCCGGAGCATTGGGTCAGGCTGATCGTGGCGCACCACCGTGCAGGCCATGTGCAGCGTGCCCGTGAACTGTTACCGCATGGGGTTGCGCTGGGGATTGCGCCGGAGCACATGGACCGCTTCAGGCAAGACCTGTCCGAGCCGCCCGAGCGTTCGGTGCAGGCGCTCCACAAAATGGTGGCCAGCGGCAAGCGGCTCAATGCAGAGATCGCAGCCCGGTTGCTGGTGTCCGACTACCCTGAAAGCCTGGCAGCCCAAGCCTGTCTGGAGCGTGTGCTGGCGATGGAGGCTACCGAATGAACAACCCCGACCCGGATTTGGTGCGTGAACTAGCCGAGATCGAAGCCGAGTCCATCGGCTGGGTGCCCTTGGAGGCGGGGGCTTACCTGCATGTGAGCGATGAGAACGCCACAGAGGTGCTGGTGGTGGGTGTGCCACAAGCGGGGGATGCGGTGTTGCTGGTGGGGTGAACGCAGTGGCTAATACTTCTCCTCATAACAGTTGAACGCAAGACCATGACCCCAAACTTAGTAGAAGATCTCATCAAAGTGCGCATCCCTGCACTCAATAGCGCAATGTCTAATTACCAAGTGGTTGCACTCGGCTTGGGGTCGCAGCAGCAGGTACTACTGTTAGCTGAAGTTGAACGGCGAATTCGTCAGAGTCTTGCCATTTTGTTGCGTGTGAATCAAATAGTCTCACCTACGCTAGACCGAGCTTTATTCACGATCACAGAGGTGGTGATGCATGGATCAGACGCAGGACAGACGGCCTTGAATGCAACTTGCGAGGTAACTGATGAGGTTTGGTTCCTGACGGAAGCTTTCTATTGGAATGCTTTTCGAGCCCTGAACATCTTCTGGGGGCAGGGAATTAAAGTTGGCGAACAGAGAGGGCTTCCTGGCATTGGAATCACCGCAAATCGTAACTTGGGGGTTTGCTTGGTGAGAAATCAACTGATCGAACATCCAGAGTTGGTCGGAGGTAGTTTGTCCCTCGACCCGTATGGTTCTGGTCCTGCTATAGGGACTTGGGCAGTGGAGTACGGAGCTATCTCGATCACTGATGGGGGCCTATTTGTTAATGCCCAGGAATGGATCAGCTATGTGACTAGGCGCCTTGAAGTTGGAACTAACGCACTTGGGTGATTCATACTGAAAACTGAGCCAGTCAGTTCTCCACCGGCCATCCCAGCATTTAAGGCTCAACATCCGGGGCCTGTGCCTGGGTTGTCAGAGGTGGTTCACTGACCCACTTGAGTCTTCATCCTGCGCTGGACTTCGACCATGAAGTCAGAGGGTGACACATCCAGGGCATCGCAAAGCTTGAAGAGCAGCCTGACGCTTGGGCTGTTCCGACCAAGCTCGATCAGCGAAATGTAGTTCCGATCGACGTCAGCACGCAAAGCGAGGTCAGTTTGACTCCACTTTCGCTTTGTTCTGAGGCTGCGCATGGCTTGCCCGAGTGCCTGATCTGGATCCAAAGGTCTTGCCCAATAAGTTGAGCAAGATTGCGCCTTCGTAACTCATGCATTGCTGCATATATACGGCAAAGTGGTGATAATCTCAAATTCCTGCAATGTGGTGCAGGGCTAGCCCGTGTTGGTGGCGGGTAACTTGTCGCCGGGTCTGTCTATGAGCGCCGCATTGATCGTTCTGGTAGGGCATGGGTTTGATAGTGTGGGGGATAGCTATGTGTCTCTGCTATTCAAATTGGAGCTGTTGATGATGAATAAAATTTTTGGAGTTATAGCGCTGGCTCTCGGGTTGATTGCGTGCGGTGATAGCGCTATTAAATCAGAAGTTAAGAGTTTGCTGATAGATCCATCATCTGCTGAATTTAAATCAATCACAGTATTCAAGGATGGTAATTACTGTGGTGAAGTTAATTCGAAAAATAGAATGGGTGGGTATGCTGGGTATAAGGCATTCAGCAAAGTTGATGGAAAATTGGAGATTCATGATGTGATGGGATTGGAGCGTTTATGTGAAATCGCCAAGGATCCGGTAACGCACAAATGCACTGAACTTGATAGACGCATAAAGTATTACGCTAGTGAGCTCAAAAAAGATAATCCTGTCAAGGGTGCTGTTTCGCGCGAATGGATTGAAAATAAGAAAATAGAAAGTGAAACTGAATTTACACTACTAATGTGTGCCAATAAATTATTTAAAAACTGAGCCAATTCACGTATCTAATATGAAGAGTTAACGCTCTTCATCCATCCACAAACAGCCCCCCTGGTTTCGGCCTCGGGGGCTTTTCTTTTGCCTGAAAGGTTTTATGCATGCATTGAAAACAGCCGCTGCCATGGAGCAGTTTTTGCACACCACACCTGACCCTGAACTGCGAGGCCTGCTGGCTGACCGTGTCCAGGCGCTCAGTGAATACGACGACTACGACCTTGGCGATCTTGCCCACTTCTATGTGGTCGAGACAGCTGAGGAGCTTCGATGTCTGAACCTGCCCGACCCCGTCGAAGTCAGAGCGGATCACAAGGACTGGACCGAACTGGTCTATGTGCTCAGTGATGACGGATTTGGCCTAGAGGTCTTTGTCCGGAAGGGGCTGATATGAGGCCCCCAGTGAAACCCAAACCCCACGCCACCCATCGAGGTGGTTTTTTTACGTCTGAAGGAATCCATATGAAAACCCAACTCAACGATAACCAGCGACTGTCTGTACCAGCTGGAATTTTTGGTCACCACTTCGGCACTCGCATTGAGCCTGATGTGTTTGCCATGGCCTCCCGCCTGTCACCTGACTACTGCGGTGGTTACTGGGAGTTTTATGCATTGGCCAATGGTGGATTCTTCATGGCCCCAGTGGCTCACCATGGCTTTTTGGTCTGTTCGAACAATGGCTACGAGGGCGTCATGTCAGCTGAGGCCTTGGGGCTAACTGCATGTCTGTACGTGTACTCGATGGTCACATTCACCCAGGTGGGCACTCTGCTGGATGTGTGTGCAAGTCAGTTTCACAAGGTCAGGGAGTTTGCCATTGGGCATCCTGAGGCGCTTGAAATCTTCCAGGCCATTGACTGAGGGGACGTCATGAAACCAAGTGATGAAACCCTGGCTGCACTGGTGGCCCTGCTGAACGATGACCTGTTTGAGCTGTGGGAGGAGCGTGCATCGGTCCTGGAGTTCGATGCTGGTCTGTCACGGGATCTGGCAGAGGCTCGTGCATACCTGTATGTGCTTCGGGATCACACTGCCCAAGTGCTGGAGGATCTGCAATGAAATGCCCATCCCTGTCTGGACGGTCCACCCTGACATACGAAGTCAAGGATGGAAACCTGACGATCACAGCTAACAGTGGTCGTGGAATGTTCAAGCCAACCCCTGTGAGCATGAGGGCTATTGATGACCTGTTGACCGCTCGGGAGTGGATCACCGCCGTCAGTCTGCATGAACTGTTCAAGGGCACCTCTGTGAACACGGCTGGGTTTGTCCTAGCAGCACTCAAGGACCTTGGGGTGGTGGAGCCATTACCGGAGAACTCCCGAAGGTTTCGCAGGAGGACTCAGTCATGAAGCTGTTATTGACTGTCTTGGCTGAGGAGCTGGTTGGGCTCTTGGCTGCAGCGCTGGCCCGAAAGGTGAGCACATGGAGGAAACGGCCATGACCGCAATCTTCATCGGTGCATGTGTCCTGTGGTTCCTGGGCAAGCTGTCCAAGGCACTAATGGGACTGGTCCTGATTGGGCTGTTTGTGCTGTTCCCACTCAAGGCACTGTTGGTGGTCTTGGTGCTGGTTGCCCTGATGACCATGTCCTGAAAAACCTCCCCAGGGTCATTGCTTCGGTGATGGCTCTGGGGGTGGTGGCCTATTTTTTATCAAGCTAAAAAGATAACTATCTAACTAAAATCATCCCAAAGTCATGTGCGCATCATGAGAAATATTTGAAAAATCTTTTCCAAGGCATTGTTTTTCATGATAAAGTCCATCCCCCTTGGTCAAACACCTCTAAGTGTCGTGTGAGATCAGTTACTTAGGTGGATTCGTTCACCGCCCGTGAACTGGGGTTAGGTTCACGGTTTTATAGACCCAGTCGTCGAAAGATGACGTAACAGTGGTGTGTCGCCTTTTACAAGGGACCAACACCCAAATGCCAAGTGGCCAAAGCACCCGACTGGGGTTTCTCAGTTGGGATTGATACCAGAGCGTTAGCTCGTGGGGCAGCATGTCTGTTTCTGCAAGTTAAAGCTCTGGGGCGCAGCCACTGGCGTAATTTATTGAAACGCTTGTGGCATGCAAACTTTTGGAGAGTTTTTTGTCCGTCAACCGTTACCACTCTACTGGCTGCATCACTACACGCACATGGATGCAGTCCAGCTACACAGAAAGCTATGACCTCGATGAGCGTGAAGAGGCATGGCGCGACATTAACAGCGTGAGTCCAGAGATGGGCCCATCCCAGCGGCAAGTGTTGAAGGATTTGCATGCCCTGCACGCTGGGGGAATTGGTGGTTTGCGCGAAGCATTGATGATGCTCGGGCACTACGACAGTGTGGACATTTTGGACCGCTATGAAGGCATGTCCATGGTGAACGCTTGGGAGCGTAGCCAGGGCCGTATCTGACATCCAGCTGCTGAATCAATATCGATATACATACATAAGGAATATTTTTATGAGCAAGAACACTGACGCAACCGCTTCATTCATGGATCAGGCATGGATGATCACCAGCACCAAGAATATGGGGGGAGCAAACTGCATGGTGACAGTCGAGGCCATGCTGAACCTTTATTTGATTGCGCGGATGGAAGGCAAAGTGAAGCGAGGGGATGTTTTGGCTGATATCCACTATTTGACCGGAGGTGTACCAGATGCATTTGACTGGCTCTATGGCCAGATCGCACATATGGAGCCAGACCGTGCGGCACTCGAAATTCGTTATGCATCATTTGCCGAAGGGAACCCGGATTCAGTAGGTCCGCTGTTTCCACATTACTTCATGGAGTTTGTGCAACGAGAAAAGTTGCCCATGTCCTACGCTAAGTTTTGTTCATCACGCAAGATCGGGCAGGTGTACCCAGAGCCAATCCTAATGAACGCCGATACCAGCAGTGCAGCAGTAGTGATCTGTCATTAATCGTCAACATCCCCCACGGTCTCGGCTCTGGGGGATTTTTAACTACCGGAGCAATAAACACTACCACTACTTTTAATGACGTCGGCGAGCAGTATGGGACGTCACCTGAGATGCAAAGGTGAGCGATTTTTATTTCTCGATCGGCTACTACTAATAAGGAAAAGAAGAATATGGACAAGGTTACCAAGGCCCACCTAGAGGCCATGAATCGTGCAGCTGCTGCAAATGCGTGGCTTGCACAAGGCTACTTCCCGATGCCTGTTACGCCAGGCCAGAAAGCTACACGTTACAAACATGCACCTTGGCTGGAAAAGCTCACGGACCGCTCAGTGGATGTCCACTGGAGCACCTACCCCACCGATGACATTGCCCTGCACTGTGGGCAAGGCTTGGTGGTGCTCGATGCTGACTCACGGCAATCACTGGATGCCATGCTGATGTTGGAGGCCAAGCACGGTCTGCATCCCCAGATGGTGGTCAACACCCAGAAAGGCGTGCATCACTATTTCCGCCAAGCCCCTGACTTGCGGATCAAGGCGGCAGGGTACAGCACGACAGAACATCCTGAACGCATCGATGTGCGCTGTCGCAGTGCATACATCATCACAGCCCCCAGTACTGGCAAGACACTGGCCACTGAAGAAGTGGTTCGATTTGAAGACCTGACACTGCTCACACAGGCGTTCGTGGATGAGCTATTTGTGCATAACGGTGACAGACCTCTGACCGAGCGTCCAGAGCGTGAAGCCATGGATGGCTGTGGTGAATTCGGTGAACCTGTTGATGTCTCAGTCAAGGTTGCCCGTATGAGGGCACTGCTGGAGCACATTGATCCTGATGAAGGGTACTCGTCTTGGATTCAGGTGCTGATGGCGATTCATCATGAAACGGGGGGATCCGATGAGGGTATGGCACTGGCTGATGAGTGGTCTAGCAAAGGCGGCAGCTACGACGGGTTTCGATCCATCGAGCAGAAGTGGGCGTCCTTCAATGCAGGATCATCCACCCCTGTGACGATGGCATCACTCGTGGCCATGGTCAGGGATCAGGGGTTGGATCCTTGGACTCTGTGTGCTGAAGCTGATGAGCCTTTTGAAGCATGTGAGATGGAAGTGCTCGCGCCAGTCAAACGGTCGCGGGCAGTGGTTAGACGCACCACTTCTGACATGGTCCAGCCCATTTCAAGGGACAGGTTTCCGCATCAACCCAGCAGGAAAAATGCTGGTGTACCGGCTACGTTCGAGAATTTTGTTCACCTGATGCGGGCATATGGCGTGCAGGTTTCCTACGACATGGTTAGAAAGGATGTGCTGATCAAGGTGCCTCATCTGGTGACCACGGTCGATAACGCCAAGGAAGTCACCAATGCACATATCAAGAGCTTGTGCGCAATGAATGACATACCAGTGACGCACATCGGCTCCAACATTCTGGCGCTCGCTGATCTCAATGCCTTTAACCCAGTGGCTGATTGGATCGTGAGCAAGCCATGGGATGGGGGGGATCGACTGCCTGCGTTTCGGGCTACCCTGGTCACTGATGATGATTACCCTGTGAACTTTCGAGACACGTTACTCGATAGATGGATGACATCGGCTGTAGCGGCAATGTTTGACGATGATTTTAAATCCAGGGGAGTGCTCACACTGTCTGGTCCGCAGGGCATTGGCAAGACCAGCTGGGTCAATGCACTGGTGTCCTGCCCTGAACTGCGCAAAGCAACAGTGCTCACTGGACATTCGTTGGACGCGAACAGTCGTGACTCCAAGAGTACCGCCCTCACCAAATGGATCACAGAGCTGGGGGAAGTGGAGGCCACACTCAAGCATGACCTGCCTGCGTTCAAAGCGTTCATCACCAATGACATTGATGTGTTTCGCAGGCCTTATGCAGCATCGGACTCGACCATGCCACGGCGCACGGTGTTCTGTGCATCCGTCAATGACAAGTGGTACCTCAAGGACCCCACTGGGAACAGCCGGTTTTGGTCGATCAAGGTGGCCAAGGTCAACTATGAGCATGGATTGGACATGCAGCAGGTGTTTGCCCAGTACAAGGCGCAATTCTTTGATAAGGTGGATGCCAAGTGGTGGCTTGATCCTGAGCAGGAAAAATTTCTGACAGAACTGAACAAAGAGTTTGAACCGATCAGTCCTGTTCAGGAGGCACTGACATTGCTGATCAATCAGGGCCGTGAGAAAAAGCATGATCTGGTTTTCATGACGTCTGTGCAGCTGATCAAGTTGATCGACATGCGTGCCACATCTAAGGAGGTTCATGCGGTGATGCGTGATCTGGTGGGGCCTCCTCGTAAGACCGGCGGGCTCTATGGCTGGGATTTACCACTGATCATGTCCCTGGACTGATAGGGTTGGAGGGGCTGCAGGGGTTGCAGGTTTGGAGACGATTGGCTGGTTTGTCTGGCTTGGCTGCTCTCTGGACTGACCCCTCTGCTCCTTCTCCTCAGATCAGGGTTGCAGGGGTTGGAAATTCACAGGTCCAAACAGTATTTTGGGAATTCTCCATAGGCGGTAGCGAGGTAGACGAGAAATCCAAAAAAGTCTTTTCTAGGCAGCACCCCTTGCAACCCCTGCAACCCCTTGCAAGAGCCAGAAAACATCAAGGTCACAGCAATACACCACCCCCTGCGACCCTTGCAACCCCGATCCCCATAAAAACAGCTGAAGAGCCCACTCCAGCGATCACCTGCAGGTACTGATCCCCAGTATCTGGTCAATCCCCCCCAACCGACATGAACCATGCATTAACCGTGCAGGCCATGTCACGTCCAAACCAAAGGAGTTTTCTGAAAATGCCTACCGTTCAACTGTCATCACAATTTGTGGCCACCGCTACCTGCCCAAGTGGCAAACGCAAAGTGGACTACTACGACACCCTGGTCACGGGCTTCATCCTGGAAGTGCGTGCTACCGGGTCTGCCACCTACTACCTGCGCTACCGCGATCCCCATGATCGGCAGTGCCAGTTCAAGATCGGCGACACCAAGAGCGTCCCATTCGAGCGTGCCCGTCAAGCTGCCTTTCACGCCCGCACCCGTGTGGTCTTGGGGGAGAGCCCTCAGGAGCAAAAGAAGCTCAAGAAGTCAGTGCCCACCTTCAAGGAGCTGGCCGAGGATCACTACCTGCCGTTTGTCAAAACCTACAAACGCAGCTGGGACTGTGATGACTCGCTGCTGCGCAACCACCTGCTGCCTGCCTTTGGCTCCAAACGCCTGGATGAAATTACCGAGCGTGCGATCTCTGACATGCAGCAAGACATGCGCTCCAGGGGCTATGCCAAGGGGACCTGTAACAGGGTGCTGGTATTGGTGAAGTACATGTTCAAGTTGGCCAAGAAGTGGAATCTGCCCGGTGCTCAGGACAACCCCTCTGAAGGCATCAAACTGGTCGATCCACAAAATGCCCGGGAGCGCTACCTCAATGCTCAGGAGACACAGCGCTTGAAACAGGCCATCGAAGACAGCCCCAATGTGCAGCTCAAACACATCGTGGCCTTGCTTCTGCTCACTGGTGCCCGAAAGCGTGAACTGTTGGATGCCAAGTGGGAGGACTTCGATGTGGAGCGTCGTAACTGGCGCATTCCTATGTCCAAGTCAGGCAAAGCCCGTCATGTACCGCTGTCCACCGCTGTGCTGGAAGTGCTCAAGAGCCTGCCCCGCTGGGATGGGTGCCCGTATGTGGTGCCAAATCCACAGACCCGCAAGCCCTTCAAGTCAGTGTTCTACAGCTGGAATACTGCCCGCAAAGAGGCAGGACTGGCTGATGTCCGCATGCACGACCTGCGCCACAGCATGGCCAGCAACCTGGTCAACTCTGGCCGCTCAATCTATGAGGTCTCCAAAATCCTGGGGCATTCACAGATCAAGACGTCCCAGAGGTACGCCCACCTGGCCCATGAAACCTTGCTGGCAGCGGCTGATGCGGCTTCGTCCACCTGGATGTAAGTCCCTGACCCCTTCGGGGGTTGGGGGGGTATTTGCGACAAAAGTAGCTTTCAGGCTACAATTGCAACATGTACGAACTGCGGCACTATTTCAATTCAGAGGGTCAAGACCTATTTGGTCGATGGCTCGATGGACTGAGAGATCGCCAAGCCCAAGCGCGCATTGCTGCACGGATGACAAGATTGAGTAATGGAAATTTTGGTGACTGCAAACCTGTCGGTGCGGGTGTGTGGGAGCTACGTGTCGATTGGGGACCGGGATACCGCGTCTATTACGCCGTTGAAGGCAAGCGGGTAGTCCTGCTGTGCGACGGTGGAGATAAAAGAACGCAGGCCGCTGACATTGAGCGGGCAATTGGTCGTTGGAATGAGTGGCAGCAAAGGAGCAAAAAATGAGCGCAACCGTTAAACACGATGACTGGCTTTTTAAGCAACTTCAAGATGCTGAGTTTGCTGCTGAATACCTAAATGCAGCAAGTGAAGATGACGATCCAAAAACCTATCTGACAGCCCTTAGAAAGGTCGTGGAAGCACGTGGTGGCATGGCAAGCGTCGCTGAAAAAACACACCTATCACGCGAAACCTTGTATCGCACCCTCTCAACACGTGGCAACCCAACGATCAAAACCCTCAGTGCGGTACTCAAGGCTACTGGTCTTCGATTCGGAGTGCTCGCTCATTAAGCTGGCCCCTTGGGTCGTGGGTGGGCTGCCCATCAAGCCCTGTATGACCATTGTTTCTCATACATGTAGCCGTTAACCAATGGCATAGAAAGTAGGTTTGGTTCTAGGTGGGTCGTGGATTTAAGAAGACCTAAAAACTGTCCAAAATCCTTGTAAACATTGGGCTCCTGCGGACCCTTGGCCTGTTCGCTCACTACGGGTGCGGACACATTCACCGGCACTACAGGTAACGACTCCTTCAACGCTACTGTCGCCACTTTGGGCGCGCTGGACGTGATCGACGGTGGTGCTGGTACAGACACCCTGTACATCAATGACACTGCAAGCGTTAAAACACTGGGTGGCGCCACAGTCACCGGCGTTGAGAAGTTCGTGGTCTCTAGCGGTGGCTCCGTTGGTAATGCTGCTGCTGCCGCAACTATTGCAGCCAAACAATCTGTAACTTACGACTGGGGCGCAACAGGTGTCGTAATCGGTGGTGCAGTGAAAGTTACTGTTGGCGGCGTTACTGTTGAAGTGGCTGCAACAGCGACTCCAACAACGATTGCCGGGGCTATTGAAGCAATTCTCGATGCCGCATATGGCACTTCGACTAGTGCAGCTCAGTGGACATCCGTATCAACTAACGTTGTTACTGTGACTGCAAACGCTGCCGGTGTGGCTCTGCCAGCAATCTCGTTTGCCGCTGGAGCAAGCAACACCACATTCGCGCTGCCTACAACAGGATTTGTCGCGACGGTTCAAGCTAACCAAGTCGCCGCAGACGCTGTGAGCGCAAATACCTTCGCAAGCTCGGCAACTGCTGAGAACGTGATCTCTGCTGCTACTGAGGCTTATGTATCAGCCGCTGCAACCGCGAAAACAACTGTTACTGCAGGCACAAATGCAACCGTCTCTGGCGGTACTGACGTGACTATCACAGCCGGTGACTCGGTCTCTTCGTCTGGTGCCAAGGGTGCTGTGGTTATCACTGCAACCGCTCCATCCGTCTCTATCGCTGCCTCTAGCACAGCTGGTTGGTCTGCTGGTGCTGGTGTGTTCGTTAAGAACGGTACAACTGTCTCCGTGACAGAAAAAGCTGGCACTTCCACAGCTGGTTCCGCACCAGCAGGCAATGCGACTGCAATTCAGATCGGCGCAAACCCATCGTCCGCAACCGGCAACACCGGCGGCGCGGTTTCGACAGCTACTGCTGACGGCTATCCACAAGCTATCGGTAACTTGTCAAGCGCACCTACAGGCAACGTGACCGCATCTGTACTGACCGCTTACACAGATACATCTGGCTATAAGAACGTCAAGTACGGTACAGGTGATGTCAAGGTCTACATGAATGGCGGTACAACTGCTTCTGTGACCGGCGCAAGCACTGTCACCATTCGTGACGTGCAAACCATTGCCACCAAGAGTTCTGCAACAGCTACTGCTGCCGCTGGCACCTCAAATCTGGCTACTGTGAACCTGACTGGCGTGAGCGGTGCTACAGCGTTGTTCACAGATGCTTTGCAGAACCTGTCGGTGGTCGACTCTTCCACAACTGTGACACTCAACAGCAGCACTGGTAAAAACGCTGGTGCTCTGAACCTGACTGTTGGCAACTCTACAGCGACTGTTGATGCAAGCAACGTGACTTCTGTTGCGGTGACTGGTCAAGCAAGTGCCTATCAAAAGATTGCAGGCACAGCCATTGCCACCAACTCGAACACCGATTTGACATTGACAACGCCCAAAGCGACATCGGTTTCTTTCGCTGGTGCCGCTGATGTGACCTTGGCATCGTCCACTCTGACTGCTCTGACAGCCATTACAGATACATCCGCTGCCAAAGTGGCTTTGGGTGATCTGACAGCCTACAGCAAGCTGACTTCCGTGGATGCAAGTGCTGCAACTGGCAGCTTGACAGCAACAGTTGGCAGTACTGGCAACTACGGCCTTAACCTCAAGGGCGGTGCAGGTAATGACACTGTCACATTGAAAGCAGCCGCTACTTTGGCATCTGCTCTCGTGAACGGCGTGACCGTGTCTACGTCTATCGACCTCGGCGCAGGTAACGACAAGCTGCTGAATGGTGGTTCTGCTTCTGTCGGCGTGGGTACAGTGATTGACGCTGGTGCAGGCACTGACACAGTTGCTGCGACTTTGGTTAATGCAGGCAATGGTGGCTTGTTCAAGAACTTCGAAATCGTTGATGTCGTTGGTGCAACCGGTTCTTTTGATGCCGCATTGATGACTAATTCGACTGTCACAGGGGTCGCTGTCTCTGGAGATCTGGCAGGTGCAACCACTGTTTCGAACATTGCAGGCACAAACCTGACAGTGAACGTGACTGATACTAGTACCACCGCCGGTTCTTTGACAGCTACTTTGGCTACTTCGACAGGTACTGCAGACACTGCAGCCGTCACCTACGGCGCAACAAGCTCTGGTGCTACAACGTCTATCTTGACCTTGTTCAAAACTACTGGTATTGAATCGGTGTCCGTTGCTTCGGGTGGCACTTTGGCCGCAGTTGGTGACACTATCGCCAACACCTTGACTGGCTTTGAAGATGCGTCCAACAAGACCGCCACGATCACCATTACTGGTGACAAGGCGTTCACACTGGGTGCTTACACAAGCTCGTCTTCCTTCACGACTGGCGTGACTCAGAGCGCAACTGTTGCAGCTACACCTACTGCAGACCAAGTTGGTGCACTGAAAACCATTGATGGTTCTGCTGCAACTGGCGCATTGACGATTGTGGCGGGTACATCTACAGCCATCACAACCGGTAGCACTTCTTTCAAGAACGTCTATGATGGTTTGGTGATTACTGGTGGTGCTGGCGCTGATACGTTGGTCAACGATGCCAAAGCAGGTGTTGTGAACGGCGGTGCTGGCAACGACACAATTGTTGTGACTGGCGCTGGTGCCGTTGTTGATGGCGGTACTGGTAACGACACAATCGTGGTTGGTGCTTCTGTCTCTACAACTTTGACTGGCGGTACAGGCGCAGACACCTTTAACGTTGCATCAGCAACTGCTGGCTCTGGTCTGAGTGCCACACCTAAGGTTACATTGATTACCGATTTGGCAGTGGCAGATAAGATCCAGTTTGCAGCTGGCTCCACATCGACCACATTCACTACGACCAAAGTTGATGTTTCAGCTGCTGCTAGCTTCGCTGCTGCACTGGATCTTGCTGCTGCTAGTTCAACAGCGAGCACTACTGCATCGCTGGTGAAGTGGTTCCAATATGCCAACAACACCTATTTGGTCGAGGATGTGAGCTCCAGCACCTCTCTGGCGACTGGTGATGTGGTTGTCAAACTTTCGGGTTTGGTTGACCTGTCGACTAGCGCACTGACCTCCCCTTCTTCTGGTCTGTTGTTGATTGCCTAATCTCCCTAGGAGAAAAGCCCCTACCGCAAGGTAAGGGCTTGAGGTGAAAACCTTCCAACCCCGTCCCTCACAAGGGGGCGGGGTTTTTTATTGATACATGTCCATTCAACAGACTCTCGCCAAAGCCCAACACCACGTTCAGTCCGGGCAATACGATGCAGCCATCAAGCTGTACCGTGGGGTGCTGCGCCTGATGCCCAAGCAGCCGCAGATCAACAGCCTGCTGGGGGCTATGCTGATCCAGACCGGGCAAGCCGAAGCCGCTGCCGACGTGCTGGAATTGGCCTTTGCCGCAGAACCTGCCAAGCCGGAGCATTGGGTGCGGCTGATCGTGGCGCACCACCGTGCAGGCCATGTGCAGCGTGCCCGTGAACTGTTACCGCATGGGGTTGCGCTGGGGATTGCGCCGGAGCACATGGACCGCTTCAGGCAAGACCTGTCCGAGCCGCC
>Ga0228702_1001201_pt1 | contig 17193 bp, 15 predicted proteins | sample McNCre217_Aug_MG_2_FD_178018 | JGI IMG/M metagenome (GOLD analysis project Ga0228702, IMG submission 178018) | Freshwater microbial communities from McNutts Creek, Athens, Georgia, United States - 20-17_Aug_MG | ecosystem: Environmental > Aquatic > Freshwater > Creek | place: USA: Georgia... | reverse complement strand
GTACTTCCACACCAGCTTCTTGCAGCACGTTGAGAATGCTCTGTTCAGGGTGCACTTTCAGTGTGAGTTGCCGCTTGGCAAGATGTATCTCAAAGACGCCGTCTTGGGGCAAATTCTGGCTTTCGGAGAAAGATTCACTCCTTCACTCATACCGTGCGCCTTTATCCAAGTGAAATAAAAATGTCGCCATCACTAAATATGACAATTAATGGTGCATGCCATCGATGATCAGCATATCTGGAAAGTCCAGCAAAGTACCGACTGAATTTTGGACGCCAACTGCATCTCAAACACTCTGCGGTGCTTTCTTTGACGTGGAGAGAGCAGTCATTGAATTTCTGGAGTTGTGAAAGACTGGTGTCGGTTTTGAAAGATGTTCAGTCTGAACAATTCGATAGGCAGCAATCAGCCTATACCGGACCCCCAGGACGAAGTTTCTGCTGACAACTTGCGACCGACAGCCGCCCCTTGTGGACGTGAGTCCAGCCTATTGAACTGACTGCCTAGGCTCTCTTCCACTCAAACCCATTGACGTTTTGCCGCATAAAACCGTGATTCGGGTGCGGTGCGCACCCCAGGCCTCGAGCGAAAACAGCGAAAAACAGCGGCTATTTGCCCCCAGTTGGGGCTATTTGGGAGAGGCATGGAGAGACCAGCGCACCGCAGGCGGATCGCGTAAATGGCTGATTCGCAATGGAAAAAAGAAAGGGGTCAAACTCAGCGATGAATTTGACCCCAGGTGGTGATTGGTGCTGGGGTCTCTTGAAAGAACGCTTGAAAACGTTGCCAGCAAAGGTTTTTACAAATTAAATTTAAATTTAGAACCCCGCCTTGTACCCCGTCCAATGCCAGAGTACCGATCGAAAAAGGTCAGTCAGGCCCATTGCTCCCCCAGTGCCTCCGCTTGTTCTAAAACTGTTTCAACTGCCGAAGCCTCCTCATCTGGTGGGTACTTGTATTTGCGAAGGATGCGTTTGACCATCAAGCGCAACTTGGCACGAACACTTTCACGCTCCGACCAGTCAACACTGAGGTTATCCCTCAAGCTCTGTGTCAGTTCCTGGGCAATCCTTTTGAGGATCTCATCCTCCAGCATTCGGACAGCCGACTCGTTGTTGGCCAGTGCGTCGTAGAACTTCACTTCATCTTCACGTAGGCCCAACTGGTCACCACGGTTAGCCGCCTCGCGGAACTTCTTGGCCATGGCGATCAGCTCTTCCATGACCTGCGCGGTTTCGATGCTGCGGTTTTGGTAGCGGCGAATCACATCGGACAGCAAATCACTGAACTTGCGGTCTTGCACCACGTTGCTGGCAAAGCGGCTTTTGATCTCGCCTTGCAGCAAACGCTCCAGCAGCTCCACCGCCAGGTTTTTCTCGGGCAAGTTGTTCACCTGCGCCAAAAAGTCATCGTCCAGCAAGCCAATGTTGGGCTTGTCCAAGCCTACGGCCGCGAAGATGTCCACCACCTCGCCCGACACCACGGCCGAGCTGATGATCTGGCGAATCGCCAGATCGCGCTGTTCATCGTTCTTACGCTGGGCGCTGGCTTCGCGCTTGGTCAAGACCACCTTGACCGCCTGCATGAAGGCCACCTCGTCGCGGTAGGCTTTGGCCTCGGCCAAAGTGCAGCACAGGCTGAACGCATGGCTCATGGCCAGCGCGTGGTCGGCAAAGCGCTTTTTGCCGTCGCGCTCTTTGTCCGACTTGATGCCCAGCACATGGTTGGCGGCACCGGCCAGCGTCTTGTGCCCGCCCGTCAAAAAACCCGAGTAGTCAAAGCCGTGCAACATGGCCCGCAACACATCGAGCTTTTCCAGCATCACGGCCAGCGCTTCGTGGGCATCCACCGTGGGCTTGCCCCGGCCTTTGCTGGCGGTGTACTCCTTCATGGCGGCTTTGAGGTCTTCGCCAATGCCGATGTAGTCCACCACCAGACCGCCCTGCTTTTCCTTGAACACGCGGTTCACACGGGCAATGGCTTGCATCAGGTTATGGCCCTTCATCGGTTTGTCCACATACAGGGTGTGCACACATGGCGCGTCAAAACCGGTGAGCCACATGTCCCGCACGATCACCAGCTTGAGCGGGTCTTTGGGCTCTTTGAAACGGTTTTCCAGCCGCTTCTTGACCTGGCCGCTGTAGATGTGCGGGCGCAGCAGCGCTTTGTCGCTTGCGCTGCCTGTCATCACGATCTTGATCGCGCCTTGTTCCGGATCGTCGCTGTGCCATTCGGGGCGCAGGCGGGTGATATCGTTGTACAGGTGCACGCAAATCTCGCGGCTCATGGCCACCACCATGGCCTTGCCTTCTTGGGCGTTGTTGCGCTCTTCAAAGTGCGCCACCAAGTCGGCCGCCACGCTGGCAATGCGCGGGTCGGCACCCACCACTTTTTCTAAAGCGGCCCAGCGGCTCTTGAGCTTGGCTTGCTGGCTTTCCTCTTCGTCTTCTGCCAGCTCGTCCACTTCCTCATCCAAGTGGCTCAGTTCGCCCTCGTTCAGACCCAGCTTGGCCAGGCGGCTTTCGTAATAAATGGCCACCGTCGCGCCGTCTTCTTGCGCCTGCTGCATGTCGTACACATGGATGTACTCGCCAAACACTGAGCGCGTGTCGCGGTCGGTGCTGCTGACGGGCGTGCCGGTGAAAGCCACAAAGGTGGCATTGGGCAAAGCATCGCGCAGGTGCTGGGCATAGCCCGCTTGGTATTTGACTTGGTATTCGGGCGGCGCAAAGTCAGCGGTACCTGTGGGTAACAGCGCTTCGCCGTCGGTGCTTGCGAACGAAGTGGCATGACTCGATCCGTCCTTGACCTTGCGCGACTTGAGCTTGGCCTCAAAGCCATATTGCGTGCGGTGCGCCTCGTCGGCAATCACCACGATGTTGCGCCGTTGGCTCAGCACCGGGAAGGTGTCTTCGTCTTCACCGGGCATGAACTTCTGAATGGTGGCAAACACAATGCCACCCGAAGGTCGGTTGTCCAGCAGCTCGCGCAAGCGCTGGCGCGTGTTGGCGGGTTGGGGCTGCTCGCGAAGCAGGTCTTGGCTCAGGCCGAACACGCCCAGCAACTGCCCGTCCAGGTCGTTGCGGTCCGTGATGACCACGATGGTCGGGTTCTCCAGCCGGGGCTCTTGCATCACGCGGGCGGCAAAGCAGGTCATGGTGATGCTCTTGCCGCTGCCCTGCGTGTGCCAGACCACGCCACCCTTGCCACGGCGTGTGGCTTCATCGGTGCTGGCGGCAGTGACGACTTGTTCGACCGCTGCACGCACCGCATGAAACTGGTGATAGCCGGCCACCTTTTTGACCAATGTGCCATCGTCTTCAAACAGCACAAAAAAGCGCAGGTAATCCAGCAAATAGGCCGGGGCCAGCACGCCGCGCACCAAAGTCTCCAGCTCCTGAAACTTACCCAGCGGGTCCAGCGCCACGCCATCAATCGTGCGCCACTGCATGAAGCGCTCTGCATTGGCCGACAGCGAGCCCATGCGCGCCTCGGTGCCGTCCGAGATCACCAACAACTCGTTGTAGGTGAACACATCGGCCACCTGGTCTTTGTAGGTCTGAATCTGGTCGTAAGCCTTCCAGATGTCGGCATTTAAGTCGGCCGGGTTCTTCAATTCAATGAGGACCAGCGGCAAGCCGTTGATGAACAAAATGATGTCGGGCCTGCGCGTGTGGCGCGGCCCTTTGATGGTGAACTGCTGCACCGCCAACCACTCGTTGCAACTGACATCCTGCCAATCGATCAGGCGGACGAAGTCGCCCCGCGTCTCGCCGTCTTTTTGGTATTGCACCGGCACACCCGTGACCAACACGCGGTGAAACGCCCGGTTGCCCGACAGCAAGGCAGGCTGCCCCAAATCCAGCACCTGACGAAACGCGTCTTCGCGGGCAGCGGCAGGCACAGTAGGGTTGAGCCGATCGATGGCTGCACGCAAACTGACCGACAACACCACCTCGCGGGTGCTGCTGCGTTCAAGGCGTGGGTCCAAGTTTTCCAGGTCACGCGCATTGAGCGGCGTGTAGCCGACCGAGGCCAGCCAGACGAGGGCTTCTTGTTCGAGTTGGTCTTCGGTCATGGCAAAGCCTCAGTTACTTCTTCGATTTGAAGTTGGCCGGAGATCAGGCGGGGGAGCAAGGTATCGCGAGTTTCCACTAGTACCCTGATTTTTTGCTCGTTAATTTCAATGCTTCCGTCAAGTGCTTTTGAAATTTCATCGAATGCAACCAGTACACCTTGACTGGGGACAACAACAGGCAGTGCCTCAAAGTCTTTTTTGTTGATTGATCCAAAGATGGTTCCCTCTGTATCAAAATTTTTGAAGTGGGCCCCTAAGTTTTTCATTGCATATAAGGTGTAACCAACGCAGCCACTTTGATGCCGAACAGAAGCAACCCCTCGCCCTATACAGCAGCGCTCAATTGCCATATTGACATCACCGACCGGCGCGCGAACGCTCACCAACGCATCACCGATCTCCGCCAATCTAGTTGGTGCATTGCAAAAAATTCTTTTGGTTGGAAAGCGGAAACCAAAATCAGTTCTACCCTGATAAAAAGGCAATCCATCTTCAGATTGGTTGTAGGTATCACCAGGTGGGGATTGCCCCATGGTCAACTCGAAGGACTTACCCAGAGTTGAAGATCTCCACCCCTTCGGCACAGGCCCCAACTCCGACTCTTCAAAGCTGTCGGGGAACAGGGCGGCGGTGCCTTCGTCCATGCCTTCGGGGGCGCGGCCTTGCATCTTGGCGTGGACGGGATCGAAGTCCACGAACCAGGACTTGAACAGGGCTTGGGCGATGGCCTCGAGGGTGGTGTTGGTTTCGCGCAGGAGGGTTATGCGGTCGTCGATTGCACCAAGCGTTTCAGCAACTTCACGTTGAACAGCAAGTTCCGGCGTTGGCACGCTGAGCGCTTCCAAAACAGGAATCCGCAAATTACTAACCGTAGACCCTGTTCCCTCATTCCAGCCAATTTGATGCTGAATGTATGGAGATTGAAGCGCGTACAAAAGGAATCGACTATCCACCTTTTTCGGGTCAGGTCTGAGCAAAACCTGTCGCTGACCTAGGCAACATTTCAAGCCTTCCGGTATTTGGCAGACATCACCCATTGGAGCTTCACGGGTAATCACAATATCGCCCGCTTGTGGCACTGCTCGTTTGGTGCGGCCAAGATAATGTTCTTCATCGGTATAGCTCGGCGAAGACAAATCCAGTCGACCGCCTTTGATGTTTTGATTCCGAAGAACCACAACGCCCGAGTCAGTCCATTTGGGTGTTGCATGCGGGCAATCAACAACCAACAGACAAATTGACTCTAGTCTGTGCTCCTTGACTTCAAAACTCATACCCCAGCCCCCCCAGCTTCTGGCGAATCAGCGCGTCCAGCTCTGCGCCTTTGGCCATTTGTTCGCCCAGTTTGGCGGTGAGCGTTTGCATCTTGTCGGCAAAGGCTTCGTCGTCATCTTCGACTTCTTCGGCGCCCACATAGCGACCAGGGGTGAGCACATGGCCGTGCTGGGCAATCTCGGCCAGCGGCACGCTGCGGCAAAAGCCAGCAATGTCTTGGTAGTCGTCAGTCCCTGATCGCCACGCGGCCACGGTTTGGCTGATGCGCTCGATCACTTCGTCGGTCAGCTCGCTTTGTACGCGGCTGATCATGGTGGCTTGTTTTCGGGCGTCGATGAACAGCACTTCGCCTTTGCGCTTTTTCTGTTTGGCCAAGAACCACAAGCACGCCGGAATTTGCGTGTTGAAGAACAGCTGGCCCGGCAAGGCCACCATCACTTCCACCACATCGGCGTCCACCATCGCGGCGCGGATTTGGCCTTCGCTGTTTTGGCTGGAACTCATGGAGCCGTTGGCCAGCACAATGCCCGCCCTACCCGTGGGCTTGAGGTGGTGCAGGATGTGTTGCAGCCAGGCGTAGTTGGCGTTGCCTTGCGGCGGCGTGCCATAGACCCAGCGGGCGTCGCCGTCCAGGCTGGCGTGCCACCAGTCGCTGATGTTGAAGGGCGGGTTGGCCAAACAAAAGTCGGCCCGCAGGTCGGGGTGTTGGTTGCGGGTGAAGGTGTCGGCGGGTTCTTTGCCCAGGTTGTAGTCCATGCCCCGAATGACGAGGTTCATGGCCGCCAAGCGCCAAGTGGTGGGGTTGGCCTCTTGGCCGTAGATGGACACATCGCCCAGCTTGCCGCCGTGGTCTTCGATGAACTTTTCGGACTGCACGAACATGCCGCTTGATCCGCAGCAGGGGTCGTAAATCTGGCCCTTGCTGGGCGAGAGCACGGCCACCAGTGTTTTGACAATGCTGGCGGGTGTGTAGAACTGCCCGCCCCGCTTGCCTTCGGCGCTGGCGAACATGCCCAAGAAATATTCATACACCTGGCCCAAGATGTCGCGGGCCTTCGATGGATCGTCACCAAAGCCGATGGTCGAGATCAGGTTGACCAGCTCGCCCAGCTTACCGTCGGGCAACTGGGCGCGGGCAAAGCGTTTGTCGAGGATGCCCTTGAGCTTGGGGTTGTCGGCTTCGATCAGGCTCAGCGCGTCGTCGATGCGTTTGCCAATGTCGGGCTGGGGCGCGGCGGCACGCAGGGCTTCCCAGCGGGCGCCTTCGGGCACCCAAAACACGTTTTCGCTGGTGTAGTAGTCGCGGTCTTCCAGTTCGGCCGCAATGTCTTCGTCGGCGGCGTCGCCATAAAAGAGCTCGTCGGCTGGGTCGCGCAGGCGGGTTTTGAGGTCAGACTGGCGGGCCACAAAGGCGTCGGAGATGTATTTGACGAAGATGAGGCCCAGCACCAAGTGCTTGTATTCGGCGGCGTCCATGTTGGCGCGCAGTTTGTCGGCCGATGCCCAGAGGGTCTTTTTGATGTCTTCCAGCATACCGAAAGCATAGTAGATTTGTAAGTGATTTCCCGCTCAAAATTGCATCCAAATGTGCGCCCACTACGAATCCCCCCACGACAAGGCCCTGCTCAAAAAGCATTTCGGCGTTGACTTGCCCAGCGAACTGGCCCGGCGCGATGTGTGGCCGGGCTACATGAGCACCTTCATCCGCCGTCATGAACACGCCGACGTGGGCGATGACGCGGTGCCCCCGCGTGAAGCCCTGGTCGGCAGCTTTGGCTTGATCCCGCATTGGTCCAAAGACGAGAAGATCGCCCGCCACACCTACAACGCCCGCAGCGAAACCTTCGCAGAAAAACCCAGCTTCCGCGATGCCTGGAAACGCGGCCAACACTGCATCATCCCGGTGCAATCGTTCTTTGAACCCGACTGGCGCAGCGGCAAAGCCGTGCCCACCCGCATCACCCTGGCCAACGACGAGCCCATGGGCGTGGCCGGCCTGTGGGCCAAATGGCGATCACCCGCAGGCGAGACGGTGCACAGCTTCACGATGCTGACGATCAACGCCGACGCGCACCCGCTGATGCGCAACTTTCACAAGCCGCAAGACGAGAAACGCATGATCGTGATCGTGCCGCCTGAGCGGTACGACGACTGGCTGCAGGCCGGTGCGGGCGAGAGTGGGGAGTTTTTGAAGGCTTGGCCAGCGGAGCAGATGGCCACATTTGCCACAGCATAAGAATCGAAAAAACATGACCTACATAGACAAACTCATTGCAAATTGTGAGCAGGCAAAAACTGCTAAACCAATCAAGAACATTGTGATCACCGACACATCAGACCTGTCTGCCTTGAATGGAATCCAGAAAGCTATTTACGTTTTCGAAGAAATTAACGGCAATCCGCATGAAACATATCAGGCACTGGATCTATACAAGGAATCAAAGGATCGAGCTTGTCCCAAGCTTAATGAGCCATCCGAGGTGATGTATGTTGGGTCATCAAGTACTGGTGTCAAAAAACGCATAGAACAGCACATAGGTAAAGGACCCAAGACGACTTATGCGATGCATCTAAGCCACTGGTTCAAGGGCAATTACAAAATTACGGTGACCCAATACGACGTCTCGAATGAAGTACTTCAAATACTGGAAGACGACTTATCTGATCGTATGGCACCAGCATTCGGGAAACGAGGCGGGAACAATAAGTAGGAAGGTCCACACGTCGGATCGAACACAGACAAAGTCTGATGATCCCCTAAAAAACCGCCCCTCCACCATCCAGCAGAGGGGCGCAATCAGGCAAACAAATCAGGGCAACTGCAAAGCACTGACGCCGCCAGTATACTGGTGTTTTATACAGTATTTGGCGACATCATGAACACGTTTCCCACCCCCCAGCCCCTGCCCCCCGGCCCGTTCCTGGTCAACGCTTTCCCGGCCAGCGTGCAGGCCGGTTTCCCCTCCCCGGCAGAAGATCACCAGGTCGAGCGCATCGACTTGATGAACCAGCTGATCAAGCACCCGCAAGCGACATTCATGCTGCGCGTGAGCGGCCAGTCCATGCGCGATGCGGGCATCTTGGATGGCTCGGTCGTGCTGGTGGACCGGGCGATCAAGCCCGAAAGCGGCCACATCGTCGTGGCCGTGGTCGATGGCGACTTCACTTGCAAGACCCTGCAGACCGGCCCCGACAGCTTCCGCCTGATCGCGGCCAATCCGGACTTCGCGGACATCGTGCCCACCGAAGGCCAGACGATTGAAGTGTGGGGTGTCGTGGTCGCCAGCATCGTGCAGCACGGCACATGACATGCTCGCCCTGGTCGACGGCAACAACTTTTATTGCAGCTGCGAGCGCGTGTTTCAGCCCTGGCTGAAAACCCGCCCGGTGGTGGTGCTGAGCAACAACGACGGCTGCGCGATTGCGCGAAGCGACGAAGCCAAAGCGCTGGGCATCAAGATGGGCGCGCCGTGGTTCAAGATCCGGCACTTTGAAGAAGAAGCCGGACTCGTTGCCTTGTCCGCCAACTTCGCTTTGTATGGCGACATGAGCGACCGCATGATGACCTTGGCCGCAGGCCTGGGCCACGCGCAAGAGGTCTACAGCATCGATGAAAGCTTCATCGATGTGAGCGGCATCCCCGGCGATTTGGTGAGGCGCGCCCGCATCATCCGCAGGCGCATCCATCAATGGATCGGCATCCCGACGTGCATCGGCATCGGCCCGACAAAGACACTCGCAAAACTGGCTAACGCCATCGCCAAGAGCGCCGAACGCAAGCCCGGCAGCTACCCCGCGCACCATGCGCAAATCTGCCACCTGGGCGCGTGCACACCGCAAGAACTGGCCGCCCTTTTGCAGGCCACCGAAGTGGGCGACGTGTGGGGCGTTGGCCCCCGCATCGGCGCACAGCTGCGAGCGCAAGGCGTGAACACCGCGCTGGATCTGCAGCGCATGAGCCCGGCAGCCGCCAAAGCCGGTTGGTCGGTCGTCCTTGAAAAAACCGTGCGCGAACTCAACGGCGTGCCGTGCATTGAATTTGAAGACGAGCCCCCGGCCAAACAACAAATCGCATGCACCCGATCATTCGGCCACCCCATCACCGAACTGCAAGATCTGCAAGAAGCGATCACCGAATTCGCGTGCCGTGCAGCCGAAAAACTGCGCAGGCAAAACAGCCACACCGGACACATCATGGCCTTCATCAGGACGAGCCCACACCGCGAAAAAGACCCGCAATACAGCCGCAGCGCAAGCATCCCCCTGCCCTCGCCCACCAGTGACAGCGCACACATAACGCAAGCCGCGTGCGCGATCCTGAAACACATCTACCGGCCCGGCTTCAAGTACGCCAAAGCAGGCGTGATGCTGATGGATCTGCAGCCCGCCACGCGGCAACAAATGACGCTCGACCTGGACGCCGACATGCCGGAAAACCGCACACGGCTCATGCAAGCCATGGACGAAGTGAATCAGCGATTTGGACGCGGAACCCTGCACCTGGCCAGCGCTGGCACCGCAGGCAGACACCGGGCCTGGAGCATGAAACAGGAGAGGTTGTCGTCGGGGTTTACGACGGATTGGGAGGGGTTGGCGGTGGCACAGGTATAACTAATTAAGGAGCCAGAGCATGCCTAAACATGCTTGGATTCACTGTAACTTACTAGTTACCGATTCGCGAAAATAACCGAACCGTAAACTCGATCTGACGTAACGACAGCCACAATCAACTGCCGGCTACCGTTGCCCAGCAAAGTCGTCAATGCGATTCCTCGCCCGGTAAGGCCCGACGCTGCGCCACAAGCTGAGCTGGTATTGTTCGTGAGGCTGACGTCAAACACGTTCTTGCCAGATGCACGTGGCGTCACCGATCCGCTAAAACTACAGCCATATTGGTTCGTACCCGCGAACGTTCCATTGGATGCAATGGTGTAGTTAGAGGTGACGCCGCTCATATTTGTTCCGACCCACGCACCAGATATTGAAGAAACAGTGGCTGCAGCGTTGTAGTTATAGGTTGAACTACCTGCAGCTGGTACGGTACCTGCAAAACTCACTGATCGACCGTACTCGGTAACCGTACCGTTAAATGTCGCACCCACCTGGTAGGTCGCGCTTAATGTTCCTGTAGCAGTTGTTCCATCGTAATAGTAGTCCTTCAGGTCAGACGAGGAGAAACTGCCGCTGCTGGCTGCCCCTTGGCCTTGGACGAGTCCATATACAAGCAGCTGACCATTCGATCCCTCTCGACCGTAAAGCGTCCAGTACTCATCGTTGTCAAGGACTAACGTGCTGAATTTACCTGGATTAAAGGCTGAGGAGGCAAAGCTGCCGGTATACACACCCTGAGCTTGACCGGGCGTAGTTGCGCTGCTCGATGAACTTGAACCTCCACCGCCACCACCACAGGCAACTAAGGCTGCTGAACATACAAGAGAAAGAGTTAACTTCGGAAGTGTCTGCATCGCTTATCTCCAAAAAGGTTGAAAATCTACGTAAAACGTAGAGACATGATACAGTGAAATCTACGACTATCGAAGGGTGTCTAAATTGCGCTCTTCAACCCTCATCAATCAAGCGGTGTTCGGTAAACGACTCCGGGAGGCACGGTTACGGATGGGCATTCCACAAGACAAGTTCGGGGTCCTCGTTGGATTGGACGAGGGAACCTCTAGCGCACGAATAAGCAGATACGAAAGCGGAGTTCACGAACCCCCGATCAAAACCGCGAGGATGATTGCGGAAGCACTGGGAGTGCCTTTAGGCTACCTGTATTGCGATGATGATCGCTTGGCACAGCTAATCCTTGCCATCCATGAGCTACCGATTGCCGATCAAGAAGCACTTTTGACTTCTGTTCAAAAACGCCTTGAAGACCTACGAGTGGCTGGAACATAGACTTAGACTCAAATCAGGTCGAATCAGTTAGTTCAACCGACCGACCAATCACTTTATGCACCGAACCAACGTCGTCAAAAGTGGAAGTTCCTTTGGTCGTAAGCAGCTGTAAATTTCAGCGCCAACGAAGTCAGTTGCGGACTTGGTAGTCTGTTGAAGGATCGACGAAGATCTTGAAGCATCCATGTCCCAGAAAGCTGGTGGACAGACGGCAGCGAAACAAGCTCCAGGGTCGCAACTCGTTTACTTCCATACCGAATCGAGAAGAATCGACTGGGGTTCGGCGCATCGCAAAAGTTACGAAGTTTAAACAAGCAAGAGCGCATGGCTTCGCCCTCCTCCCAGAGATCTGCAGGCGTGCTCAAAGCAACGAAGTCATAGCCATCGATCAAAGCACTCGTCAAATTGAATTCCCATTGGGGCCTACTTAAAGCGTAGCGTACGCGCTGCTGATGGAAGTGCTGATTTGCACGCTTACGCAGACCAGACCAACGATGACACGTTCTCACTTCAGTACTAGTTTCAGCAGCCCAATTAAATATTTTGACAACATCGCGTTGCGTAACCTTTGGCTCACGAGCTGCAATCCTCATGATCAGGTAATCCTGTTCCTCTGGAATGCGGCAAGGACGGTCGAAGTACAAACGCATCTGGTCTAACAACAGTGCCAAAAACTGGGAGGCGGGGGCGGAACGGAAACCGAAAAGAACTAGCCGCTCACAGTACTCAACCAAGTCTTTGAACGAGAGGTCTGTGTTACGGATCAGAGGCAGAAAATCCTTTCGAGAGCTTCGGCATACAACACGCCATGCTGGACGCGAGAAGTAGCTGGGAATACCATCAAAACCCATATCCAAGCACTGAGGCTGCGTATGTTTTACGTAGCGAAAAAGCCATTGCAAATCTCCATGCTGCTTAGGGGAAAAGCTGGAAAAAGGGTTGAAATCGAAATGACCACGAACTACTCTCGTCATGGCTTACTCCGACCAAGAGACTGCAACAGACCATCAATTGTCCTCAACAACTGTTGAAATTGATGGCGCTGCGTGATTGCTTCTTTACTGTAATAACCAGACGTAGGTGGGCGACCAGTGCTCTTTCCTCCATGCATCCGACACCTGCCATTAGGCATTGGAGCGTTTTGGCATGGGTTCCCGGTGGTACGGCAGTGGGCTCCACATTGGGCTTGCATGGGCTTTCCATCAGTCATGGCGCCCTCCCCTGGTGTTGACGGTACCGACCATCGCCTGCCCCCCTGCACCAACGTTGACGTGTTGGACAACTATGTGCTGCTGCTGGTTCCCACGTAACTGCCGCAACGCGCCGACAGCCCCCTGGTATGCAGAAAACCCCTTCATTGCGGAATTAAGGGTCTTGGCAGCCAATCCAGGGTCCTGGGTAAGGTTGGCTCGGTGAACCATACGCATGCTGGCATCATGGATAGCTGCCATCTGATGCGCAAGCATCTTTTCAAGGCTATTAGCAGCCTCAATCGTCCCAGCTGCATCCAAGGCCAAGGCAGCGATGTCGTTTCCAAGCATGGTGAGCAGGTCAGTGCGATGATTAGAGGCTTCCAGCGCGGCAACTGTTGGTTCGGTCAAGGTATCAACCAAGCCTCCGACCTTTGGGTTGATTGCCTCCCCTCCACTGACGGACCGGCTCCTTTCAAATGTCTCGTGCAAGTCTTGAGCCATCAGTTGCCCTGCAGCGATAGCGAACTCACTGGACTCGATGTGAACCGGCCCAACGGCCCCCTGCAATTCAAGTACCAGCTGTTGATCGGCCAACTGCTGCGTCTTGAGAGCGCGTGAAGTGTTATCACGACCGTTTCGGGTTAACTCCGCGCAGACCTCGCAGACGAAGCCATCCAAGCATGGCGACATCGGTGAGGCGGATTCTCCACACAGGGAGCAGGCCAGATTGTGCCTGGGCTTCGGCTGGTTCATTTTTTAGGTCCCGAAGTCGAATTACGTTGTGATGTGCGGCGGAAACCTACACAGGATTGGTTATGACCTTTAGACCGCCTGCAGTCCTCTGATGTTTTTTTACCGGTGCTGGTCATGACCTGCGTCAGTGTTCGCTGCATTTTCGAGGGTGACGTTGGCGGCAATTTCAGTCCAAGTGCATCCAAGAAGTCGACAGGGTAATTTTTGATATGCGCTTCAATCAAGCCCCACAGACGGCTCAACAGAATGGGGTCTGAATTGGCTCTCAAGGCATCCAGAACCAGTTGATAGGAGGTGTTCCGCTGCATTGAAGTAAGCCTGAGCTTTGGCTCAAAAGACAGCCCATGGGGAAGCCCGACTTCTTGGGCAAAGCTCTTCACCAGACCCGGCAAACGCGGACGACTGATGAGCGCTCCACCGAGGTACTGACCATCTTTGATTGGAAGTACCAATGCATGCATGTGTGGTGCTTCTTCATCAAGATGAACGACCGCATTCAAAATCATCTCCGAGCCAAACGTCTTGATCAGCCAAGAGAGACTTGCTCTGAAATACGACAACACATCCAGTTCCGTCTTGCATGGCAAGCTGATGAGGAATTCAATCGCTTGAACATGATCGCGGCGAAATTTGCATCGTGGAACCGCATAGTGCTGGATCAATTTTTCGGCCAAGCTCAACACATCGCTTGATAAGACGGGCCCGTGCAGAACCTGGTTCTTATGAGACAAGTGCGAATGGATATGTGCACGAGCACCCTGCTCTTGTTGAATTTCGCGCAGGTTATGCCTTGCAGCACTAATCAGCGAGCATGGCTTACGTCCACCACGAGTTGAAAGACCAACACTCTTGACACGGAACAGCAGGGAGTTTTTCATTTGGGCTCTCCCTCGATGTGTGTGAGTCGTACGTTTTTCTTTGCATTGCAGGCAATAGCGCGATTGAATGCAAATTGCGAATGAAGCCTGCGAACCCTGTGAACCTGGCGAACACATTTAACCCAATCACTGATGATCGGGGTGTTCAAGATGTCAACCAGGTCCTGAGGCAGCCAGTACTGTGATACCCACTGGACGCGGCCATCAGAAGTTGCCTTTGCGAGCGAACCTGATTCAATAGCACCCCACCCATGCTTTTTGCGCAGGGATGCAATCAAATCTTTAAGACGGCCAGTGTTGGCCTGCAAAGCAAAGTCCACGGAGTTGAGTTTCTCACCAGCGATTAGTTTCGCCAGGACCAGGGATGTGAGACAGCTCTTACGCTTTGGCACTATCCCGATAGATGAACTCGGCTGAGACTTGGGTGCTTTGGTACGGCTCAGAAGTGAGAAGAGTCTTTTCATGCTGCCACTCCCAAGCGAGTGATCACGCTTTCAATCTGATCAGAACGCCAGACTGTTGTGCGTGGACCGAGATGGAATCCTTTGGGATAGCGCCCTTTTTGAATCCCCTCGAACCAACTCGAACGCGATACCGGGATCAAGGTCAGCACCTGCTTGAGTCGGTAAAGCCGCAAGCCCGGATTCCCGAACTCTGGCAGCTCATTTGCTGTTGTGGCAGCAAAACCATCATGACTTTGAAATGTTGTCTGTTTCATCTTCAACCTTTACAAGATCGTTCTGCGTTGCAGGGCCGACATTTGGCAAAGCGCCGCCCAATCTGTTGGTAGATCACCCCTTGGTGGGTGCCCGTTTGGGCCCCGCCGTCTACGGGTATGGCGTAGCCAAACCGTTGGGTGAACTGTAAAAATTGAGGGTAAAGTTAGGTGATAAATACTTTGATTGCAGGATGTGAAATGTGGCCCTTTGCAACGAGAGAGGCGAGTCCGCTGGCCTCCATACCCGTCCGATCCCCCAAGTTTGAATACTCGGAATTTGAGGTAAACAGCAAAGAGGTCGGGGTCAACTTCGCGTCCACGATGTGGAGCCAAATTACAAACATTGCCTACGCCAACAGATGCAGCATGAACAGTGCGGTGCTGGGACTGTTATTTCAAGAAATGTACGGAAGATGCGCGTATGACGAGTTGCTCAAATATGCCGATCAACTTCGAGCGCAGCGTCAGCGAGAAGACGAACTATTTAAGAGTGCGAGTTCATTGCCAGACATACGCAAAAGCCGAGATCGCACCACCTCGATCGACCAAAAATACCTTGGAAAACCTGATACTCCGAGAACGATTGTCATGCCAATCAAGATGCATGCCGACTTAAACAGGCATGCATCAAAACAGCCTGGTTCGCCATCAGTTGCGGTCTATGTTCGAGAGGTAATGTTCAAGCTACTCAACGGATCTGTCTTGCATGAGCACTGGCGCAACGAGCGGTTGCTGATGCAAAGTTCACGCGGCGTGTAGAGAAATAACCTTTGCGCCAGCAGTCAACGCTTCGAGGTAATCCGCCCAAGACTGAAGCATTGCTCGACGCTGATCAAGGTACGTCGTTCGGTTGTATGCACGACCGTTGGCGTCTCTTACGGCGTGCGCAAGTTGGGCTTCAATAATGTTGGGGTCATAGTTCAGTTTCTCGGCCAATAACGTCCTGGCTGTTGCTCGGAAACCATGCCATGTTTGAAGATCCGAGGTATAGCCCAAGGCGATCAAAGCAGTACGAACCGAGTTGTCGGATATTGGTCGATCGTGATCCCGTTCACCAGGGAATACTAGACGCCCATGACCTGTCAATGCGTGCAGCGGTTTAAGCAGTTCAAGGGCCTGTTTGGGTAGCGGAACCAAGTGATCTTGCCCGTTTTCCTTTCCGTCCTTAGTACGTTTCATCCTTGTCGCTGGAATCGTCCACAAGGCTTTATCAAAATCGAACTCCGACCAAGTAGCAGCACGCAGCTCACCGGGCCGCTGAAACAGGATTGGAGCCAATTGCAGGGCTGTCTTGACGATCAATCCACCTCGATACGCCTGAATGGCGCGAAGTAGATCACCAAACTTAAGCGGGTCAGTAATTGCTCCGAAGTGCTTTGACCTGTAAGGCGTTAAAGCCCCCTTGAGGTCGGCAGTAACGTCTCTTGGCGCTCGTGCAGTTGCGACCGCATATCGAAAAATTTGACCAACAAGCTGAAGTCCACGATCCGCAGTTTCGAGTGCTCCGCGTTGTTCGGTTTTTCTAATGGCAGCAAGTATTTCCACCGGCTCCAAGTCATTGATCTTTCGCGCTCCGATGTATGGGAATAGATCACGCTCCAGCTGACGTGTGCATCGCTTGGCGTGTATGTCACTCCATAAAGGTATCTGTCGAGCCAGCCATTCAATGGCCACTTCCTTAAAGGTCTCGCCGGTAGGATTTATTGCTCTGAGCTTCTCGTTTTGTCGCTGCTCAATAGGGTTGGTACCCGCATTTTTCAGAAGACGTGCTTCATCGCGCAATCGCCTGGCTTTAGTCAACCCAACATCGGGGTAACTGCCCAATGCCATTTGCTTTTCTTTGCCCTGGATGGTGAACTTGTAAAACCACCGCTTTGACCCATTGACTCCAACCTGCAAATACAAGCTGCCAGCATCGGATATACGAATATGTTTCTTGCCTTCTGGGCAGGTAGCTTTTCGGCACTCAAGATCTGTCAACATAATTGGCTCCGGCGTATACGGGGTACAAACCACAATTGTTACACCGAAATTGGAAACGTACCCCGACTCGCACCCCGTCCACCGCCCGGAATCAGCTGGATATCAATGGACTAAAAAACAACGGAAAACCGTCTAAGCCATTGAAAACAAACAAGAAAAAAGGCGTCCAACATTTCTATCGGACGCCTTTGGAGGGAGATGTGGTGGAGCTGGGGGGATTTGAACCCCCGTCCACAAGCCTTTTTCGTACAGTTCTACATGTGTAGTCGTCTGATTTGGATCTCGCCGTATGCGTCGCGCAGCGACACGCTACGCACCCAGCCAGCACCCTTTTTTCTCACACCACCTCAAGGTACCCGAGGTGATGCCAGCCCATATGTTTTCCCTTGCAGTTAGGAAGTCTTGCGACCCCCTAAC
>Ga0228702_1001200_pt1 | contig 17216 bp, 18 predicted proteins | sample McNCre217_Aug_MG_2_FD_178018 | JGI IMG/M metagenome (GOLD analysis project Ga0228702, IMG submission 178018) | Freshwater microbial communities from McNutts Creek, Athens, Georgia, United States - 20-17_Aug_MG | ecosystem: Environmental > Aquatic > Freshwater > Creek | place: USA: Georgia... | reverse complement strand
GGTTCGCAGCCTGGAGCAGCACCTTGAGCGTTTCGGCGGTTGGGTAGCCACCCAGTGCCCCCAGCTTGCCGCCGAACTCCCCCAGTTTTTTGCCGCGGTGATTGCCGCGCTGCCGCGTGAGGGCCGCTGGTTCCCGCGCATGGAACTGCATTTGGAGACTCAAGCCGCCAATTCGGGCATCGATGAGGGTTTGCCGGCTCTGTACTTGCGGTTGCGTGAGGCCCCCGAGCAGTTGGGCGAGATTTCGCTCTGGACTCTTCCCGAGGTTGACCCGCGTCACAACGCACGAGTAAAGGGCCCCGACCTGAGCCTGTGCATGCAGTTGCGGCGCAAAGCCATGCTGCAGGGCGCCGACGAAGCGGTATTGCTGAACGCCGAAGGTTTTGTTGAGGAGGGTGCTCTCAGCTCGCTGGTTTGGTGGCGCAAGGAGGGCGGCGCAAACGTGCTTTGTGCACCGGACACCAGCGTGCCTTGGCTGCCATCGGTGACCCGAGACGAAGTGTTCCGCCTGGCCGAGGCCGGAGGCGTGACTACCCGACTGGAGCGCGTGAAGCCCGCCGACCTGGTTGGCCTGGAGATTTGGGCGCTCAGTTCGCTGCACGGCATTAGACCCGTGACCGATTGGGTGAACCTGGGCAGCCCGGTTGGACCCGCGGTTTTGGCGGAGGGCTACCAAAAGCGACTCCGTTTGTTGGCCAAGCAGATTTAGCGCTGATTTTCCATCGATGATTCTTAGGCTGATACCGTGAACACCTTTCTTGACTGGCTGATCAACTCGGTTCACGGCGTGGACTGGTGGTTACGCGACCTGATTGCCGGTTTTGCCATCATGTTGGAGACCTCGCTCTTTGTGGGCTTGATCATGCCGGGCGACACCGTGGTGCTGGTGGCGGCAACCGGTGTTATGAACGGTTTGGATTTCCTGGGGCTTTTGGGCTTTGTGGTGCTGGGTTCACTGATTGGCGAATCGGTTGGTTTTTGGATTGGTCGCGCCTTTGGTCCGCGAATTCGTGCCAGCAAGCTTGGGCAGCGGATTGGTGAATCCAACTGGCAGATTGCCGATGCCTTTGTGGAAACCCGTGGTGGCATTGCCATTGCGGTGAGTCGCTTTTTACCCATTCTGCACTCGTTGGTGCCGGTGACCGCCGGCATGACTCGAATGCCCTATCGCGTGTTTATTCGATGGACCGTGGGAGCCTGCGCGGTTTGGGGGGCGGCCTATGTTGGGCTTGGCTGGTGGGCACACAACACCTATGAGCAGTATTTAAGCAACCTGAAAATGGGCGGCTACATCTTTGCCGGCCTGGTGGTGCTGATCTTTGTGGCCATCTCGCTGGTTAAGAAGCGCCTGGAGGGCACCGCCGAGCGCATGATTGCCAAGGGCGAGACGGCTCGTGCCGCTGTTGCGGGTGGTGTGCGGCTAACTCCCGAGCAGGTTGCCGCCGAGGAGGCCGCGCAGCGAGCCAAGCCGGATTTGGAGCTGGAGTAGCGCATGTGCGGCAGGTTTGTGGTTGCCAAGACCAGTGGTCAGATTTCCACCATTTTTGAGGTTGACGAAATCATCGATGAATTGCCTGCCGGCTACAACATTGCGCCGACCAACAAGGTCTCGATTGTGGTGGACCGCGCCTTTGAGAAGGACCAGGACGGGGCTCCGCTGGGCGACATCAGCCGCGAGTTGCACGCGGCTTGTTGGGGGTTGGTGCCGCGTTGGAGCAAGGGCGGACCGGCCGATGGTGCGCCGCTGATTAACGCCCGCATGGAGACCGTACTTGAGAAGCCATCGTTCAAGGATTCCGTGGTGCGTAGGCGCTGTTTGGTGCCGGCTTCGGGTTACTACGAATGGGTGGTTGCCAGCGATGGTAGCAAGCAGCCCTATTACGTGAACGCGGGCGAGGATGGCATGTTCGGTTTTGCCGGGCTGTTTGAGTGGTGGGCGGACCCAACAAAGGCCGCAGGAGATCCGGGGCGTTGGCTACTCTCCACCACCATTCTGACCAAGCCTTCGGCGCCGGAGCTGGCTCACATCCATGAGCGCAACCCGGTGTTTTTGAGTGGGGACACCATGGACATTTGGCTGGATTCGTCGATTGAGGGCGACCGCGATTTGCTTACTGCTATTGCTCACGACTCCGACCTGGTGGCCGGTGATGCCCTGTTTTACAAAGTGGGCTCCGAGGTTGGCAAGGTTGCCAGCCAGGGTGCGGAGCTGATTCGGGCCATCTAGGGCGCAGGTTCCCTTCGTGAGCGCCTGGGCGCCTGGCCGCTCCGGGGCGCCGGCCCAACTTTCAACCATTGGTTGAACCCAAAATATGGAATGTCGGACCCCCGCCATACACTCTTAACGTTCGAACATTTGTTCGAATAACAAGGGGTATGGAGGGCAGAAATGGCTCGGGTTTGCGAGGCCGTAACCGTTGCGGTTAACCAAACGGGAGAACCGATTGGGTTCAGTTGGCGCGGTCAGCGCTACCTGGTTACCAGCCGACCCGTGCGCTGGTTTGCCAGAAAAGAGTGGTGGGTTGAGTCGGCGCGCGCTCAACGCGGCATTGGTGCCGGGGTTTTGGAAACCGAAATGTGGCGCTTCAACGCCAGCGATAACCGAGTGACGCTGCAGTACGAGTTGATCCGGAACGCAATCACCAACCAGTGGCAGCTGAACCGGGTGTTCGAGCTCTAGCCACCGGCCCGCACCTGCCGCCCGTCCTCATCGCCTTTAACTCGACTGACTGGCCCTAGAAAGGAACCCATCGATGAACGTGTTCACGCACCTTCACGTGGCTTCCGCATACTCGGGACACTACGGCGTGAACCGTCCGGAGCAGATCGCCGAGGCCGCGCAATCGATGGGTGCGAGTGCGCTTGCCATAACGGATCGCAACGGGCTCTATGGCGCGGTAAAGCACATCGGTGCCTGTATCAAACTCGGGCTCAACCCCATTGTTGGAGTTGACCTTGCCGTGCTGGATCAGCAGGCGCAACCCGTGGGGCGGGTCACAGTTTTGGCGCACGGGCACAACGCGGGAGCGGGTTGGGCAACGCTGTGTCGCCTGGTTTCGGTGGCGCACAAGCACGGCAAGAAACAACCCGTTGGGCTCACCATTGAGCAGCTGGCGGCACTGGTGCAGAGCGGAGATCCGGAGACCGGGCTGGTGGCCACCGCAACAGTGCTGCTCTCCCCCGATAACCCGTTCGGAAGGCTGGCGCTCACCGGCAACCGTGGTGCGGCACTGGATGCGCTGGCCGCTTGGAGCGCTCACTTTGTTGCGCCCGGGGCCTTGGCCGTGGAAATAGTCAGCCTGCTCACCGAACCCGGCACCGAGTGGTCCACCACGCAAGCCACGCGACTGGTTGACCTGGCGGACCACCTGGGCATACCCGCCGTGCTAACCAACTCCGTGCGCTATCTCGAGCCCGATGACGCGCTCACCGCAGACGTGCTAGACGCCGCCAGGCATCTTGAGCCGCTTGGCATGTTTCAACCGCAACCAAACGCCCAGGCGTGGTTCAAGGGGCACCAGCAGATGGAGGCGTTGGCCGGAGAAATCTGTCGGGAGTACAAACGGGCTCGGCAGTTGCTGGATGCCACCGCGGCACTGGCCAAGCGCTGCATGCTGGACCCCGTGGCCGATTGCGACTGGGGTAAGTCAAAGACCCCCGAAAAGGCCACCCTGGGCATTGAGGGCAACCCGTTTGAGCTGCTCTGGCAAAAGACTCACGATGCCATTCACTGGCGCTGGCCCAACATCAGTCAGGCCAAACTTCAGCAGGTGCAACACCGGCTCTCGCAAGAACTCATCACCATTCACAAACTGGAGTTTGCCACCTACTTCCTCACGGTGGCCGACGTAGCCCAAATGATTCGCGACATGAAGATCCGAACGGCCGCGCGAGGCTCCGGCGCGGGTTCGCTGGTCAACTATCTGCTGGGCATCAGCAACGTTGACCCCATTGAAAACGACCTGTTGTTTGAACGATTTTTGAGCACGGAACGCAGCACCCTGCCAGACATTGACATTGATGTGGAGAGTGCGCGGCGGCACGAAATCTACCGAGCAATCTTTAAGCGCTACGGGTCAAACCGAGTGACCCTGCTTTCCATGCAGTCCACCTATCGCGGCAGAGGCGCCGTGCGCGACAGCGGATTGGCTCTGGGCCTTGAAGAAGACCAGATTGACGAAATTGCCAAGAGCGTGTGGCGTTTCAGCGCTGGCAGTTTCAGAAACGCCACCGCGATTAAACCCGAGTTGGCCAAGGTGGCAGCTGCTCTGGAAACCGATCGCAAGATGAACCTGTTGGTAGACATCACGGAACGACTGAACCGACTCCCCCGCCACATTTCCATGCACCCGTGCGGGGTGATTCTGGGTAACGAGTCTTTGCTGAATCTCACGCCGGTGGAACCTAGCGGGCTAGACCTACCCATGAGCCAGTTTGATAAAGACGACATGGACCCAATGGGCATGCTCAAGCTAGACGTGCTTGGTGTGCGAATGCAGAGCAGCATGGCCTATGCGGTGCGCGAGATTGAACGGGTACGCGGCGAGAGGCTGGACCTCGATGCCATTCCGCTAGACGACCCGGAAACCTTCCGTGCCATTCGAACCACCAACACCTTGGGTATTTTTCAGATTGAAAGCCCCGGCCAACGCGAACTAACTGGCAAACACCAACCCACCCAGTTCAACGACCTCACCATTCAGATTTCGCTGTTCCGTCCCGGCCCCATGAAGGGCAACATGATTGCGCCGTACCTAGACGCCCGGCACGGATTCGCCAAAGCGATTTATCCGCACAAAGACCTGGAGCCCATTCTGCGCGAAACCTTTGGCGTGGTGATTTTTCACGAGCACGTGCTGCGCATCTTTAACCAAATGACCAAGTGCGGGCTCGCCAAGGGCGACGAAATGCGACGTTCGCTCGAAGACCCCAGGCTCAAACCGCTCATCGAGAAGTTCTTCAAAGAGAAGTCTGCGGAGCACGGCTATTCGCAATCGGTAATCGATGAGGTGTGGGGAACCATCGAAGGCTTTAGCAGTTTTGGTTTCTGCAAGGCGCACGGGGCGGCGTTTGCGGTTCCCACCTACCAGAGCGCCTGGCTCAAGACCCACTACCCCACCGAATTTGTGGCGGGCCTGTTCACCCACGACCCCGGCATGTATCCGCGGCGGCTCCTGCTGGCCGAGGCCCGAAGGCTGGGTGTGAACGTTCTGCCGCTAGACGTGAACCGCTCCACGGATGAATACCTGGTGGAGAAAACCACAGATGGCAGCCTGGCCGTGCGCCTTGCCCTGACTGAACTGCAGGGCATTAGCCAAGCCGAAATCAAGCGGGTGATTTCCGGTGCGCCATACGAGAACCTGAACGACTTCTACCTACGGGCCGAACCCACCAGGCGAACCCTGGAGAACCTGGCGCAGGTTGGCGCCTTGGACTCGATAGCGGGTGTTGGTGGGGCCAGCGCGAGCGGGCTTGCCAAGTTGAACACCGGGGGCGCGGGCACCGACCCAACCCAGTTGCGCGCAACCAGAGGTGACGTAATGGTGAAGGTGAGGCAGTTAAACGCCATTAAGAAGCGCCCGCGCCTAGATCCCGAGCAACCCATGCTCAACTTTGACCATGTTGATGTTCTACCCACCGGCAACCCCGAGCCCAGCATGGAAAACAAGGTGCAGAACGAACTGCGACTACTCAAACTCGACGTGAGCCAGCACGTGATTGAGCTGTATCGGCCCATGTTGGATGAGATGGGCGTGGTTGCCGCCAACGAACTGCTGGGCCTGCGCAACAAAACCGAGGTTTTGGTGGCGGGCGTGCGCGTGGCAACCCAAACCCCGCCAATGCGCTCGGGGAAACGAGTGGTTTTTGTGACTCTGGACGACGGCACGGGTTGCAGCGACGCCACGTTCTTCAACGAAGCTCAGGAACGCTCTAGCCACGTGTTGTTCAACACCAGAATCATGTTGATTGCCGGCAAAACCCGACGCACGGGAATCAAGGGAGTCTCGGTTATGGCCGAGAACGCTTGGGACCTAAAAGAGCTCTACAAGGAGTGGCAGAAACGCCAGCAAGCTAGCGCGTGATCTCGGCCGAGATTCTGCGCACGTGTTCCATCACAATGCTGTGACCGCCGGGGTGCAGCATGTAATCAACCTGAGCGCCGTAACTCTCCAGCTGGCCAATCAGTTCGGCAACGGTCTCGGCCGGCGAGTATTCGTCGGCGGCACCATTGGCAATGAACACGCGCTTGCCCGCCAAAGCAGGGGCTGGAACCGGAGCCTTGGATAAAACCTTGTTGGTGCCGAAAGCGGCAACGCCCAAAGCCAACTCTGGGTGAAGCTGCAACACCGAGTGCGCCATGCTAGCCCCGTTGGAGAAACCGGCTAGCCACACACGGCTTTCATCGATGCCGTATTCAAAAAACGCTTCGGTCAAAAAGTCTTTCAGCTGGCTGATGCCCAAATACAGGCTGTCCTGGTCAAACACACCGTCATCGGTGCGAATGAAGAAGCGGTCCATGCCACGGTAGTGAGCCATGCCGCGCGGAGAGAGCAGGTTGGCGTTTGGATCCAGCGCTTTGCCCAAACTCAGCAGGTCGCGCTCGTCGGCACCCGTGCCGTGCAACAGCACGATGGTCTGTGCCGCGGCAACATTCTCCGCCGGCTTAAAAACGTGGGGCCGCTTGAGCGAACGCGCCAGATCGGCTGCCACTACACAACCTCAAACGAGCGCTTGCTGAGCCCCATCCAGTAACCGTCAATCTTTTGGTCAACTGGCTTGTCTGCTTCGGTGGCGGCACCGAGGGTCACAAACAGCGGAGTGAAATGCTCCACGGTGGGGTGAGCGTAAGGCATGCCGGGCGCCAGAGTCTTGTAGTTGATCAGGCTGTCAATGTCGGCCGCGTCAAGACGCTCCTTAGTCCAAATGTCAAACTCGCTCGACCAACCTGGAGCCGGCGCATCAATGCGGAACTCGCGCAGGTATGGCAGACCGTGAGTCAAGAAGCCCGAACCCACAATCAAAACACCTTCGTTACGAAGGGCTCGCAACCGAGCACCCAGCTCCATGAGTTTCACTGGGTCGTGGGTTGGCAGCGAAAGCTGAATCACCGGAATGTCGGCATCCGGGTACATGATCTTGATGGGCACCCACGCTCCGTGGTCCAGTCCGCGGCGTGCACTCTGGTGCAACGGCTCGGTGTCTGGCATCATCGATGCCACCATGCGACCCAACCACTCCGCGTTTGGAGTGGCGTATTGCTCGTTGTAGTACTTGGGTGCAAAGCCGCCAAAGTCGTATATCAGTGGAGTATTTGCGTCAGTGCTACTAATGGCAACCGGTGCGTTTTCCCAGTGGGCCGAGATGACCAAGATGCCCTTGGGCTTGGCAATCTGCTTGCTCCAGTCGCGCAGTTCACCCTTCCACTTCTCGTCGTCTAGTAGCGGAGGTGCTCCGTGAGATATGTACAGTGCTGGAAGTTCCATGTCTCAATAATAGTCAAGGGGGTCTTTACTTACAAGGCCTTTTGTTCGAATTCCGCCAAAACCGCCTCGGTCCCCGAGCATCCACAACGGTCTGCGCCCGCATCCAGAAGGTCAACAATCTGGTCGAGCGTGCGAATTCCCCCCGACGCCTTCACCTTCATGCTCGAACCAACCGTCTCACGCATCAAACGAATGTTCTCCACGGTGGCACCCTCGCTGGCAAATCCGGTTGAGGTCTTTACAAAGTGGGCTCCCGCCTGCATCGACAACTCGCAGGCAAGCACAATCTGCTCACGAGTCAGCAGTGCGGTTTCAAAGATAACTTTTACGGTTGCCTTCGCATTCACTCCCCTGGTGGCATTCACCACCGCGGCAATGTCGTTGCGCACGGCATCCGCGTTGCCCGAAACCAGTTCGGAAACATTGAGCACCATGTCTAGTTCAACCGCACCGGAACCCAGGGCCTCCACGCTCTCAAATACTTTGGTGGCGGTGGTAGTGGTTCCGTGTGGGAAACCAATCACGGTGCAGACCGGAACGCCGGATCCCTCCAGCGCGGCAGCCGCGGCACGCACGTCCATCGGGCGAATGCAGTAGCTGGCGGCACCCACCTTGGCGGCAACCGCCGCACCCGCTTGCACATCATCGATGGTTGAATTTGGCTTCAAAACCGAGTGGTCAATGGCTCCGGCAATTTGCTGCAGCGTGTAGCCGCGATAGGTTTTGCTCATGTTTTCAGTCTAAGTTGGTTTTATGCGCTACACGGTTGTGGTGAAGCCCGGATCCAAAAAAGGGCCACTGGTGGAGATTGCCACCGATGGAAGCCTGCGCGTGTTCCTGCAAGAGCGCGCGGTTGATGGAGCGGCAAACGAGGGCCTGATCAAAGTCTTGGCCGAGCACTTTGGGGTTCGTAAATCCGACGTTGAGATTGAATCGGGATTCACCAGCAAAATCAAACGGGTTTGGGTAGCCGGTTAGAACTGAGCCCCCGGCAACAAAAGTGGTCGTAGGCCTTGTTGCTACTCCTGAACAGCCGAGAGGCGTTGTGCCAGGTAAATGGGAACGCTGGAGATAACCACCAGCACAACGGCAACCACGTTAACCACCGGAGCCTGGCCTGGACGGAACATGTTCTGCAGAATCCAAATTGGCAGGGTCACTGTTCCGTTGCCGGCCGTGAAGGTAGTCACAATAATTTCGTCAAAGCTGAGGCCAAACGCTAGCAAGCCACCCGCAAAAAGCGCTGAGCGCAGCTGCGGAAAAGTCACCAAGCGGAAAGTGGTCCAGAGGCCCGCGCCAAGATCAGCGGAGGCGTCGGTGAGGTTGGGGTTTACTCGACTAAGCCGCGCCATCACGTTGTTGTAAACCGTGACAACGCAGAAGGTGGCGTGAGCAACAATCACGGTCCCAATGGTCAACTGCACACCGATGATTGTGCGGAAAGCATTGTTGAGCGCAATACCGGTGACCACGCCTGGCAGTGCAATGGGCAGAACCACCAGCAGGCTAACCACCTGGCGCCCAAAAAACTTGTAGCGGCTGAGCGCCATGGCAACCAGGGTTCCCAGTACCAGGGCAACCGCGGTGGACACGATTGCCACCTCAACGCTGGTGAGCACCGCGTCCCAGAGGCCAAGACTGTGGAAGGCCTTGCCCCACCAGTCCAACGTGAAACCCGGCGGTGGCCAAACCATGTTTCGGTTGGTGTTGAACGAGTTGACACCAACCACCGCTAGCGGCAGGTAGATCACTGCCAAAATCAAAACACTCAGGGCACCCAGCACCCAACGTGAAGCGCGAGAAAGCCGCATTACAGATTCTCCAATGCGCCGGTCTTACGAACCACGGCAAGGTAAACAAACATGATTACCACCGGGATCAGGGCAATGGCCGAAGCCAACGGCAGGTTGTTTGCGGCACCAACGTTGGTGTAAACCAAGTTGCCCAGCATCTGGTTTGCCCCGCCCACAATGTTCACGGTGATGTAATCGCCCAGAGTGAGCGAGAAACTAAAGATGCTGGCGGCAATTATCGATGGCAACAGCATTGGAAGCACCACCCAACGCATGGTCCTTACGGTCTTGGCACCAAGGTCACCGGAGGCTTCAAGCAGGCTGTTTGGCACACGCTCGAGACCGGTGTAAATGGGCAAAATCACATACGGTAGCCACAGATAGGCCTGGGCAATAATCACACCGGTTAGCCCGTATCCCGGAGTGTGTCCGCCCAATGGTTGAAGCAACCAGTTGAGAATGCCGTCATTGCTCAGAACCGCTCGCCAGGCATATGCCTTAACCAGATAGCTGGCCCAGAGCGGCATAAGAATCATGATGACCATGGCGCGCTGCAGTCGCTTGCCCGCAACTTTGGCCATGAAGAAAGCAATTGGCAGGGCGATCAGAATGTCCACCACGGTCACCAACAGGGCAATTCCAAGCGTGCGTAGCGTGACGGTTCGATACAGAGCCTGAGTCAAAACGCTTTGAATGTTGTCAAGTGACCAGGAAATCTGGATTTGCCCGGTAAAACTGTCAACCGTCCAAAATGCGGTAATCAGCAATGCCACAAGGGCAACAATGTAAATCAGCACCAACCAGGTGAGCGGAGCCGCAAGTAGCAGTGCCAACCTGAGTTTGGGTTTGGAGTAGAGAGTGCTCGAGGCACGCCGGGCAGGACCAAGCCCCAAAAGAGACTTGGCCTGCACCGACGTGTTCGAACTCATGTTGTGGAACTAGCCTTTGATTTCTTGCCAGGCTTGGGTCCAACGGGCGTAGTCGGTGCACTTAACATCGGTGCGTCCGTCTAGACAGTTGGCAATTGGAGTGGTCCAGTACCAAATCTTGTTGGCGTAGTCCACGTCGCCGGCGTGGTAGCTGGCGCAGGTGTCTGCACTGGCCATGAACGAACAAGCCTCGGCAGTTGCAGGTGCTTCACCAAAGTACTCGGTTGCAGCCGCGTTAGCCTTTGGCTGGTCAATGTAGTCCAACCACTTGTAGGCACAGTTTGGGCTCTTGGCGTGCGAGGAAACCATCCATGAGTCGCTCCAACCGGTTGCGCCTTCGCTTGGCAACACGGAACCAACATTCGCCTTGGCGCTCATTGAGTTCACAATTACCTGCCAGGTGGTGCCCACAACCGAGTCGCCGGTCTCGAAAGCCTGAATCTCCTTTAGGTAGTCGCTCCAGTACTCGCCAACGTTTGCGCGCTGCTGCTTGAGCAGGTCAACTGCCGCGGTCAGCTGCTTCTCGTCGAGTGCGTATGGGTTCTTAATGCCCAAAGCCGGGTTGTGCGCCATTAGGTAAACCGCTGCGTCGGCAATGTAGATTGGCGAGTCGTAAGCGGTTACCTTGCCCTTATAGGCGCTGGACTTGTCAAACACAACGTCCCAGCTGGTGGGAGCGGGCTTTACGGTGTCTTTCTTGTACATGAGCAAGTTGGCGCCGTATCCGTGAGGAACACCGTAAACCTTGCCATCCGCCGTGTTCCAGGCCTTGCCCTTGAGGAATGGGTAAACGTTCGCGTAGCTTGGAATCAAATCGGTGTTTAGCTCGGCAACCTGGCCGGATGCAATCAAACGCAGAGTTGCATCGCCTGAAGCGGCAATCACGTCGTAGTCGCCGCTCTTGAACAGGTTGATGGCTTCGTCGCTGGTGCCGTAGGCCTTGAATGTCACCTGGCAACCGGTTGCCTTTTCAAATGGAGTCACCCAGTCAACTGCCGGGTCGTTGCTGCCGTCCTCGGCGTAGCCAGGCCAACCGAGCAGCGAAACCGACTTTTCGTTGGCTCCCAGTTTGGTTGGCACCGATGAAGTTGCTACCGGAGTGGCCGTTCCACAAGCCGATAGCACCATTGCCGCGGCTGCAAACAGCGCCGCTAGCTTTGCTGTTTTGAATTGCATTTCTTCTCCCTTGTTCTGGTCAGTGCGACGAGCCGAATGCCCGCCTAGGCCTGACCGCCTAGCTCTACCAGGTTGGCCCTATTTAGGCCAACAAAAACCTTGGTGCCACGAACCGGAACCGGGCCGTCATCCACCTGGTGCAGAACGGTAAGTACCTTGCCTTGGGTTTGCACCAAAACCTTGGTTGCGGCACCCAAGTAGATGACCTCGGCAACGGTGCCCTGCAACGAAACGGTTCCCGCACCCTTGGCGGCCATCGATGAAAGTTGCAGCCGCTCCGGCCTAACCGAAACCGCGCGCTCAACGCCCAGAATCGCGTTGGCTTCTTCGGCTGTGAAGATGTTGGAGGTGCCTACAAAGCCGGCCACGAATGCGCTCTTTGGCGAATCGTAAAGTTCCTGCGGTGTGCCGATCTGCTCGATTCGGCCGTTATTGAACACCGCAACTCGGTCGCTAAGGGTGAGCGCTTCCTCTTGATCGTGGGTCACAAAAATAAAGGTGATTCCCAACTCGCGCTGAAGTTCCTTGAGTTCCACCTGCATTTGTTCGCGCAACTTCAAGTCCAGTGCACCCAAGGGTTCGTCGAGCAACAGAACCTTTGGTTTCACCACAATGGCGCGAGCGAGGGCAACTCGCTGGCGTTGTCCACCGCTCAGTTGGTTGGGTTTGCGGGCTCCAAAATCGCCCAAACGCACCGTTTCGAGTGCCTCTTTGGCCAACTTTTGACGCTCGGATTTGCCCACTCCACGAACCCTGAGACCGTACTCAACGTTTTCTTGAACGGTCATATGGGGAAACAGAGCGTAGTCCTGGAAAACCGTGTTTACATCACGGTCGAATGGTGCAGCGCCGGTTACATCCACATCCTGAAGAAAAATCTTGCCAGCCGTTGGAGTTTCGAATCCGGCAATCAAACGCAGAACGGTGGTCTTGCCCGAACCCGAAGGACCCAGCATGCTGAAAAACTCGCCCTCGCGAATCTGGAGGTCCAGATTCTCAACTGCCGTGGTAGCGCCAAATGACTTTTGCAGACCAACCAGGTTAATGGCGAGCGTGGACTTTGAAACCAATTCGAACCTCACTGTGCGATTGCTCTCAGTCTAGGCAAACGGCACCAATCTTTTGGCACCAAACGGCAACATTTTGCACAACCGTAATAACCTTGGGCTAGTTGCAACAACCAAAGTCACAGGAGAATCCCAAATGCGAATTGCTATGGCCAGCGACCACGCCGGACGAGCCCTCAAAGAAGAAATCAAGGCACTGCTCACTGGGGCAGGTCACGAGGTTGTGGACTTTGGAACAGACACTGATGATCCTGCGGACCTGCCAGATCACGTTCTACCAGCCTCGCTCGAGGTGGCGAGCGGCCGGGCAGACCGAGGCATCTTTGTGGACGGTGTGGGCTACGGCAGCGCAATGATTGCCAACAAGGTGTCGGGAATCTATGCGGCTGTATGCCAAGACAGTTTCTGCGCCGAGCTCGCGCGCTCACACAGCGACACCAACGTGCTCTGCCTGGGCGGAAAGATCATTGGCTCGGCAATAGCCCTGGAGATTGTTCGGGTCTGGATGCAAACCGAGTGGCTGGGAACAACCGAGCCCAAGTACGCCCGACGGGTACAGAAGGTAAAGGACATTGATGCCACCCACTGCTGCAAAGTGGGTTAACGCAAAAGACCGCTCCTAAGAGCGGTCTTTTTGTTTGTGGACCTGAGGGGATTTGAACCCCTGACCCCCTGCATGCCATGCAGGTGCGCTACCAGCTGCGCCACAGGCCCGAGTGTTGCCTAAGCAACCCGTTTAGTTTACACCAAAACGGTTAGGCGTTTTCCACTTCAAGCTGCAGCAGTGGGCAATCCTTCCAAAGGCGCTCAATGCTGTAGAACATGCGGTCTTCCTCGTGCATAACGTGGCAAACCAAGTCGCCAAAGTCGAGCAGAATCCAACGGCCGCCAGCCTTGCCCTCTTCACGAAGCAGCTTTACGCCAGCCAGGTGAAGCTTCTCTTTGATCTCGTCGGCAATAGCACCGGTCTGGCGCTCGTTCCTTGAGGAGCAAATGAGGAAGACATCGGTTAGTGCCAATGGCTGGGATACATCGAGGGCAACAATGTTGTCCGCCTGCTTATCGCTTGCTGCCTGGGCTGCAATTTGGGCGGTCTCGATTGCTTTAGCGGTTGCGGTCAAGGTGTCCTTTGGGTAATGGGTTATGAAAACTAGAAACTAAAACTTGATGTAGCCCAGCATGTAGGCAATAACCACAAGCCCAAGTACTCCGGCGGTGAGAATGGCACTAAACAGCACAATGTAAACCTGTCCCATACCTCGACGAAGCTTGGTTGGGAAAACGCTTTGGCGTTTGCGGCTGCGTTGGTGACGGCGAGCGGGCAGAGGCTCAATGCCCGTGACAATCTGATCGCGCTTGTCCTCTTGAACGGCGGCGTCCGCCGCCTCGGCAGCAACCACCAGATTGATTTCACCAGTATCAAGCTTGGGCAACGTGATGGAACCGGTGGTCAACGTCACGCCGCCATCGGCAATCACCATAGTTGAGTTGGTGATGTCCCGTGGCATTTCAATGACCAAAGAGTTGGTGTCTTGAACCACATCGATGGGTCCCGAACGTGGGAACAGCTCATTCGCCGTTCCAACCGGCACCGAACCGGTGTCAACCGGGGCGGCGGGGATGGTGATTGAACCGGAAAGCAATGGCGGAACCGAGTCTGCCGTGAGCGCAACCGGAGCAGCCGGAGCGGCGGCGGCACGGCGACCGGAAGTTTTTGGAGCTGCAGGTGCAGCGGGAGGCTGTACAACTGGGGTCTGTGTAATCGGAGTCTGTGAAATCGGAGTCTGTGAAATCGGAGTCTGGGCAACCGGAGTCTGCACCACCGCTGCCGGGGTTGCTCCAGTTGGTGTAACAACCGTTGGCGGCATAACGGGCGGAGTCAAAACCGGTGGCGGGGCCAACGGTGGAACCGCCGGAATGCCGGCAACTGGAGTTGGGGAAGCCTGCGGAACAATGGGCAAAGATGCCGAAATTGGACTTTCCGATGAGAAAAGCGAAGATGCCGAAACCGCGGCAGCCCCTTCGGCCGCAATCTCGCGAGCGCGCTCAAGATCGCGAAGTTCGCGTCTGGTGAGTTGGCGGTCGGTCATTCGGCTTCCTGATAGAGGTTTTGGTCCCGAATGTAAGTTATCACGGGCTCGGGAACGAGACCTGCAAGACTCTCCCCCGCCATGGCTCTGGCCCTGCATTGAGTGCTGGAGAGGTCTACTGCTCCAATGTTGACTTGCTCCGCCAAAAGGCCTTCCGGCGCTTCTATTTCGCCTAGGTTGAACCCTGGTCGGGTCACCACCACGAAGGTTGCTAGAGCACCTAGGTCTTGCCAACTACGCCAAGTTTTGATGCCTGACCAGGCATCGGTGCCCAGAATGAAAAACAAGTCAGCGGTAGGGAATTGCTGGCGCAGTTGGGTAAGTGTGTCAATGGTGTAGGTGGCTCCCCCGCGGTCAATGTCCACGGTGCTGACTTCAAAGTTGGAGTGGTTGGCCACCGCCAACTGAGTCATGGCCAAGCGATGTGCGGCTGGAGTTTGCTGAGCTTTTTGCCATTGCTCGCCGGCCGGCACAAATAGCACACGGTCAAGCTTGAACTCTTGGGCCACGCGCTCGGCAGCGAGAAGGTGACCGTTGTGAATGGGGTCGAACGAACCACCCAGCACGCCAATCCTTGGCCTGCCGGTTGTGACCGGGCTCTGAGCTGCGGTCAAACCAAACCTAGTGGTGGTTGTGGTTGTTGCTGCTCTTGTGTTCGTGACGGTTGGCTACATCGCGGTAGCTCCAGGTCACAAAACCGAGCAGCAAAAAGATACCCATGGCAATGGCGCCCATAACCCAGGTTGGAACCGGAAACTCGGAACCGCCAGCGGTCTCTGCCAAGTGAATGAAGTGGTGCATGATTCTCCTCTTTGAATCCAGATTAGCCTAGGAACGAACCTGACCGGCGCCACGCACCAGCCATTTGGTGCTGGTTAGTTCCGGCAGACCCATAGGGCCACGGGCGTGAAGCTTTTGGGTGCTAATGCCAACCTCGGCACCAAAGCCAAACTCGCCACCATCGGTAAAGCGGGTTGACGCATTTACCATGACCACTGCGGCATCAACTTCGGCCAAGAAACGCTCCGCGTTACTGTTGCTCTCGGTAATAATGCTTTCGGTGTGCTTGGTGGAGTACTTGGCAATGTGATCAAGCGCTTCATCAATGTTGTCCACGATTTTGGCCGAAAGGTCTAGCGAGTAGTACTCGGTGCTCCAGTCTTCCTCGGTGGCGACAACGGCATCTGGGTAGGCCGAAACAATCTTGGCATCGCCATGCACGGTCACGTTTTTTGCCTTGAGCGCCTCCATTACCGCTGGGAGAACGGTAGCTGCCGCATTTTTGTGTACCAGCAGGGTTTCGAGCGCGTTGCACACGCTGGTGCGCTGGGTCTTGGAGTTGATCACAATGTCAACCGCCCAGTCCACGCGCGCAGACTCATCAATGAACAGGTGAACCACGCCGTCGCCGGTTTGAATCACAGGCACCTTGGAGTCGTTCACCACCGAGTGAATCAAGCCTGCACCACCGCGTGGAATCAAAACATCAATAAGCCCCACAGCCTGCATCATGTGATTCGCACCGGCACGACCAAACTCGTCAACGGTCTGAACCGCGTTGCGGTCAACCCCGGCAGCCTCTAGTGCGTCTTGCAGCAGATTCACCAGAACGGCGTTGGTCTTTTCGGCAGCGGTTCCGCCACGCAACACCACCGCGTTACCGCTCTTGATTGCGAGAGCAGCAATGTCAATGGTCACGTTAGGGCGAGCCTCGTAAATGGCACCAATCACTCCGAACGGAACTCGTACCTGAGTCAGCTTGAGGCCGTTAGGCAGAGTCTTGCCGCTAACCACGTTTCCAATTGGGTCGGGCAGGTCAATTACCTCGCGAACCGCAGCGGCTAGGCCGGCAATGCGCTCATCGGTGAGGGTCAAGCGGTCTTGCAAGCCGGCGGAAAGGCTCTCCAGAACACCGCGCTCCAGGTCAAGCTTGTTGGCGGCGATGATCGACTCCGCGCGCTGCGGCAACAGGTCAGCGATGTTTGCCAGCACGGCGTTCTTCACCTGGGTGTTCGCCAGGCCGAGCGAGTTAGAGGCTGCTTTTGCGGCCGAAATCTTGTCTAGTGCAGTTGCCATGACTAAAGCCTAACTATCGCTTTGCTTTGAACAGAGTTCCAACCAACGCGCCATTCACGGCCTCGGCCACGTTTTCAATGCTGGTAAGCACCACTGCGGTTCCGTGTTGTGTGGCGTGCTGGGCTGCGGCAACCTTGGTAACCGCTCCCCCGGTGCCAACACCCGTGGAAGTTCCACCGGTTTGAATCCAAGATAGATCCTCGCCAAAGCCCACTTCGCTGATCTTCTTGGCGCCGGGTTCGGCAGGAGGCGCGGTGTAGAGTGCGTCCACGTCGCTCAGCAGAATCAGTGCGTCGGCCTCCAGGAGCACGGCAACCATCGATGCCAGTTTGTCGTTGTCCCCAAAACGGATCTCCGCGGTTGCCACGGTGTCGTTCTCGTTCACAATTGGCAGTACGCCAAGGGAGAGCAGTCGATCCATGGCGTGGCGAGCGTTGCTGCGGGTCTCGGCTTGCTCCATATCGGCGCTGGTGAGGAGCACCTGGCCGGCAATCCAGTTGTAGCGTTCGAGGCTCTGCTGATAGCGCGCAATTAGGCGGCTCTGACCAACCGCGGCGAGGGCCTGGCTGGTAGGAAGATCGTCCGGTTTTGAACTGAGATT
>Ga0228702_1001194_pt1 | contig 17267 bp, 16 predicted proteins | sample McNCre217_Aug_MG_2_FD_178018 | JGI IMG/M metagenome (GOLD analysis project Ga0228702, IMG submission 178018) | Freshwater microbial communities from McNutts Creek, Athens, Georgia, United States - 20-17_Aug_MG | ecosystem: Environmental > Aquatic > Freshwater > Creek | place: USA: Georgia... | reverse complement strand
GACCTCCGTTCCCCTCTGGGAAACATAAGTTGGTTGATTTTTACCTTCCGCGACACGGCTGGACCGGTTGGCGGATGCGACTGTGGCTAAGGAAGGGCCTGAGTAACCGTCGCATTGTGCCATGGCTTTGCCGATGTCAAACTTACAGCTTAACGCTGTCCAGACAAAAAAAGACCCCGCATACGGGGTCTTTCCTCATCATCCCTTGATCAGGTCGACGATCTGCTGCAAAGCCGCTGGATCGTCCATCGTGGTCAGGTCGCCCGGATCGCGGCCTTCGGCCACCGCCTGAATCGCCCGGCGCAGCAGCTTGCCACTGCGCGTCTTGGGCAAAGCCGAGACAAAGAACACCCGTGACGGACGGGCCACAGCCCCCAGCTGCGAATCCACCACCTTCATGACTTCACCTTCGAGCTTCAAACGGGCTGCCGCATCGGTCAGGCCAGAAGTGTCCTTGGCAATGGCGAAGGCCATGGCCACCTGCCCTTTGAGCTGGTCCGCCACGCCCACCACAGCCACCTCGGCCACGTTGGGGTGGCTGGAGATGCTTTCTTCGATCTCGCGAGTGCCCAAACGGTGACCGGCCACGTTGATCACGTCATCGGTGCGGCCCAGGATGAAGAAGTACCCGTCTTCGTCGCGCACAGCCCAGTCAAAAGTGCTGTAAACCAGCTTGTTGGGCACCGTCTTCCAGTAGGTCTTGACGAAACGCTCGTCGTCACCCCAGATGGTTTGCAGATTGCCTGGAGGCAGCGGGCCTTCAATCGTCAACACACCTTTCTGGTTGGCACCGGTCAATTCTTCACCCGTCTGGTCATCGACCAGCTTGACGTTGTAACCGTACACCGCCTTGCCGGGCGAGCCGAATTTGCTCGGGGCTTTTTCCACGCCGTTGCAGATGGTCAGGATTGGCCAGCCCGTTTCGGTCTGCCAGTAGTTGTCGATGATGGCCTTGCCGTTGAGGCCTTCGGAAATCCACTTGGCGGTGGGCTCGTCCAGCGGCTCACCGGCCAGGAACAAGGCTTGCAGGCTGGACAGGTCGTATTTGGTCAGCAGCGCGGGGTCTTGCTTTTTCAGCACACGGATGGCCGTGGGGGCGCTGAACATCACGTTGACCTTGTACTTCTCCACCAGGCTCCACCAAATGCCACCGTCCGGACGGATCGGCAGGCCTTCGTACATGATGGTGGCCATGCCGCCGATCAGAGGGCCATAAATGATGTAGCTGTGCCCCACCACCCAGCCAATGTCGCTGGTGCAGAAAAAAGTGCCACCAGGCTTGCCCTGGTAGATGTGCGGAATGCTGGCAGCCAGCGCCACGGTGTAGCCACCGGTGTCGCGTTGCACGCCTTTGGGCTTGCCAGTGGTGCCCGATGTGTACAAGGTGTAGCTGGGATGGGTGGATTCGACCCACTCGCAAGGCACCACAGCGTCCATGTGCTTGGCGCGTTCGGTGGCGTAATCCACATCGCGACCGGCCACTGGCGTGAAAGCGGCCAGCTTGCGGTCGACCATGATCACATTGGCAGGTTTGTGCGCCGACAAGCTGATGGCTTCATCAAGCAGCGGCTTGTAAGGCACGCCCTTGCCACCACGGGAGCCAGCGTCGGCACTGATGATGACTTTGGGCGTGGCGTCTTCAATGCGGGTGGCCAAAGAGTGCGAGGCAAAGCCGCCAAACACCACCGAATGGATGGCCCCCAAACGGGCACAGGCCAGCATGGCGAACGCCGCTTCGGCGATCATGGGCATGTAAATCAGCACGCGGTCGCCCTTGACCACACCCAAGTCTTTCAGGATGGCGGCCATGCGCTGCACTTCGGCGTGCAGGTCACGGAAGGTGTAGATTTTTTCCTGATCGGTCTCGGTCGAGACAAAAATCAGCGCAGGCTGGTCGGCACGCTCGGCCAGGTGGCGGTCCACCGCGTTGTGGCACAGGTTGGTCTGGCCACCGACGAACCACTTGGCAAATGGCGGGTTGCTGTAATCGCAGATTTGTTGGGGCAGGACCTTCCAGTCCACCAGTTTGGCCTGCTCGGCCCAGAATGCGTCACGGTCGTTGATCGAACGTGCGTGAAAGTCAGCGTAGCTGCCCATGAAAGACTCCTGAATACCTGCCAATAAGAACCCGTTGAAGCCCCTCGCCGCATGCAGCCAGAGAGCTCTTTATGAATTCTTAATTATGGGTAAGGGACTTGCAACAAGCTGACTTTGTCACACGCACGACAAGGCGGACTGGCCGCCCACACTCACTTGAACAGGCTTTGCAACAACTTGAAATCAGGGTGCTCGGCGGTGCGAATCCATTCAAAGGCCACCATCTCGGCCGTGACCAACTCCGCACCAGCACCGGCCAAGCGGTCATAAGCGGCATCGCGGTTGCGCTCGGTGCGCGAACTGCAGGCGTCGGTCACCACCCACACATCAAATTCATCTTCCAGCAAATCCAGCGCGGTTTGCAGCAGGCAAATGTGGGCTTCACAGCCGGCCAACACAATGGTTTTGCGCTCCTGGCTTTCTGGCTGGGGCTTTTGCAAATGGCGCGGCAAACTGCGGGCATTGCCCCGAGGCGGTTGCGCAGGCGCAGGTTGCAACCATTCGCCCAAGCCCTCTTCCACCGCACTGAACTGCATTTTGGCCAACACCTTGCGGCAGTGACTGCGCAACTCTGGCGGCATTTCACCCAAACGCGAGGGGTTTTGTTCGGTGCCCCAAACAGGCAATTCCAGCGCTGCGGCCAGTTCGGCCAGTTTGGCCGCATTGGACCAAACGCCCTCGGCATCCAGCATCACTGGTTTGAGCTTGGACTGGAAATCCACCAGAACCAGCTGACTCTCTTCGACATCGATCAACATTTTTAAACCCCGTTTTTTGATGGCCCCATTGTCGCAGCAGCAAGCGCCCCCAAGAACCGCGATGGGTATTGAATCATTTCGCATGACATACAGCGGCGCAATCAGTTATGCTTAAAGGTTATGCGTTGGCTCATCCCTTTTATATATTGCTTGCTGTGTACTTCACAGGTCCTGGCTGCGCCGTCAGAGGAAGACGTGTTCAAGCCTTTGGCCGACAAAGGCCTGATCTCGCAATTCACGGAACAATTGAGCTCTGCCAAAGACAAGGCCAGCGGCCAAGCCACCGGCTTGATCACACAGGCCATGGATCTTCTGGGCGTCCCCTATCGCCGCGGGGGCAACACCGAAGCATCCGGTTTCGATTGCAGCGGTTTTGTCCGCTACCTCTATGAAAATTCCGTCGGACAACTGCTGCCACGGCGCGCCGAAGAGCAAGCCCGCAGCACAGAAACCATTGACCGCAGTGAACTCAAACCCGGCGACCTGGTGTTTTTCAACACCATGAAACGCGCCTTCAGCCATGTCGGCATTTATGTCGGCGATGGCAAATTCATCCATTCCCCGCGCGCTGGCAAGGCGGTCAAAGTCGACGACATGCGCAGCGCCTATTGGCAAAAACGATTCAATGGGGCGCGACGCGTTCCCCTTGAATCCGAAACCAACAAACCATGACATCTCAAATCGACCACCTCGTGGTCATGGCCGCAACGCTTGAAGCAGGCATGGCCTGGTGCGAAGCCACCCTGGGCATCACACCATCCGCAGGCGGCGAACACGAGAAATACGGCACCCGCAACCGCCTGTTCAAGATCGCCTCGCCCAAACACCCGCTGGCTTATTTTGAAATCATCGCCATCAACCCAGACGCGGCGACAGCCAAACGGTCCCAGGTGGCCCGGTGGTTCGACATGGACAACAAAGCCCTGCAAAAAGCCGTGGCCCAGGAACCCCGCCTGATCACATTTGTGGCCAGTACCGACGACATCAAGGCCGCCCGCCATGCCCTGCGCACCCAGGAGATCGAGCGCGGCCAGATCGTGCATGCCAGCCGCAAATCGAACAAAGGCACCTTGAATTGGCAAATCACCGTGCGCGAAGACGGTGAACGTTTGTTCAACGGCTGTCTGCCCACCTTGATTCAATGGGGCAAGCCCGACGCGGCAGAGCCTTTGCGCTTGCACCCACGCAACAGCCTGCCTCGCTCAGGGGTGACGCTGCAAAGCATCGCCATCAGCCACCCCAGTAGCCTCAAACTGCAAGCGGCTTATGAAGCCATCGGTCTGGAAGGTGTGGCCATCGAAACGGGTGCAGCCAACATCACCGCCACCTTGCAAACGCCTAAAGGCCTGGTGCAGCTGCACAGCCTGGGCGTTTGACGCCTGCGTCAACCCTGTCCCTCTTCTGGCAAGGTGGCCAAGAGCGCCATGCCCGCGGCCATGACCGCTGCCGTGAGCCACAAGGCCCCCTTGAACGTGCCCGTAGCCTGCGCCATGGCACCGGCCACCACCGGAGCAATCACCTGCGCGGCGCCATAACTCAGGGTCAAACGCGCCATGGCCTTGCCCGGGTTGTGCGGCGCACGCCGCCCCACCAAAGCCAAGGTCATGCTCACAATCCCGATGAAAGTGGCCCCGTAGCCGATGGCGCCGCCCAATGCCGCTGCCAAAGAACCCGACACAGCGGGCAGGATCACCGACAAGGTCTGCAAACCAAACGCCAGCAGCAAAGCACGGGTGTCCCCCCAGCGCCGCGCGACCTTGTCCCACAAAAACACGGCAGGCATGGCCGCCAGCCCCACCAAGGCCCAGGCCAAAGCGCCCAGCCCGGCCAAAGCCGGTTCACGCTCGACAATGGCCACCGTGAAGGTGGCGCTGATCACAAAACCCCAGCCCGCCGCAAAGTAGCTGGCCGACATGGTCCACATCCAGCGGCGCGAGACTTTGTTGTGACCATCGTCCGTGCTGGCCGCAGCGGGCACAGGCGGCACCGGTGGACGCCACAGCCAAGCCGGGATGAAAAACACCAGTCCAATGGCCGCCATGGCCAACCACTGGTCCGACCACAAGGTCCAGAATTTGGACACGGCCCAAACACCCACGGCAGACACCACAATGCCCAACCCCAGGCCAATGAAATGCACCCCCAGCTCGGGTCTGCGGCCTTGCCGCATCAGCCAGCCCAGGACCAGTCCGGCGCCAAGCAGCATGCCAGTCGCACCGCACAAGCCCCCCAGATAACGCCACAGCGCCCAGGCGGGCATCCAGGTGGACAGGGCCATGCCTGCCACCGTCAGGATCGACAGCCACAAGCCCGTGCTGTAGAGGCGATGGCGCCAGCGCACATCGTCGATCCAGGCCGCCGCCAAAGCCCCCGAAATGTAGCCCGCGTAATTGATCGCGGCCAACGCCCCGGCGCCAGCGTCATTCAGGCCAGTTTGCAATTGCAAGGCGGGCAGCAAGGGCGTGTAAGCAAAACGGGCCAAGCCAATGCTGAGCACCAGGCCAAAAATGCCGCCCAGGATGACCTGCCAAGGTCGCAGGTGCGATGCGTCTGAACTCATAGAAACCGTTTCAAGCAGATGGATGCGTTGCGCAATGGCTGATTGTGCCTTGGGACCATGCCAGACCTGTGCCCTCCATGACAGTGAATGGGGCCGTGGCTTCAGCTCCGACAAGTGCGGTTTGGCTCGGGCGTTCACGTCGGGGCTAAAGCCGCCGACCTACAACACCATGCTGACCCGTAGGTCGGAGCTTCAGCTCCAACGTGGGGGTTCGCACGGGCTTTCGTCGGGGCTAAAGCCACCGACCTACAACACCATGCTGACCCGTAGGTCGGAGCTTCAGCTCCGACGTGGGGGTTCGCACGGGCTTTCGTCGGGGCTAAAGCCACCGACCGACCGAATGTCTCTTCAAGGTCGCAAGTGCAAGGCCAGCAACAGCACCTGACTGGCCCCCTGCTCGCGCAAAAGCGCTGCCGCCACCGTGGCGGTCCAGCGGGTCCGCACATCGGTGGCCACCAGCAGCACCGGCCCGGTGGGCAATGCGGCTTCGCCCGTCCAGCGAATGGCCGACTCCAAATGCGCCACCACGGGGGTGGACGCCGCGTCATCCGGCACGGGCCCGCCTGTCCAACTGAACACGTCATGCAAAGGCAGACGGCCTTTTTGGGCGATGTGTTCGGCCATGCGGCGGTTGCGCGCCATGTCAGGCGCAGGCAGCGGCACCACGCACACCGGGCGAGCTGGCCAGCGTTTGGCCCAGCGCCCCAGCGTGGCCACCGCGCCCGCCAGCAAGTCGGCAGGCACATCACCCGGCGCAGCGACGCGCAGGGCCTGCAGTTCAACCACCCAGCCCGGATCGTCGGCAAACGAGACGGCCCGGCCCACATCAAAGCCTTGGATGCTGCCTTTGCGCCGCACCCCGGCTGGCCAGCGCTTGCGCGGTTCGATGTCCACGTCCACGCCGCGCAAAAAGTTGCGGGCGGCCAGCAATTTGTCCTGTGACGGCGTTTGGCCAGGAAACGGCACATGCCCCGTGCACACCGAACAGCGCCCACAAGGCGCAGGTGAGGGGTCATCCAGCGCAGTCTGCAAATACGCCATCAGGCAACCCGCACCGTGGGCGTACTGGCGCATGATGCCCGCCTCTTGCTGGCGCACCTGGGCCAGCGCTGTCCATTTGGCGGTGTCGTGCACATAAGGCACGCCCGTGGCACGCCAGGCCGAGCCCGCTTTCTCGACCACACCTTCGACCGCCAAAATTTTGAGCAGCGCCTCCAGCCGCCCTCGGCGCACGCCCGTATCGGCTTCGATCTCGATCAGGCTGCGTTCGTCACCGCCCAGGCTTTGCAAAACCTTGTCGGCAATCTGCGGATCAGGAATCGAGGCGGTCGCAAAGTAATCCCAGATGCGCTCGTCCGCATCGGACGGCAGCAACACCCCTTCGGCATGCGCCACCGCCCGCCCTGCCCGGCCCACCTGCTGGTAATAGGCCACCGGGGTGGACGGCGAGCCCACATGCACGCAAAAGCCCAAGTCGGGCTTGTCGTAGCCCATGCCCAGCGCCGAAGTGGCCACCACCGCCTTGACCTGGTTGTGGAGCAAGCGCTCTTCCACTTTCAGGCGGGTGTCGGCATCGATCTGGCCGGTGTAGGCATCGACCGCATGGCCGCAGCTGCGCAAAAACGCCGTCAGCCGCTCGGCCTCGGCCACGGTCAGCACGTACACAATGCCCGAGCCGGGCAGCTGTTCCAGCGCATCGGCAATCCAGGCGTAGCGCTGCAAGGGCGACAAACCGGGCACCACCGACAGCGTGAGCGAGGTGCGGGCCAGCGTGCCGCGAAAGGTGACCGTGCCCGCGCCAAGCTGGGCACCAATGTCGTGCGTCACCCGCTCGTTGGCCGTGGCGGTGGTGGCCAGCACGCTGGCGGTGGGCGTGGACAACAGCGCCCGCGCCAGCCGCTGGTAATCGGGCCTGAAATCAAAACCCCAATCGCTGATGCAATGCGCCTCGTCGATCACGATCAGGCCCACCCGGGCCAACAAAGCGCCCAGCCGCGCTGCAAAACGCGGGTTGCCCAGCCGCTCGGGCGAGACCAGCAGCACATCGATGGCGTCCTCGTCCAGCCGCTGGAACACATCGTCCCAATCGTCGATGTTGGTGGAGTTGACCGTGGCCGCCTTCAGGCCCGCCCGCTCGGCGGCGCTGACCTGGTCGCGCATCAGCGCCAGCAAGGGCGACACCACCAGCGTGGGCCCCGCGCCTGTGCTGCGGATCGCGTGCGTAGCCGCCCAATACACCGCCGACTTGCCCCAGCCCGTGGCCTGCACCACCAGCACACGCGATGCCGGTTGCAGCACGGCATGCACCGCGTCCACCTGATCACCCCGGGGCACAGCGTCCGGCCCGGCCAGGCGGGCCAGCACGGTGTGCATGTGGGCTTGCGCCAATGCGCGGTCTTCGGAGGGTTCGGTGTGCATGGCTGTTCTCCCTGGCTTTTGTGGGTGGCATTGTGCGGCCAAGTGACCCCACCGGGAACTCGACGACAATCACTTTCTTTGTTATCTGGTCTTCAGCGGCTTTATCAACGGCTTTTTATGGCGATTCAATGGTTCCCCGGACACATGCACCTCACCCGCAAGGCGATCGGGGAGCGCATCAAAGAGATTGACGTCGTCATCGAAATGCTGGACGCCCGCCTGCCGGGGTCAAGCGCCAACCCCATGCTGGCCGAGCTGATCAAGGGCAAACCGGCCCTGAAGATCCTGAGCAAGCAGGACCTGGCCGATCCGGCCCGCACCGCGCAGTGGCTGGCCCACTACAACGCGCTGCCCGGCGTGAGCGCCCTGGGGCTGGACACCAGCATGACGTCGCCCGCCAAGGCCCTGATCGACGCTTGCCGCCAACTGGCCCCCAACCGGGGCGGCATGGTCAAGCCCATGCGCGTGCTGATTTGCGGCATCCCCAACGTGGGCAAATCCACCCTGATCAACACCCTCAAAGGCAAACGCGCCGCCAAAACCGGCGACGAAGCGGGTGTGACCAAGCTGGAGCAGCGCATCACGCTGGCCGACGACTTTTACCTCTACGACACGCCCGGCGTGCTGTGGCCGCGCATCATCGTCGAGCAAAGCGGCTACAACCTGGCCGCCAGCGGCGCCATCGGCGTGAACGCGTTTGACGAAGAAGTCGTGGCGCTGGAACTGCTGAACTACCTGATCCCGAACTACCCACAGGCCATCACCGAGCGCTACAAAGTACAAGATGTGGCCAGCCACACCGACGAAACCCTGCTCGAAGCCATTGGCCGCCAGCGCGGCGCCATGCAAAGCGGTGGACGCGTCAACACGACCAAGGCGGCGCACATCGTCATCCACGACTTCCGCTCTGCCGCTTTAGGCCAACTGACACTGGAAACCCCCGAAGAATTTGCCCGGTGGCTGGCCGAAGGCAAAAAGGCCGATGCCGAACGCGCCGTGCGCAAAGAAGCCATCGACAAGGCCAAGAAGTCAGGGCGCCAATCGGCCGCTTGAAAGACGGGCTGATCGGCTGGGGTCAACCCTAGCGCCACACGTGACACGGCCGCAGAAGTTTCTCCCCTAGCATCCGTCAAGGCAGATGCCCTGCCCAGGAGACGCTCCGTGAAAACTTCGCTGACAACATCGATCAAAGCATCGATCAAATGGTGGCTCGCAGCCTGGCTTGGGATCATGGTTTCGGCGCATGCCGCCTACCCCGACAAACCCATCAAAATCGTGGTGGCCTTCCCGCCAGGCAGCTCGACCGACATCGTGGCCCGTGCTTTGGGCCAGCCGCTGTCCGAAGCCATGGGCCAGCCTGTGCTGATTGAAAACCGCCCCGGCGCTGGCGGCAACATCGGCACCCTCACCGTGGCCCGATCCGCACCCGACGGATACACCTTGCTCATGCACAGCGTGGCCTATTCGGTCAACCCATCGCTCTACAGCAAAGCGGGCTACGAAGTCGGCAAAGAACTGACCGGGGTGGCCATGGCCGCCGTCTCGCCCAACATCATTTATGTGCACCCATCGGTCAAGGCGAACAGCCTCAAAGAGTTGCTGGCGCTCGCGCCCACCGAAAAACTCAGCTATGCCTCGTCGGGCAACGGCACTACCACCCACCTGGGCGCGGAGCTCTTGTTCCGCAACCTGGCCAAGGTGGACATCCTGCATGCCCCTTTTTCGCCTGCTGCAGCGGCCAATGCGGTGGTCAGCGGTCAGGTGCCTGTGGGCTCAACCTCCATCCCGCCCGTGGTGCAGTTGGCCAAAACCGCAAAAGTTCGCCCACTGGCGGTGACCAGCAGCAAGCGCAGCGGCGCCTTGCCCGATGTGCCCACGGTGGCCGAGCTGGGTTACCCCGGCTTTGAAGCCAACACCTGGTTCGCCATGATGGCGCCCGCTGGCACACCACGCGATGTGCTCGACCGCCTCAATGCCGAGGTCAACAAAATCCTGCAAAACAAGGCCCTCAATGAAGGCTTTGCCGCGCAATCGCTGGAGACTGTCCGCATGGACCGGCCCACACTGGACAACTACCTCGGTACTGAAGCCCAGAAATGGGGCCAGGTCGTGCAGCAAACCGGCGCCAAAGTGGACTGAATCCACGCCCACTCACACCCCTCTGACCCACAGAAAGACCCCATGAGACTCATCAGCTACACGCACGACCAGGCCATCCGCTACGGCGTCCTGAAGGACCAGGGCGTGGTGGACATGCGCCACTGCATGGACAACGCCCCCGCCAGCATCAATGACTTTTTTGCGCAAGCCAGTGGCAACGCGGCGCTGATGGCCAGCATTGCACAGCGTGCGGCCAGCAGCTCGGCCACGCCGCTGGACCAGGTCAGCCTGCTGCCCTGCGTGCCCCGTCCCAGCAAAATCATCTGCCTGGGGGTGAATTACCACGACCATGCGGCCGAAGGCGGCAACAAGGTGGCGGACTACCCGACCATCTTTTTTCGCGGCCCGTCCTCGCTGGCTGCGCACGGCGGCACCATCCCGATCCCGCCGATTTCCACCGCTTTGGACTACGAAGCCGAGCTGGCCCTGGTGATTGGCAAAACCACCCGCAACGTGAGCGAGGCCGACGCACTCGCCTCGGTGTTTGCTTACGCCTGCTTCAATGACGCGACCTTCCGCGACTACCAACGCAAAACCACCCAATGGACCGTGGGCAAGAACTTTGACCAGACCGGCGGTTTTGGCCCCTGCCTGGTCACCGCCGACGAATTGCCGCCCGGCTGCGTGGGCCTGCACATCGAGTCGCGCCTGAACGGCCAGGTGATGCAAAGCGCCACGACCAGTGACATGGTGTTCCATGTGGCACCCACGATTGCCATGATGTCGGCCTGCATGACGCTGGAGCCTGGCGATGTGATCGTCATGGGCACGCCTGCGGGTGTGGGCTATGCGCGCAAGCCGCCGGTGTGGATGCAAGCGGGCGACACGATCGAAATCGACATCGAAGGCATCGGCATTTTGCGCAACCAGGTCGGCTTGCTGGCCCGCTGAACCGGACACCTCCTTCATGACTCAAACCCTCAAGGTCGATGTGCTCATTGCAGGCGGCGGGCCCTGTGGTCTGATGCTGGCCATCGAGCTGGGGCGGCGCAACATCCGCTGCCTGCTGGTGGACGCCAAGCCTGGCACCGCATTCAATCCACAAGCCAACGCGACACAAGCGCGCACCATGGAGCATTTCCGCCGCCTGGGCTTTGCGCATGAAATCCGCAGCATGGGTTTGCCGCCCGATCACCCCACCGACATCGCTTACCTGACCCGCTTTGCAGGCACCGAGCTGGCCCGCCTGCGCTTGCCCACAGCCGCTGCGGCGCCACAAGCCATCAAAAACATGTCGGGCTCCTGGAGTGCGGCCGAACTGCCACACCGGGTCTCGCAAAAGTTTGTCGAAGTCAGCTTGCACCGGCATGCCCAGCAACAAGCCAGCGTCGAGATGCGCTATGGCTGGCGGCTGCAAGCATTCAAGGACACTGGCAACGGCATCGAGGCGGTCGTTCAGTCGGTGGATGGCGGTGAATCCCTGAACGTTCAAGCGCAGTACATGGTGGGGGCCGATGGCGCCCGCAGCTTTGTGCGCCACGAGCTGGGCATTGCCTGGGGCGGTGCCACGGGCTTCAAGCGCAAATTCATGGGCGGCAAGATGCTGGCGGTCTACTTGAAGGCCCCTGATTTTTATGCCCGCAACCCCAATGACCGGTCCTGGATGTACGTGGTGGTCAACCCGCAATTGCGGGCCTTCATCATGTCGGTCGACGGTGTGAGCGAATTCGCCTTCCACATCCAGATGGCCGACGACGCGGCCACCGAGGCCCTGACCGAAGCCGATGCACGGCGTTTGTTCGCTCAGGCTTATGGGCAGGACATCGGGATCGAGATTTTGTCGATGGCCACCTGGATGGCGGGTCACGCCCTGGTGGCTGAATCCTTTCAACAGGGTCGCATTTTTCTGGGCGGCGATGCCGCGCACCTGTTCACACCCACAGGGGGACTGGGCTACAACACGGCGGTCGAAGACGCGGTCAACCTCAGCTGGAAACTCGCCAGCGTGCTCAAAGGCCAGGCACCACCCGCTTTGCTGGACAGCTACCCGCTGGAACGACACCCCCTGGCCGTGCGCAACACCGGCTATGCCCGGCAGTTTGCCGACTCGATCGGCCTGTTCGAGGCGGCCCCCGAACTGGAAGACGACAACCCGCAAGGCGAAGCGGCACGCACCGTGGCCTCGGAATACCTGAACGGCCATGTGCGCCGCGAGTTCAACATCCCAGGCGTGACCTTTGGCGGGCGCTACGACAGCAGCCCCATCATCGTCGGCGACGGCACCTCTGCACCGCCCGATGCCGCCAACACCTACGTGCCTTGCGCCACGCCTGGGGGCAGGCCGCCCCATGCGTGGCTGCCCGATGGCCGTTCGCTTTACGACAGTTTCAACTTTGAATGGACGCTGCTGGTGCTGGGGCCCCATGCACCGGACACCCAGGCGTTTGAGCACAGCGCCCAAGCCATGAAGCTGGACATGAAAGTGGTGCACCATGCAGACCCGGCGCTTTTGGCACTTTACGAAGCACCTTTGGCCCTGATTCGCCCAGACCAGATTCTGGCCTGGCGTGGGCACAACGCCAGCCAGGCGAAAGCCATCTTGGCGCAGGTGCTGGGCCATGGCGATACAGTCCATGGCTTGACCACAGACACCACGCCCACTGCATGAACACCCGCCTCGCCACCCCCGACAAAGACGCCATCGCCCTGCTCCCGCCATTTGCAAGGCTGGGCTTGGACCGCATCACGCTGGTGAGCACGGGCCCGCAGGCCCAAGAGGCCCAAGTCCAATTGCGCCAAGCCAGCGCCTGGGGATTTGACACCGAGTCCAAGCCCACCTTTCGTGTGGGTGAGCAGTCCGATGGCCCCCACATCCTGCAACTGTCGACCCCGGAAAGGGCCTGGGTGTTTCAGCTGCACGAATCCGCATGCTGCGCCATCGCCGCCGATTTGCTGGCACAACCGGGCATTGTCAAAGCGGGCTTTGGTTTGGGCGATGACCGCAAACGCATCGTCCAGAAGCTGGGCATTGAGCCCCAAGGCATTCTGGAGCTCAACACCGTGTTTCACCAACGGGGTTACCGCAAGGACATGGGCGTCAAAGGTGCAGTGGCCGTGCTGTTCAACGAACGGTTCATCAAGTCGAAAAAAGCGGCGACCAGCAACTGGGCCCATCTCCGCTTGAGCGAATCACAACTGGTGTATGCCGCCAACGATGCCTATGCGGCCATCCGGGTCTGGCAAGCCCTCCAGGAGGCTTGAGAATTTTCAGCGGCCACGAGAAAAAGTCTGAGCCAGGCCCCACAGCATGTCTCAGCTCTCAGAACCCAGGTCCCGAATCACGGGACCGACTGAGCCCGCTCAATAAACCGTGCACGCCTGCTCAAACGACAAACGCGGGTTGCGCGGGAAAAGTTTGCTCTCATCGCCATAACCCAGATTGATCAGGAAATTGGCCGTGCAACGACCATCCGAGAAAAACTCTGCATTGACTTTGGCCAGGTCCACACCGCTCATCGGACCGCAATCGAGCCCCAACGCACGGGCTGCGATCATGAAATAAGCCCCACCGAGCGTGCCGTTGCGGCTGGCTGTCCCTTGTGCCAAAGCTGCATTGCCTTCAAACAAGGCTTTGGCCCCGGGGTTGTTCGGGAACACCACGGGCATGTGCTCGTAAAACTGGTTGTCGGTGGCCACGATCACGCAAACAGGCGCCGATTGGGTTTTGGCCACATTGCCTGGGCTCAATGCAGGCATCAAACGCTGCTTGGCAGCTTCGTTGGTCAGGAACACATACCGCGTAGGCTGTGTGTTCATCGATGTGGCGCCCATCCTGGCGATGTCGTAGATCTCCTTGAGCAATGCCTCAGGCACGGGTTTGTCGAGAAAACCGTTGGCCGTGCGGGCGTCCAGGAACAATTGTTGAATGGATGCGTTGTCAATTTTCATGGGAATGACTCCAGGTAAAAAATCAGGAAATTTATTCGGCCTTGATGCCAATGTCGCGCACCAGCTTGGTCCAGCGCTCCACATCGCGGCGCACCAAGGCGCGCGTTTGATCTGCGCTCAAGCTCAGGGGTTTGCCACCGGCTTTGCGGAAGGTGTCCTGCAAGTCAGGCTGGGCCATCACTTTGGCCAGCTCCGTGCGCAAGCGCTCCTGCACCTCGGGCGGCGTCTTTTTGGGCACGAAATACCCAAACCACGACTCCAGGTCCAGCTGCGCCACGCCGCTTTCCAAAATGGTGGGCACCTCCGGGTGCATGGGGTTGCGCTCGGCACCTGAAACCGCCAAAGCCCTGACGCTGCCCGCATTGACCTGCACGCGCGCCGTGGAAGACAGATCGAAGAACAGGTCCACACGCCCGCCTAACAGATCCTGATACGCCGCCTGGGCACCGCGGTAAGGCACGTGCACCACCTGGACGCCCGCCAAATGCCACAAAGCCGCCGCCAGCACATGCTGACCCGAACCGCTGCCCGCAGAGGCATAGGTAAGCTTGCCTGGATTGGCCTTGGCGTAGGCCACCACGTCCTTGAGTGAGTTCAAGGGCAGGTCTTTGCGCGCCATCAGCGTGTAGCTGTAGCTGACGGCCAGGCCCACCGGCTCGAAATCGCGCAGGCTGTCGTACGAGAGTTTGTCGTACAGGCCCATGTTCAACGCGATGTTGGAAACCGAGCCCAGCAGCAGGGCATAGCCATCGGGCTCGGCCTTGGCAGCCGCATCCGTGCCCACCAAAGTGCCCGAGCCGGATTTATTCTCCACCACCACGCTCTGCCCCAGCGCCTTGCCCAGGCGCTCGGCCAGTGCACGCGCCACAAAATCAAAACCACCCCCTGGCGGCTGCGGCACGATCACCCGTAATGCCCGATTGGGATAGGCGCCCTGCCCCCACGCGCCAGAAGCCACACTCAAAAAACCGGCCGCAGGCAGTGCACGCAAGATGGTGCGCCGATGACCCCAAGGAATCAGACCTTTATCCATGTCACCTCCAAAAGCTGGATGCCGTTGGCGAACTCAGCGCTCCAGCGCCCCACCGGCGAGCCAGCGGGCACCGCGCTTGTACAGCTCATCGACCACCGGCCCCTTGAGCATGGGCATGTCCATCTTGACCGTGTAGCCAATGCGCGTTTGAATGTAGGCCAGATGGCGGTAGCCCTCTGGGAAAGTGGCCAGCGCCGCAGTGTCCAACTTGAGCACAGCTGTGGAGTCGACCGGATCGATGCGGTCTTTTTCGTAGATCGGCTGGCGGTGCAGCAACTTCCACTGGTCGTTGTGACGGGTGACGAAATCGTAAAAACGCCCGGTGCACACCACATCACACAGCACCGGCCCGTTTTCCCCCTCCACCATGCCGCGCTGCGAGATGGTCATTTTGGTCTGGGCAATCGCCCTGTCGCCAGCCACCTCAATGGCAGAGCCCCCCAGAAAGTGCAGGATGCTCACACCCTTGGCCCAACCTTCCTGGGTCACGCGAATGAATTCGCTGAACGGCCCCTGGAACCAGGTCGCCATCATCACTCCCTCGGGGTGCCAAACCGTGGCAAAACGGTCCCAATCACCCGCGTCGCGCCAGACGGCCCAGCGTTCTACCATTTGGCGAATCAACAACTCATCGTTCAATGCATGGCTCATGTCTTGTCTCCTGAAAAAATCAGTGGGGGGTGTAATCCACTTGGTGACGCGCGGTGCGCAAATCAGCCACTTCGTCCTTAACGCGAAGGTGCTCGGGGTGGCTGGCATAGGCATCCAGCGAAGCCTGGGTGTCAAACTCGGTGTAAAGCACCACATCGCAGGCATAGTCGATGCAGCTGCTGTCAATGCCCAATTCCAGATGCAAAAGACCGGGAATGCGCCCCCGCAGACTCTCGAAACTGCGTTGCAGCTGCGCAATGGCGGCCGCTTTGTCCTGCACCGAATCGCCGCGCACATTCCACATCACAATGTGTTTGATCATGGATCGCGTCCTTTCAGGGGGCTGGCGGGAAGCCCACCTTTTGGGGCCAAAGATTCACAAAGGCCTGCACCGAGGTGCTGCCGTACAGCCCCGCTTTGGTGAACGGCTCATCGGCGATCCAGGCATGCGCGGCATTGCGGTCCGGAAAATCGATCACCAACAAACTGCCCATCATGGTTTGGCCATCGTCGTGCGTGAACGGTCCGGCAAACGCCATGCGATCGGCCGCAGCCGCCAGGTACGCCTTGTGCTCGGGCCGCACGCGCTGACGCAGCTCGGCGCTGTCGGGCTTGTCGATCAGGATGAATGCAAACAACATGTCGATGCTCCATGAAACGAAAGGGCTCCGGGCTCTGAAACCGTCAGAGCTGAAACTTCATTCTTTCACGCCAGTCCATCGCGACAAGTCCTGCAGATGACAACCGTTCGCCATCTGCACCTTGGTCAGCGCCAAAGTCAACGGCAGCTCGCACCGGGACATGTCTGCCGCCTTGACCGATGCACCAAGCCGCCCACACGGAGCCTAAAATTGGCGCTGCAAGCAGCTCACCGTTCGAGCCCGACAACCCCTGAACCGTCACCATGTCCACCCTTACAGGCCACAGCGCCGCCACTCACTCTGCTCCATCCGTGCTGGAATTTGCCAACGCCTTGTGGCGTGTGCGCAGGCCCAAGCCCTTTGTGCTGGTCATTGAAGGTGAAGTCGGCACCGAAGCAGCGGCCCCCTGCGACTACCTGCACGACCAACTGCTGTTGCCCGAATGGCGCGAAGCCTTTTACCAACTGGTCGATGCCACGGGCTTGGTGGTCTGCCTGAATTCGCACACCCAACATCCCACCTACCGCGATGTGCGCGGGCGCTCCAGCAAAGGGCGACTGAGCCAAGGCGAGTACTACCACCATGATGGCTGCACCGGCCCCGTCAAACCACGCTTTGTGGAAATCCGCTGCCCCATTCAGCCGCAAACACGCGGCGTGGCCACTGCTATTGCGCCGCACCGCGACGTGGTGAAAGCCATGGTGCAAGTGCTGCCCGCTGAACTGGCCGCCACCGCCGCCTTGGCTGCGCAAGACATGAGCCCCGAAGCCTTGGAACAAATGGACTACGCCGCGCTCGACCACCTGCAAGGCCTCATCACACGCACCGTGCGCAAAAAGCTCGACGCCGAAGGCGCACGCAGCTACTTCCGCCAAGTGGACATGGCCGCCAACGCCCACTTTGAACCCTGGACCTTGGGCGAAAGCCGCTTCATCGCCAACGCCAACAGCGGCATCACCATGCAACACCGCCGCGCCTACCAAAGCCTGCACACCGGCGGCGTGGCCAACGGCCACCTGGTCAAGCGCTGGACGAATGAAGAACTGCTGCTGCCTGGCCAG
>Ga0228702_1001191_pt1 | contig 17315 bp, 13 predicted proteins | sample McNCre217_Aug_MG_2_FD_178018 | JGI IMG/M metagenome (GOLD analysis project Ga0228702, IMG submission 178018) | Freshwater microbial communities from McNutts Creek, Athens, Georgia, United States - 20-17_Aug_MG | ecosystem: Environmental > Aquatic > Freshwater > Creek | place: USA: Georgia... | reverse complement strand
AGTTGTTGTTCATGGTCATCTTGGGTGGCATGGGCTCCATCATGGGCAGCTTCTTTGGCGCGGGCTTCATCGTGATTCTTCCCGTCATCATCAACCACGCCTTGCCTTGGTTGGGCGACTTGGTGGGTATTCCCGTCAGCACCGCAGCACTCACACACGCTGAGCAAATGATCTTCGGTGCCTTGATTGTGTGGTTCTTGATTGTTGAGCCACACGGCTTGGCCAAGTTGTGGAGCGTGGGCAAGCAAAAGCTGCGTCTGTGGCCTTTCCCTCACTAATGTCGATTTCGTTTTTCTGGTGTTTGCATAAATTTTCTAAGGAGACTTCAATGAAAATTCGTTCCCTCATGATGGCTGTGGCCGTTGCAGCGACTGGCATGGCCAGCGCCTTGGTCACTACATCAGCTCAGGCACAAGCCAAAGAGCAATTCTTCCCTGTGTTGCCTTACCGCACCGGCGCTTATGCACCTAACGGTGTGCCATGGGGTAACGCCTACGTCGATTACCTCAAGCTCATCAACGCACGTGATGGCGGCATCAACGGCGTGAAGATCACGTTTGAAGAGTGCGATACCGCTTACGCCACAGACCGCGGTGTGGAGTGCTACGAGCGCTTGAAAGGTAAATCACAAGGTGCGGTGTTCCAACCTTTGTCAACCGGCATCACCTTCGCGTTGACTGAAAAAGCGCCTACCGACAAAAACCCATTGATCACTGGCGGCTATGGCCGTTCAGAGTCCAGCGATGGTCAAGTGTTCAAGTGGAACTTCCCATTGCAAGGCACCTATTGGTCTGGCGCTGACATCATCATGCAGCACATCACCAAGAAAGAAGGCGGCAACATCAAGGGCAAGAAGATTGCTTTGGTGTACCACGACAGCCCATTCGGCAAAGAGCCAATTCCTCTCTTGCAAGAGCGCGCCAAGATCCAAGGTTTCGATCTGCAACTCTTGCCTGTGACCGCACCTGGTGTGGAACAAAAAGCCACTTGGTTGCAAGTGCGCCAAGCCCGTCCTGACTACGTGTTGTTGTGGGGCTGGGGCGTGATGAACTCTGCTGCTTTGAAAGAAGCTGTGGCCACCGGTTACCCACGCGAAAAAATGTTTGGCGTGTGGTGGTCTGCTGCTGAGCCAGACGTCAAAGACGTGGGTGAAGCCGCGAAGGGCTACACCGGCTTGGTCGCTACAGGCGAAGGCGGCAAAGTTGTGGCTGACATCAAGTCCATCGTGCACGGCAAGAAGCAAGGCACAGGTCCTGTTGAAGAAGTGGGCACCACTTTGTACAACCGCGGCATGGTCAGCGCAGCGTTGGCTGTGGAAGGCGTGCGTCGTGCGCAAGAGCGTTTCGGCAAAGGCAAAGTCATGACCGGCGAACAAATCCGTTGGGGCTTGGAGAACTTGGCCTTGGACCAAAAAGCCCTCGACAAGTTGGGCTTGGGCACCGTCATGAAGCCAATCAGCACTTCTTGCTTGGATCACGAAGGTTCACGCTCTGCACGTCTGCACACATGGGACGGCAAGAAGTGGGTGTACAGCTCTGACTGGATCGAAGCCGATGACTCCATCATCAAGCCTTTGGTCAAGCAATTCGCCGACAAGTACGCCGCTGAGAAAAAACTCACACGTCGTACCGCTGCAGATTGCCAGTCTTAATCTGACACACATCAGCCCTTCGGGGCTGATGATTTGGTGACTCTCACGAGTCGCCAAACCTCAGACGCAACGCCCAGTTTGGTTTGAGGTTTGGTCCAGTCCAACAATGTTTTTTTAGCAAGGTAAGTTATGAGCGCCAACAACATCGTTCTCAACGTCAATGGCATTGAAGTCATTTACAACCACGTCATCTTGGTGCTGAAGGGCGTTTCGCTCAGCGTGCCCGAAGGCAGCATCGTGTCTTTGCTCGGCGGTAACGGCGCGGGCAAAACAACGACCTTGCGTGCCATCTCTAACTTGCTCAAAGGCGAGCGTGGCGATGTGACCAAAGGCAGCATCGAGTTCCGTGGCGAGCGCATTGAAAACCTCTCGCCCGCCGAGTTGGTCAAGCGTGGTGTGGTGCAGGTGATGGAAGGCCGTCACTGCTTCGCCCACTTGACCATCGAAGAAAACTTGCTCACGGGCAGCTACACCCGCACCAGCAAGGGCGAGATCGATGCCAACTTGGAGAAGGTCTACAACTACTTCCCACGTTTGAAAACACGCCGCACGTCACAAGCGGCGTACACATCCGGCGGTGAGCAGCAAATGTGCGCGATTGGCCGCGCCTTGATGGCAAACCCCAACATGGTGTTGCTCGACGAGCCCTCGATGGGCTTGGCACCACAAATCGTGGAAGAGGTGTTCAACATCGTCAAGGATTTGAACGAGAAAGAAAAAGTCACGTTCTTGATCGCAGAGCAAAACACCAACATGGCGTTGAAGTACGCCGACTACGGCTACATCATGGAGTCGGGTCGCATCGTGATGGACGGCGCTGCCTCTGACTTGGCCAACAACGCCGACGTGAAAGAGTTTTACCTCGGCGTGGGCGGCAACGAACGCAAGAGCTTCAAAGACGTCAAGAGCTACAAGCGCCGCAAGCGTTGGTTGGCTTAAGCAGGAGACGCCCGCATGTCCAAACACTACGACGCGCTCGAAACCCGCAACCCTGCCGAGCGTGAAGCCGCGCTCATGGCTGCGCTGCCTGCGCAAGTCGCGCACGCACAAAAAAATTCACCTGCATTTGCCAAATCATTGGCAGGTGTGAATGCGGCCAGCATCACCACGCGTGAGGCCTTGGCCAAGCTGCCGGTGATTCGCAAATACGAGTTGTTGGCGCAGCAGCAAGAGCAGCGCGCGACGAATGTGTTTGGCGGGTTTGCCGCGATTGGTTTTGGCAAAGCCATGCCACGCGTGTTTGCCAGCCCCGGCACCATTTACGAACCCGAAGGCGCGCGCTCAGATTACTGGCGCATGGCCCGTGCCATTTACGCCGCAGGTTTCCGTGCGGGCGAACTCGCGCACAACTGTTTCAGCTACCACTTCACGCCTGCGGGTTCGATGATGGAAACCGGTGCGCACGCCATTGGCTGCACCGTGTTTGCCGGTGGCACAGGCCAGACCGAACAGCAAGTGGGCGCGATGGCCGAGCTGAAGCCTGCGGGCTACATCGGCACACCCAGCTTCTTAAAAATCATTGTGGAAAAAGCCACCGAGATGGGCGTGAAGTTGCCCAGCGTCACCAAAGCGTTGGTGTCTGGCGAGGCGTTCCCACCCAGCTTGCGTGATTGGTTGGCCGAGCGCGGTGTTGCGGGCTATCAGTGCTACGCCACAGCAGACCTCGGGTTGATCGCGTACGAAACCGAAGCCCGCGAAGGCTTGGTGCTTGACGAAGGCGTGATCGTGGAAATCGTGCGCCCTGGCACGGGTGACCCTGTGCCCGAAGGTGAAGTGGGCGAGTTGGTCATCACCACGCTCAACCCCGATTACCCACTGATCCGTTTTGGCACAGGCGATTTGTCGGCTGTGTTGCCCGGCCAATGCCCCACAGGGCGTACCAACGTGCGCATCAAAGGTTGGATGGGTCGTGCTGACCAAACCACCAAAGTGCGCGGCATGTTTGTGCATCCGGGCCAAGTGGCGGAGGTGGTCAAACGTTTCCCCGAAATCAAGCGTGCGCGCTTGGTGGTGACCGGTGAAATGGCCAACGACCAAATGAGCTTGAAGGTCGAAGCGACAGACACAGAAGGCTTGATGCAAAAAATTGGCGATGCCGTGCGCGACATCACCAAGCTGCGTGCCGACGTGACGATTGTTGCCGTGGGCAGCTTGCCCAACGACGGCAAAGTCATCGAGGATGCCCGTACTTATCAATAGTATTTATCTGCTGACCGTTTGATATATCGCAATCGGCTTAAGTAGTTACCACTGGCTTGGTGTGGGCAGTTCGAGGCTAATATCTCTCTTGTCATTAAGGAGACGCTATGAAAAAACTGTTCACACTGAGCTTGCTCGCATTTGCTGCTGTCACAGGCGCCAATGCCAGCGACTTCCCCATCAAAGACAAACCCGTCACCATCGTTGTGCCGTTCACAGCCGGTGGTCCCACCGACCGTGTAGCACGTGATTTGGCCGAAGCGTTGCGCAAGCCTTTGGGCGCCAACGTGGTGGTCGAAAACGTGGCCGGTGCTGGCGGCACGATTGGCGCCAACAAGGTGGCCAAAGCCCCACAAGACGGCCACACCATTTTGTTGCATCACATCGGCATGGCGACATCGCCTGCGCTGTATCGCAAGATGCCTTACAACACCACAGAAGACTTTGAGTACTTGGGCATGGTCAACGATGTGCCCATGACCTTGATCGGTCGCCCCACATTGCCCGCGAACAACTACAAAGAGTTGGCCGTTTGGATTGAGCAAAACAAGGGCAAGGTCAACTTGGGCAACGCCGGTCTGGGTGCTGCCTCTCACCTGTGCGGCTTGCTGTTCCAAGACGCGATCAAGACCGACATGACCACCGTGCCCTACAAAGGCACCGCACCTGCGATGAACGATTTGATGGGCGGCCAGATTGACCTGTTGTGCGACCAAAGCACCAACACCACCAGCCAGATCGAAGGCAAGACCGTCAAGGCATTCGCGGTGACCACCGCCAAGCGTTTGACCACGCCTGCGTTGAAGAACTTGCCGACTTTGCAAGAGTCTGGCCTCAAGGGTTTTGAAGTCACCATTTGGCACGGTGTGTATGCGCCCAAGGGTACGCCTGCTGATGTGACCGCCAAGATCAACAAAGCCTTGAAGGCCGCGTTGAAAGACCCCGAGTTCATCAAGAAGCAACAAGCCTTGGGCGCTGTGGTGGTGACGGACAAACGTTCGGACCCCGCAGAGCACAAGAAGTTTGTGGCCTCTGAAATCGCCAAGTGGGGCCCGATCATTCAGGCCGCTGGCGTGTACGCTGACTAAGCGTTGCACCCAAGCGCTTCACAGTTCATGAAAAAAAGCCACCTTCGGGTGGCTTTTTTGTGGGCGATGCTTATGGCGTTAACTCGAACTATTGAGGAGTTCAAAGGGCAGCGACTGCTTCACCAAAATCACCGTGCAAGGAGCCTCCATCGCGACCTTGATGGGCACAGTGGCTACGAAGCGTTGCATCTGCAAACCGTGCGTGGCAGCGCCCATGACGATCATGCTCACGTTGTTGCCCTCGGCGTAGCGCACGAGGGCGTTGGCCACATCGCTGGCTTCTAGCACGTGGTACGAGGTTTGGTGATCATCCAAGTCCAAGGGTTGCGCCCATTGCTGCAGCATGGTGCGGTATTGGCGGTGCAGGGTGGTTTCGCTCTTGTCGTGCTCGGAGGTGCTGCTGAGATTGGGCGAAATCACGGTCACCACCGCGAGCCGTGCGCCGGGGCGAATGCCCAACGAGCGTGCCACCGCTTGGCGCAGCGAATACAGCGTGGCATCGCTGGCTTCGTGATGTGGCACGGCGACCATCAGAATGGGCACCTCGTCAATTTGCTGCGAGGGCAAGGGGCTGGGCTGGTAGTGCATGCCCGCCGCTTTGAGCCAGCGTTTGACGTGCGTGAAAAACGGCGTGCCTTGAATTTGTTGGCCGCGCTTGGTGACTTTGATTTGCTCGGGATGCTCTAGGTCAAATGCCAAATGCGCCGCCGATGGATAACGCTTGGCGGCCTCTGGCTCTAAGCAGCGCAGCACCACCTCTTGCAACCACTCGGGCAAATCGTCACGCAAGCGACGTGGGGGTGTGGGGTCCATCCACAAACGTTGGCGCATGCCGCCGTTCGTTTGCGGGTTGCCAAAAGGCAGCTCGCCTGTGGCGAGCTCGTACAACATCACGCCAATCGCGAAGATGTCGCTGCGCGGGTCGCCGCGCACGCCCACCACTTGCTCGGGTGCAATCCACGCGGGCGAACCCACGGCCTTGCGCAGCTCTTCGGCCAACAAGTCGGGGTAGTGGGCGTGGCATGACAAGCCGAAATCGAGCAACACCGCATGACCATCGGGGTGCAGCAGCACGTTGGCAGGTTTGAGGTCGAGGTGGCAGGTGTTTTGTTGGTGCAGGCTGTGGGCCGCTCGGGCAATGGCTGCGCCAAGCCGAGCCATCTCAGACACTGTGGCGCGTGTGTGGTGGTGCGTGTGCGCATCGAGCACTTGTTGCAGGGTGAGGCCTTGCACATGCTCCATCACCAAATAAGGCAGGTTCACCAAATCACCCGCCGCCACAAAGCGCGGCACATGCGTGCCGTGCAGCACTTGGAGAATTTGGTGCTCCACTTCAAAGCCGACGATGTTTTCTGCGCCGTCGCCCGCGGTCATGCGCGGCACTTTCATCACCATCGCAAAAGGTGCTGCGCGTTCGTCGGCGTAGGTCACTTCGTAAATGTGCGCCATGCCCCCTGCGTGCAAACAAGCACCGATGCGAAAGCCGTCTAGCTCGGTGCCTGCTGCCAGACGTTTCATTTGCCGGTCTCCAAACGTTGGGCGAAGAATTCAGGCAAGCCCGCTTCACGCACTGCGCTCGCGGCGGCTCGGTGGTCATAGGCCACACGGTGGAAGGTGAGCTTGGCGCTCGTGCTATCAAACACCGCGTACATGGCGCGTGGGTTGCCATCGCGCGGTTGACCGACGGAGCCAATGGTGGCAATCCACTGGCGGTGTTTGGGCGTGGGAATGGGCACACCAGCAGTGGGCTTGAAAGCCATCAACTGACGGCCCGTGCCTCGGTAGTAGAGCGACTGGTGGTGCACATGGCCGCCGAACACGTAGCGCACATCCGGGTGGCTGCATGCGGCGTCGAGGCTGAGGCCCGCAATGCGCTCATCTTCTACATAGCGCCAACGTTCGGGTGCATCAGCGCTGGCGTGCACAAAAAACATCTGCTCAACGCGTTCGGTCAATGGCAAGGTTTCTAGCCAAAAACGCTGCGCGGGTGACAACTGATCGTGCGTCCACTGTGCCGTTTGGCTACCCAACGATGGGTTGGGAGTGTTGACGTTGTGCGTTTGCACCAGCTCTTCGTGGTTACCGCGCACCACCACTGCGCCTTCGTCTTGCAGCGTTTGGCAGCGTGCCACGACCTCGGCTGGAAATGCGCCGTAGCTCACCAAGTCACCCAAGATGGCGATGCGCTCAACGCCTTGCGTTTTCGCATGCGCCAAGCACGCGTCGAGCGCGTGCAAGTTGCTGTGAATGTCGGAGAGCAGGGCGTACTTCATATCCAGCGGCTGACGCGTGGGCTGAGCCCGGCTTAGTACGTGTACACGCCCTTGCCAGTTTTGCGGCCGAGTTGGCCTGCGGCGACCATCTCTTTGAGCAAGGGGCATGCGCGGTATTTGCTGTCGCCGAACTCTTGCAAGTACACGTCCATCACGGCCACGCACACATCGAGGCCAATCATGTCGGCCAAGGCCAAGGGACCGATGGGTTGGTTGCAGCCGAGCTTCATGCCGGCGTCGATGTCTTCGGCGGTGGCCACACCTTCGGCCAACACAAAGAAGGCTTCGTTGATCATGGGCACCAAGATGCGGTTGACCACAAAGCCTGGTGCGTTCTTCACGGTGATGGGGCTTTTACCCAGGCGTGTGGACAGGTCGTGCACGGCGGCGTGTGTGGCCTCCGATGTTTGCAAACCACGGATGATTTCGACCAAGGTCATCATGGGCACGGGGTTGAAAAAGTGCATGCCAATGAAACGATCAGCGCGTGTGGTGACCGCGGCGAGCTTGGTGATGGAGATCGAGGAGGTGTTGGACGCGATGATGGCTTCAGGGGCCAGCATGCCGTCGAGTTGCTTGACGATTTTGACCTTGAGGTCGTAGTTCTCGGTGGCGGCTTCGATGACGAGTTGCGCGCCCTTGAGGTCGTCGTAACTGGTGCTGGTTTTGATGCGCGACAGAGCAGCGGCTTTGTCGGCTTCGGTGATTTTTTCTTTCTTGATCAAACGGTCCAAGCTGCCTGCGACGGTGGCGAGGCCCTTGGCCACAGCGGCGTCAGAAATGTCGACCATCACCACGTTCACGCCAGACACCGCACATGCTTGTGCAATGCCATTGCCCATGGTGCCAGCGCCGATGATGCCTACGGTTTGAATGCTCATTGGGAATCCTTGTCTTGTCGGTTGTCAAAAAATGAATCTTAGCGGGGGATGGGGTGCGGTTGGCTGACGTGCATCAATTTCTTGCGCTCCGGCGAATGGGCTTGGGGCAGCTTCCTCATGCTGGAGTACCAGAAATCGTCAGCCGCCCCAAACCCATTCACCTGCGAGGGTTTGTTTCAGGCCTTGAAGCGCTTTTTCGTCAGGTGCAGAGCGATCTTCCATCCCACCAGCGCGTAGAGGGCCAATACACCCAAGTGCAGCGCTGCGTCTGCTGGCCATTGGTCCATGAACAGCGGGCGTACCAAAGCGATGGCTTGGGTGAGTGGCAGCCACGCCGAGATGTCGCGCACGATGCCGGGGAGCTGATCGCGTGGGAAGAACACGCCGCTCAAGAACATCATGGGGGTGAGGAAGAGCGTGAAGTAGTAGGTGAAGAAGTCGTAGCCTTTGGCCAGCGCATTGAAGATGAGCGCGATGCAGCTGAAGGTGATGCCCACGCACAAGAGGATGGGCCACGCGGCCAAGAGCTTCCAACTTTGGGTGATGCCCAGTGCAAACATGACACCCAAGATGGCGGTGATGGTGAAGAGCGATTTGAAAGCCGCCCACAGCATTTCGGCCAACAACACATCGTCCAAACGCATGGGGGCGTTCAAGATGCCGTCCCATGTTTTTTGCACATGCATGCGCGAGAAGGCGGAGTACAGCGCTTCAAACGTGGCGGCGTTCATGGCGCTCATGCAGATGGAGCCGCTGGCCAAGAACAAGATGTAGGGCACTTGCTCGTCACCCAATTTCACATCGCCTACGAGCGCGCCTAAGCCGTAGCCAAAGGCGACGAGCCACATCAAGGGTTCGGCAATGTTGGCCACGAGGCTGGGAATGGCGAGCTTGCGCCACACCAAGAGGTTGCGTAAGAAGACAGGCCAGAAACGGAACATGATCAACCCTCCTCGCGGATCTGACGTCCGGTCATTTTCAAAAACAAGTCTTCTAAATTTGCGGGGCGGTGCAGAGTGCGCAGGCCCGTATGGGCGTTGAGTGCTTGCAGCAGTGGCGCGGCATCTTGGGTGTAGAAAAACACGGTCTCACCGCTGGTCTCCACGCGCTGCGCCAAGGCGGCGATGGGGCTATCTACCAGTGCCAACGCGCCGTTGCTGTAGACCTCCACCACATCGGGTTCGAGGTGTTGCGCAATCAAATCGCGCGGTGTGCCTTCGGCAATTTTTCGGCCATGGTCGAGCACCAACAGGCGGTTGCACAAACGCTCGGCCTCGTCCATGAAGTGCGTCGTCAGCAAGATGGATTTGCCTTGTTGCAGGAGTTGCTGCAACCGCTCCCACATGAGGTGACGGGCTTGTGGGTCCAGTCCGGTGGTGGGCTCATCAAGCAAAAGCAAGTCGGGGTTGTTGATGAGGGCACGTGCCAAGCTCAAGCGTCGCTTCATGCCGCCCGACAACTCGCCGGGCTTGGCGTTGGCTTTGTGAGAAAGCGCCGCAAATTCCAACAGCTGTGGAATGCGCGCTTGAATGTCGGCTTTCTTCATCCCGAAGTAGCGGCCAAACACCAGCAGGTTTTCGGCGCACGTGAAGTCGGGGTCGAGGGTGTCGAACTGGCTCACCACGCCAAGGCGTGCTTTGATGGCCAGCGCGTCATCGGGCATGGACAAGCCAAACGCGTTGATGCGGCCGCCGTCGGGTTGTGCAAGCCCGAGGCACATGCGCAGCGTGGTGGTTTTGCCTGCGCCGTTGGGGCCAATGACCCCCAAGCATTCGCCGGGGGCGATGCTGAAAGACACATCGTTCACCACGGTGTTGTCACCGTAGCGTTTGAGGAGGTTTTGACATTCAAAAAGTGCGGTGCTCATAGGTGCATTTTGCCCGCCTAAAATCTTTGCAACTTACTTCAGGGCTACGACGTGTCTGACACCTTATTTGTTCTCTCCCAATATGTGATGCCCAAGCAGTTGCTCACACAGTTTGCAGGCGCTGTGGCGCGTGCGAAATGCGGCAAATGGACGCATGCCCTGATCAAATGGTTTGTGGGCAAATACCAAGTCAACATGGACGAAGCGGCTCAGCCCGACATCACGCAGTACGCGTGCTTCAACGACTTCTTCACCCGCGCTTTAAAACCCGGCGCACGCCCCTTGGCCGATGCTGCATTTGTGTGCCCCGTCGACGGTGCGATCAGCCAGTTGGGCCACATCGACGGCGATCAAGTGTTTCAGGCCAAAGGCCACAGCTACAGCACGCAAGCGCTGGTGGGTGGCGATGCCACGCTGGCTGCGCAATTCCAAGATGGCGAGTTCGCCACGATTTACTTGAGCCCCAAGGACTACCACCGCATCCACATGCCCAGTGCAGGCCGCTTGCGCCGCATGATTCATGTGCCCGGTGATTTGTTCTCGGTCAACCCCGCCACCGCACGTGGTGTGCCCGGCTTGTTTGCGCGCAACGAGCGTGTGGTGTGTGTGTTTGACATGCCTGCGGTAACAGGAGAGAAACCTCAGCAATACGTGTTGGTGCTTGTGGGCGCCACCATCGTGGGCAGCATGGCCACACCTTGGCATGGCGTGGTCAACCCACCGCGTCCAGGCCAGGTGCGCGAGTGGACGTACGACGACCAAGACATCAGCCTCAAGCAAGGCGACGAAATGGGTCGCTTCTTGTTGGGCTCTACGGTGGTGCTGTTGTGGCCTAAGAGCACCATTGCGCTCAACCCCGGTTGGCAAGCCGCGCAAGGTGTGCGCTTGGGCGAGAAGATGGGTGATGCAGTTCACGCATAAACCCATTCCCATGCGCACGTGAAAACCGCCTCTGTTGAGGCGGTTTCTTTTTGGGCGATGGGCGTGGACGCCCGTGGTTTATTGGAAGGCCACTTCCGCAAAGCTACGCAGCTTTCGGCTGTGCAGTTGTGCTGGCCCTTGCTGGCGTAGCAGCTCGATGGCGCGCATGCCGATGCGCAGGTGTTGGTCCACACGCTCGCGGTAGAAGTGGTTGGCCATGCCCGGCAGTTTGATTTCGCCGTGCAAGGGTTTGTCGCTCACACACAGCAACGTGCCGTAGGGCACACGGAACCTGAAACCGTTGGCGGCAATCGTGGCGCTTTCCATGTCGAGCGCCACGGCGCGGCTTTGGCTGAAGCGGCGTTGTGGCGTGTTGTCGGGCAACAGTTCCCAGTTGCGGTTGTCGGTGCTGGCCACGGTGCCTGTGCGCAGGATGCGTTTGAGCTCTGCGCCTTGGCATTGCGTCACGTCTTTCACGGCTTGCTCTAGCGCCACTTGAATTTCGGCCAACGCGGGGATGGGCACCCACAGCGGCAGCTCTTCGTCCAGCACATGGTCTTCGCGCACATAGCCGTGGGCCAGCACGTAGTCGCCGAGCTGTTGGGTATTGCGCAAGCCTGCACAGTGGCCGAGCATGAGCCACGCATGCGGACGCAGCACGGCAATGTGGTCGGTGATGTTTTTGGCGTTGGCGGGGCCCACGCCAATGTTCACCATCGTGATGCCCGTGTGATTGGCACGCACCAAGTGGTAGCCAGGCATTTGCGGCAGGCGAGGTGGGACTTTTCCTAATGCATCGTTGGCTTCTGCCGGCAGGCCCACGCGACGTGTGACCACGTTGCCTGGCTCCACAAACGCGAGGTATTCGCTGTTGGGGTCTTGCATGGCCTCGTGACCTAAGCGCACAAATTCGTCGATGTAGAACTGGTAGTTGGTGAACAGCACGTAGTTCTGAAAATGCTCAGGGCTGGTACCGCTGTAGTGGCGCAGGCGTTGCAGCGAATAGTCCATGCGCGCAGCGGTGAAGAGCGACAAGGGCTGAGGCTCGCCGGCTTTGGGTTCAAACGTGCCGTTGGCAATGCCGTCGTCCATGGCCTTGAGATCCGGCAGGTCAAACACCTCGCGCATGAGCTGGCGGCGCTCCTCACTCATCTCGCCTTCGATGTGGTCGTTCTCGGCGAACGAAAAATGCACGGGGATGGGTTGGTGGCTCACGCCCACCTCCAACGTGCCGCCGTGGTTTTGCAGCAGCAAGTCAAACTGCTCGCGGTAATACGCGGCAAACAAATCGGGGCGGGTGAGGGTGGTCTCGTAGCGGCCGGGCTCGGCCACAAAGCCGTAGCTCAGATGCGCGGCGTCGCTGCCAGCCTTCAACGCGCCATGTTTGGTGTGGATGCGCACAAACGGATAAAACGCCCGCACACGCTGTTCAAAGTTCGTGCCCGACACAAACTCGCGCATGGCTTGGCGCAAGTGGTCGAGGCTGGTTTGGTACAGCGCTTGCACTTGGGCAAGGGCGCTGTCGGCATCGGTGTGACGGGTGGGGGCGGTGAAGGGGGGACGAATGCTCATCCCCCGATATTACCGATTACATGTTGCGGCGATATTGCCCACCCACCTCAAACAACGCATTGGTGATTTGGCCGAGTGAACACACGCGCACCGCATCCATCAACACCTCAAACACGTTGGCGTTGTCGATGACGGCTTGTTGCAAGCGCTTGAGTTGCACCACTGCCGCTTCTTTGTTGCGGGTGTGGAAGTCGTTCAAGCGGTTGAGCTGGCTTTGCTTTTCCTCTTCGGTCGAGCGGGCCAGTTCGAGCTTGTCCATCACTTGCTCGCCGTGCGGGTTGCGGAAGGTGTTGACGCCGATGATGGGCAGCTCGCCGGTGTGCTTGAGCATTTCGTAGGTCATCGATTCGTCTTGAATCTTGCCGCGTTGGTAGCCGGTTTCCATCGCGCCCAACACGCCGCCGCGCTCGGCGATGCGTTCGAATTCAGCGAGCACAGCCTCTTCCACCAACTCGGTGAGTTCTTCGATGATGAACGCGCCTTGGTTGGGGTTTTCGTTTTTGGCCAAACCCCACTCGCGGTTGATGATGAGCTGAATCGCCATGGCGCGACGCACAGAGTCTTCGGTGGGCGTGGTGATGGCTTCGTCAAACGCGTTGGTGTGCAAGCTGTTGCAGTTGTCGTAAATCGCAATCAGCGCTTGCAGCGTGGTGCGGATGTCGTTGAACTGAATCTCTTGCGCGTGCAACGAACGGCCAGACGTTTGGATGTGGTACTTGAGCTTTTGCGAGCGCTCATTCGCGCCGTATTTCTCTTTCATCGCCACGGCCCAAATGCGACGCGCCACGCGGCCCATCACGGTGTACTCGGGGTCCATGCCGTTGCTGAAGAAGAAGCTCAGGTTGGGCGCGAAGTCGTCAATGTGCATGCCGCGCGCCAAGTAGGCTTCCACAAACGTAAAGCCGTTAGACAACGTGAAGGCCAATTGCGAAATGGGGTTTGCACCTGCTTCGGCGATGTGATAACCGCTGATCGACACGCTGTAGAAATTGCGCACTTGGTTGTGCACGAAGTACTGCGCGATGTCGCCCATCACCTTCAAGCTGAATTCGGTGGAGAAGAGGCAAGTGTTCTGGCCTTGGTCCTCTTTCAAGATGTCGGCTTGCACCGTGCCGCGCACGTTTTGCATGACCCACTCTTTGATCTTGGCGGTCTCGGTTTCCGTTGGGTCGCGACCGTTGTCCTTCTTGAACTTGTCAATGTTTTGGTCAATGGCCGTGTTCATGAACATCGCCAAGATGGACGGTGCTGGGCCGTTGATGGTCATTGACACGCTGGTGGTGGGGTTGCACAAATCAAAGCCGTCGTACAACACTTTCATGTCGTCAAGCGTGGCCACGTTCACGCCGGAGTTGCCCACTTTGCCGTAAATGTCGGGGCGTGGGTTGGGGTCGTTGCCGTAGAGCGTGACCGAGTCAAACGCGGTGGACAAGCGCTTGGCATCCATGCCCTCGCTCACCAGTTTGAAGCGGCGGTTGGTGCGGAAGGGGTCACCTTCGCCCGCAAACATGCGGGTGGGGTCTTCGCCCTCGCGCTTGAATGCAAAGGTGCCTGCGGTGTAGGGGTAGCTGCCTGGCACGTTGTCGAGCATGAGCCACTTCAAAATTTCGCCGTGGTCTTCGTACTGAGGCAAAGCCACTTTGCGAATCGTGGTGCCGCTGAGGGATTTGGTGGTGAGCGCGGTGCGAATCTCTTTGTCGCGAATCTTCACCACGTATTCGTCGCCGGCATAGGCGGCTTGCATGTCGGGCCATTGGGCCAAGAGCTTGCGCTCTGCGTTGCCCAAATTGTCTTCGCGTTTCACAGCCAAGTCGATGGCGGCTTCAGAGGCTTTGGCTCGGTCGGGCTTGCCTTCGGACAACATGCGGGCTGCTTCGCGCAGCTGTTGAATTTCGCGGGCCAGTTTGGCTTGGCTGCGTGCGCGTTTTTTGTAGCCACGCACGGTGTCGGTGATCTCGGCCAAATAGCGCGTGCGTGCCGCGGGCACCACCGGCGTTTGGTTGCTGCTGTGGCGCACGTTCACCAAAGGCAAGCGACCTTCCTTCAAGGTCAAACCCAACTCAGTCAAACGACCTTTGAGGGCTTGGTACAGCGCAGTCACACCGTCGTCGTTGAAACGTGCGGCCATGGTGCCAAACACGGGCATTTGTTCGGTTGGGGTGTTCCAGGCCTCTTTGTTGCGTTGCACTTGCTTGGCCACATCGCGCAGCGCGTCGCTCGCGCCTTTGCGGTCAAACTTGTTGATGGCAATGAACTCGGCAAAGTCCAGCATGTCGATTTTTTCGAGCTGGCTGGCGGCGCCAAACTCTGGCGTCATCACATACATGGGCACATCCACGTGCGGCACGATGGCGGCGTCGCCTTGGCCAATGCCCGAGGTTTCCACAATGATCAGATCGAAGCCTGCGCACTTGGTGGCGGCCAACACATCGGGCAAGGCCGCGCTGATTTCGCTGCCGAAATCACGGGTTGCCAACGAGCGCATGAACACGCGTGAACCGCTGCTCCATGGGCCGATGGCATTCATGCGAATGCGGTCACCCAGCAAAGCGCCACCGCTCTTGCGACGTGAGGGGTCAATCGAAATCACGGCAATGCGCAGCGCATCGCCTTGGTCCAAACGGATGCGGCGCACCAACTCGTCGGTGAGCGACGACTTGCCCGCACCGCCCGTGCCGGTGATGCCGAGCACAGGCACTTTGTGTTTCGCCGCTTCTTTGCGCACGGCCTCGACCATCTTGGGGTCGGCCTTTTCGTTCTCAAGCGAAGTGATGAGTTGCGCCAAACGACGCCATGCCATTTCGTCGTGGCCTTGAATCTCTTTCACGGCCTTGGGGGCGTAGCCCGACAAGTCTTTGTCGCAGCGCATGATCATCTCGCCAATCATGCCTTGCAAGCCCATCTTCTGGCCGTCTTCGGGGCTGTAAATGCGCGTCACGCCATAGGCTTGCAGCTCTTTGATTTCGGGGGGCACGATCACGCCGCCGCCGCCGCCGAACACTTGGATGTGTTCGCCGCCGCGCTCGCGCAGCAAATCGACCATGTACTTGAAGTACTCCACGTGGCCGCCTTGGTACGAGCTGATGGCAATGCCCTGCACGTCTTCTTGCAAGGCAGCTGTCACCACTTCGTCCACTGAACGGTTGTGGCCCAAGTGAATCACTTCAGCACCCATGCCTTGCAAGATGCGACGCATGATGTTGATGGCGGCGTCATGCCCATCAAACAAAGAGGCCGCAGTGACAAAGCGCACTTTTTGCGTGGGCTTGTAGTTGGCAAGGGCTTGGAATTCGGCAGAAAGGTCAGACATCAGAGGTCTCCGAAAAAACGGGAGTGAAAGCAGAAATTCGAGTTTACGTTTACGTAAACGTCAATCATAGCGGCGCTTTGTGAATTTTGCTCAAAACATCTTGCAAACGGCGTCAATCCTAGGGTTTTCACCCGTCCCCGTTGTGACTAAATCGTAGTTTTACGTACGTCTGAGGGCTGCGCAAACTGTCTAAGACGTTCAGAATCGCGCTTGTATTTTTTCGAAATCATTCACGTTTTAGGAGACACCATGATTCGTACCTTGAAATTAACCGCCGTGGCATCTTTGATGTTCGCCGCAGGCTTGGCGACAGCCGCTGACACCATCAAAGTGGGCGTGACCGGCCCCTACACCGGTGGTTCATCCTCCATGGGCGTGAGCATGCGTGACGGCGTGCGTTTGGCCACGGCCGAAATCAACAAGGCTGGCGGCGTGCTGGGCAAGCAACTGCAACTCGTCGAACGTGACGACGAAGCCAAAAACGAACGTGGCGTGCAAATCGCCCAAGAGCTGATCAACAAAGAGCAAGTGGTTGCCACGCTCGGTTTCATCAACACCGGCGTGTCGTTGGCCTCACAACGCTTCTACCAAGAAGCCAAGATTCCTGTGTTCAACAACGTGGCCACTGGCTCTATCGTGACGCAGCAATTCAAAGCGCCTGAGTTCCCAGATAACTACATCTTCCGCAACGCTGCGCACGACAGCATTCAAGCGCCCATGATCGTGGAAGAAGCCATCACACGTCGCGGTTTCAAGAAGGTCGCGATTCTGGCTGACTCCACCAACTATGGCCAACTCGGTCGTGAAGACTTGGAAAAAGCCTTGGCTGCCAAAGGCGTCAAAGCTGTGGCGGTTGAAAAGTTCAACGTGAAAGACGTGGACATGACTGCTCAGTTGCTCAAGGCCAAAGAAGCTGGCGCTGAAGCCATCCTCACTTATGCGATTGGCCCAGAGTTGGCGCAAATCGCCAACGGCATGACCAAGCTCGGCTGGAAAGTACCCATGATCGGCAGCTGGACTTTGTCGATGGCCAACTTCATCGACAACGCAGGCCCTGGCGGTGAAGGCGCACGCATGCCTCAAACCTTCATTCAAGAGCCCAACACCATGAAGCGCAAAGCCTTCATCGACAGCTACTTGAAGACCTTCAAGCCAAAGAACAACCGCATCGACTCACCCGTGTCTGCCGCACAAGGCTATGACTCGGTGTACTTGTTGGCTGCCGCCATCAAGCAAGCGGGTACCACCGAAGGTCCTAAGGTGCGTGAGGCTTTGGAAAACCTGCAAGCCAAGGTTGAAGGTGTGGTGACAACGTATGACAAGCCATTCACACACGACGACCACGAAGCCATCACCGCCAACATTCCTGTGTTCGGCGAAGTCAAGGGTAGCAAAGTGGTTTACGCCTACGAAGAAGACCGCAAGAAAGGTTCGGACATCCGCACCAAGGCTGCCAAGCAGCCAGCTAAAAAGTAATTTTTAGCCATATCAGCACCGTACTTTTTGCGTGAGCAACCAAGTACGGTGCTTTTTTCTGTATTGAGCAATCAACA
>Ga0228702_1001189_pt1 | contig 17363 bp, 14 predicted proteins | sample McNCre217_Aug_MG_2_FD_178018 | JGI IMG/M metagenome (GOLD analysis project Ga0228702, IMG submission 178018) | Freshwater microbial communities from McNutts Creek, Athens, Georgia, United States - 20-17_Aug_MG | ecosystem: Environmental > Aquatic > Freshwater > Creek | place: USA: Georgia... | reverse complement strand
ACGCCTTGTTGGGCAAGAAGTGCTTTGCCTTGCGCATCGCCTCCAACATGGGCCGCGACCAAGGCTGGTTGGCCGAGCACATGCTCATCTTGGGCGTGACCAGCCCCGAGGGCAAGAAGTACCACGTGGCAGCCGCGTTCCCCAGCGCTTGCGGCAAAACCAACTTCTCCATGCTGGTGCCACCTGCAGCCTTCAACGGCTGGAAAGTCACCACCATTGGTGACGACATCGCTTGGATCAAGCCCCACGCCGACGGCAAGATGTACGCCATCAACCCCGAAGCCGGCTACTTTGGCGTAGCCCCCGGCACCAACATGAAAACCAACCCCAACTGCATGTTGAGTTTGCACAAAGACGTGATCTTCACCAACGTCGCGCTCACCGACGACGGCGACGTGTGGTGGGAAGGCATGGAAAAAGACACTGGCAAGTTGCCCGACCACTTGATCGACTGGCAAGGCAAAGACTGGACGCCCGCCATCGCGAAGGAAACTGGTGCCAAGGCCGCGCACCCCAACGCCCGCTTCACCGTGGCTGCCACCAACAACCCAGCCCTCGACCCTCAGTGGGACGATGCCAATGGCGTGGCCATCGACGCCATGATGTTTGGTGGCCGCCGCTCCACCACCGTGCCACTCGTCACCGAAGCACGCAACTGGACCGAAGGCGTGTACATGGCTGCGACCATGGGCTCTGAAACCACCGCTGCCGCCTTTGGCGCACAAGGTGTGGTGCGCCGCGACCCATTCGCCATGCTGCCCTTCTGCGGCTACAACATGAGCGACTACTTCCAACACTGGTTGGACATGGGCGCCAAGCAAGAAGCCGCTGGCTACAAACTGCCTGCGTTGTACTGCGTCAACTGGTTCCGCAAAGACGAGTCTGGCTCGTTCGTGTGGCCCGGCTACGGCGACAACATGCGCGTGTTGAAGTGGATCATTGACCGCTTGGAAGGCAAAGTGCAAGGTCACGACACCATGTTTGGTGTGGCCCCTAACTACAGCGAAATCAACTGGACCGGTTTGGACTTCAACGCCGACCAATTCGCCAAAGTGACCAGCATCGACAAAGCCGCTTGGGCCGAAGAGTTCAAGTTGCACGAAGAGCACTTCAGCAACTTGGCGCACAACCTGCCTAAGGCCATGAGCGACACGCTCGCAGCTTTGGAAGCGCGTTTGGAAACTGTCTAAAGCTGTTTCGCCTCACGCGCCAAGTGCGCGTGATTCAGGCACAAAAAACCCCGCAAAGCTTTTGGCCTTGCGGGGTTTTTATTTGGGTTACTGAGCTAGGCTCAGTCTTCGTTTTTGAGTTTTTCGCCGAACAGCACCACCATCATGGTCTTGCCCACCACGTTCAACAAAATACCAAACAGCACCAAGCCCAAGAACATGGTCAGGCCACCGATGATGCGGCCACCCACCGTCACTGGGAACATGTCGCCATAGCCTGTGCTGGTCAAGGTCACGATGCACCACCACATGGCCGTAGGAATCGACGTGAAGAAACGTTTGTCTTCGGGAATCAAGTTGCCTGAAATCGGATCAACAGGCACAAACTTCTCGGGCTCTTGGCCTTTGGGTGTGGCTTGATCAATCAGGGCTTGGCCCGCTTCCATGGCATCAGGCGCGTACAAGCTGCCTTCCACAAAGTACATGGCTGTACTGGAAATCATCATGACCGAGAAAAAGATGATGAAGTAAATCTTCAGGTTGGCCACCAAGGGGTTGGATGCCTGACTCACTTGCATGGCTTGACGCGCCAACTTAAGCACTCGCAACACCCGCGCCACGCGCAACAGTCGCAACACTTTGCTGCCTTGCAAAGCGGTGAAATTGAACAACATCAAATAGCTGGGAAGAATGGACACCAAATCAATCACGCCCCAGACCGTGAAGGCATAGCGCCACCCCTTGTCGGAAAAGGCCAAGTTACCGAAATAGTCCAAGGTGAACACGACCACAGCCACCCATTCAATCGCGTTGAACAAACCGTGGTAGGTCTCTGACAAATCAGGCACGGTGTCCAAAGCCAACGTGATGCATGAGATAAAAATAAACACTGCCACCAAATTGTTCCAAGCTTTAAAGCCTGGGCTGGCGGGGTGTGCAAAGACAGATTTCAACATCGATTTCCCTTCCTATTTAGAACGTTGAAAATCCTAAAAGGCGGGGTGTAAAAATCTTGTAAAAAATTACAAATTCGACTTTATTGGTAATTTTGTGCGCCATCAGGGCTTGAAGCGATACCCCACGCCAATTTCGGTCACAAAGTGCTTCGGGCGCGCGGGGTCTTCTTCTAGCTTTTGGCGCAAGTGGCTGATGTAAATGCGCAAGTAGTGACTGCTGTCTTTGAAGGCGGGGCCCCACACCTCTTGCAACAGGGCTTTTTGCGTCATCACTTTGCCTGACGACTTCACCAAAGCAGCCAACAGTTTGAACTCGGTCACCGTCAAATGCACAAGGGCATCGTCTTTGAAAATTTCGCGCTTGGTGAAATCCACACGCACCGCACCAAAGCTCAAAACCGAGGTGGGTAAATCATCTTGTCGTTGGTGCCGTCGCAACAAGGCCTGCACACGCGCCTTGAACTCTGCAATGCCAAAGGGTTTGGTCAGGTAGTCATCTGCCCCTAGGTTCAACGCGTCCACTTTGTCTTGCTCCATCGCGCGCGCTGACAACACCAACACGGGCATGTCAGACCAACTGCGCACGCGCTCGATCAGCGTTTGGCCATCCACATCAGGCAAACCCAAATCGACCACCAGCAAATCCGCCGGATTCACAGACAACACATGCGTGGCCGACATGACGCTATCGGCCTCCGTCACAACGCAATTCATGGCCTCTAAGGCGCTCTTCACAAAACGACGAATTTCTGGCTCGTCTTCCACCAACAGCACACGGGGCTTGGCACTCATACAGTTTCCTCTGGCACGCTCGGGGGTGTGCCCTTAGGCAGACACACCCACAACTCTGCACCACATGATGCACGATTGACCGCCTTGATATGCCCACCGTGCGCCTGCACGATCACTTTGCAAATGGACAAACCCAAACCAAACCCTTGAATCGTGGACTCTTTGGTGCCACGTTCAAACATGTCGAACATGGTGTCTAGTTTCTGTGGGTCGATGCCTGTCCCTTCGTCACGCACCACCAGCTGCAACTCATCTGGCGTTTCGGACACTTGCAGCATGATGGGTGCACCCTTGGGGGAATACTTGGCCGCGTTTTCTAACAAGTTGGTCACCACACGCTCCATCAAGGTGGCGTCGATTTGCACCAAAGACACATGCGGCGATATCTGCACTGACAGCGGATGCGCTTTCAGCGCATCTCCCAAATGCTCAATGCTGGCACTCACCACATCGGTGATGTCGTGCCAATCCAAACGCAGCTGCACATTGCCCGCATTCAAACGTGCCATCTCTAACAAGTTGGACACCAAACTCGACAACCGCCGTGCTTGATCTTGAATCGTCACCGAGGTCGCCACAGCATCTGGGGGCAAGGGTGGCTCATGCGTGGCCAAAGAATCGGCCAAGCCCACCAACACTGTCAACGGGGTGCGCAAGTCATGCGAGAGGGCGGACAAGATGGACGAACGTAACCGCTCAGAGGTCACGCTGAGTTCGTGTGCATAAGCCACATCCACAAAGTGCAAGCGCTCTAAAGCAATCGCCAGTAGCGAGGCATACGCCTCACAAAACGCCACTTTTTCAGGGGTGATTTCCGTCGTGTCTTCGTGTGCAGCCAAGACCAAAATGCCGTGACCATGCTCAGCAGACAACAACGGGATGTACACGCACCCCCAGCCCGTGGTGTTGAGCGCACTGCTGCGAACTGTTTTTTTGCTCGACACCGCCAAAGAGGCCAAATGTGTTTCCACATGAAACTGTGCAGCCCCCACCATTTGGGTTTTCACCACATCCGCATCGGTGACGATGGCATACGCCTTCAATCCCACCTGCGCCAGCAAAAAGGCTTCGGTGATGTTGGCCGCGTCTTCTATGGATTGGGTGCCAGCCAAGGCGCGCGCCACCTCGTACAGCGAGTGCGTGCGTGCCTCTCGCATCTGCGCATCTTCTGCATTCTTTTTTAAACGCGCCGCCATTTGTGCAGAGACCACAGCGGTGATCAGCATCACCGCGAACGTGACCAAATGCTCGGGATTGGCCACGTCCAGCGAAAAGCGTGGCGGCACAAACAAATAGTCAAACAAGAACACGCTGCAAATCGCAGCCACCACGCCGCTGGTTTGCCCAAGCTTGATGGCCACCATCAAGACAAACAACAAAAACAGCATCACGATATTCGCCAGCTCCCAGCGCTCGGCCAGAGGCATTAACAAGAACGCCAGTGTCGAAGTCAGCAACACCGTCAACAACGATTGATGCCATTGCCTCAAATGCATGGAAGCGTGTTTGCTCATGGTCTACTTTCTGTGATTCACGTCACCTTTTGCAGCGGGTTAGAGCACCACCTGTGACCCCAACTCAACCACCCGATTAGACGGCAAACGGTAAAACGACGTCGCACTGTCCGAGTTGCGATACATGAAGATGAACAGCAACTCGCGCCAATACGCCATGTCTGATTTGATTTTCGGAATCAAGGTTTCGCGACCCAAAAAATACGACGAGTCCATCAAACCAAAACTAACGCCTGGAATTTTGCAGTGCTTGAGCGCCTCAGGAATGTTGATGTCATCCTTGAAGCCGTAATTGATGCTGACCACCCAGAAGGAATCTGACAGCGTTTCCACCGCAATGCGCTGATGGGTGGGCACATAAGGCACAGTGTCCAAAGTGACTTTCAAAAAGATCACATGCTTGTGAATCACTTTGTAGTGTTTCAAGCTATGCAGCAACGCTTGCGGCACATACGTGGAATCGGTCACCAAAAAGATGGCCGTGCCGTCCACACGCGTCACGCCCCCGTGGTCGAGATTTCGTACAAAGTCACCCAGCTCTAGTGCATCGTCGGCCATGCGTTCGCTCACCAAGTCACGGCCTCGCTTCCAAGTGCTGAAAACTGTGAACACCGCCAAACCAAAAATCAAAGGGAACCAACCGCCATCGGCAATCTTGAAGGTGTTGGCGCCAAAGAAACAACCATCAATCACGAGGAACGGCAACGCACCCAACACCGCGCGCACCGGATGCCAATGCCACAAACGCACGGCCACAGAAATCGCCAACACATTGGTGATGAACATCGTGCCCGTCACCGCAATGCCATAGGCTGCTGCCAAGTTAGACGAGGACTGAAACCCCAGCACCAAAATGATGATGGAGACCATCAAGAACCAATTGATGGACGGCACATAAATTTGACCAATCTCATCTTCTGACGTGTGTAACACCTCCACGCGCGGGGTGTAGCCCAAACTCATGGCCTGCTTGGTCATAGAGAACGCGCCCGAAATCACCGCCTGCGAAGCAATGATGGTGGCCACCGTGGCCAAAGCCACCAGCGGTGTGAGCGCCCAAGCGGGGGCCAACAAATAAAACGGGTTTTCAATCGCGGCGGGGTTACTCAACAACAATGCGCCTTGACCGAAATAGTTCAACACCAAGGTGGGCAGCACCAAGTACAGCCAGCCCGCACGAATGGGCTTGATGCCAAAGTGGCCCATGTCCGCATACAACGCCTCAGCTCCCGTGATACACAACACCACCGAGCCCAACGAGAAGAAACCCAGTACGGGGTTTTGGTTTAAGAAATCCAAGCCATGCAAAGGGTTGATGGCCGCCAATACTTCTGGGTGTTGCACGATGCCCGACACGCCGAGCACCCCCAACACCACAAACCACACCACCATGATGGGGCCAAACAAAGCGCCCACACTGGCCGTGCCTTTGCGCTGCAAAACAAACAAGCCCACGATGATGACCAACGAAAACGGCACGATGAATGGCTTGAACGCTGGCGTCACCAGCTCTAAACCCTCCACCGCCGACAGCACCGAAATGGCCGGTGTGATGACCCCATCGCCATAAAAGAATGCCGCACCAAACAAACCCAGCGTGACCAAAAAGCCGTAGCGAAATGGGCCCATGGTTTTTTTGTCAATCGCCAACGTCATAAGCGCCACAATGCCGCCCTCGCCCTCGTTGTTGGCGCGCATGATGAAGCTCACATACTTGAGCGTGACCACCACCATCAGCGACCAAAAGAACAACGACAAAATGCCCACGATGTTCTCGGGCGTGATCGGCACAGGGTTGTGCGCCCCACCAAACACCTCTTTGAGTGCGTACAAAGGACTGGTGCCAATGTCGCCATACACCACCCCCAACGCCCCCAATACCAAAGCGGCATAGTGGCTGTTGGCGCTGTGTTCCTTATTTTTCATCTTGACCTCGAGTTGCATTCATCCAATGAGGCGCAAGATACTGGCGTTGCCATAAATGCCGCGTAAATATTGCGTGTTTGCACGCAAACTTTTACGCTTTATTGATACTGCGCAACGTGGGGACATGCCCAAACCGTATGCAATGAGGCGCAAAGTTTGCAAGACAATCCAAGCTTCTGGCTTTTCATGTTGGTTTTTCAAAAGGCATCTGTCGTGAACATTTCTTTTGCTTCCACCCTGCGCACCGTCGCCCTCGCCCTGAGCGTGGCCGCTTTGCCTGCCCTCGCTCAAAACGTCATCAAGATTGGCGAGATCAACAGCTACAAAGCCCAACCTGCTTTTTTAGACCCCTACAAAAAAGGCATGGAATTGGCGGTGGAAGAAATCAACGCCAAGGGCGGCGTGAATGGCAAGCAACTGCAACTCATCACGCGTGACGACAACGCCTCGCCTGGCGACGCCGTGCGTGCCGCCGAAGAACTGCTGAGTCGCGAAAAAGTGGATGTACTCTCGGGCGCCTTCCTGTCGCACATTGGTTTGGCGCTGGGCGACTTTGCCAAGCAACGCAAAGTGTTTTTCCTCGCAGGCGAGCCGCTGACCGACAAAATGGTTTGGCAAAACGGCAACCGCTACACCTACCGCCTGCGCGCCAGCACCTACATGCAAGTGGCCATGCTTGTGCCCGAAGCCGCCAAACTCAAGAAAAAACGCTGGGCCGTGGTGTACCCCAACTACGAATACGGCCAATCAGCTGCAGCCACCTTCAAGCAATTGCTCAAAGCGGCACAACCCGATGTGGAGTTTGTGGCCGAGCAAGCGCCCGCGCTGGGCAAGATTGACGCAGGCTCGGTGGCGCAAGCCATTGCCGACGCCAAGCCTGACGCCATCTTCAACGTCTTGTTTGCCACTGACCTCGCCAAGTTTGTGCGCGAGGGCAACACACGCGGCGTGTTCCAAGGCCGCGAGGTGGTGAGCCTCTTGACCGGCGAGCCTGAATACTTGGAGCCGCTCAAAGACGAAACGCCCAACGGCTGGATCGTCACCGGCTACCCTTGGTACGGCGTGCAAACGCCCGAGCACAAAGCCTTCTACTTGGCCTACCACCGCAAGTACAACGACCACCCCCGCTTGGGCTCGGTCGTGGGCTACAGCATGATTCAGGCTTTGGCCGCAGGCATCACCAAAGCCAAGAGCACCGAAAGCGAAAAACTCGTGGCCGCGTTCAGCGGCTTGAAATTCAGCACGCCCTATGGCCCTGTGACCTTCCGCAAGCAAGACAACCAATCGACCATGGGCGCGTTTTTGGGTCGCACCAAAAACGACGGTGGCAAGGGCGTGTTGGTAGACTACCGCTACATCGACGGGGGCTCTGTGCAACCCAGCGATGACGTTGTGAAAAAGCTCAGACCGAGCAACTAAAACCTCACCCACAACGCCCGCATTTGCGGGCGTTTTAATTTCAGCCCACACCACTTTATGGACGCCGCCAGCTTCATCGTTCAAGCCCTCAACGGGTTGGCTGCAGCTTCGTCTTTGTTTTTGGTGGCAGCGGGTTTGTCGCTTATCTTTGGCGTGACGCGCATCGTCAACTTTGCGCATGGCTCGTTCTTCATGCTCGGGGTTTATTTGGCGTATTCGCTGGTGGCGCACCTTGCACCCAGTGTGTCGGGTGTCCTGGCGGTGGTGCTGGGCGATGGTGCTGCATCTACGGTGGCTTACTTTGTCATGCTGCTGGTTGCTGCGTTCATCGCCGGCGCATTGGGGGCATTGGTCGAGGTGCTGGTATTGCGCCGTATTTACCAAGCGCCGGAGTTGTTTCAACTGCTTGCCACCTTTGCCTTGGTGCTCGTCTTGCAAGACGGCGTGTTGTGGCTGTGGGGCGCTGAAGATTTGTTGGGCCCACGCGCACCGGGCCTGAGTGGTGCCATCGACGTGATGGGCCGTCGCTTGCCCACTTACGACGTGTTCCTCATCGTCATCGGACCCGTGGTGTTGGCGCTGCTGTGGGCACTGTTGCAGCGTACGCGCTTTGGCGTGCTGGTGCGTGCCGCCACGCAAGACCGCGAGATGGTGGGCGCCTTGGGTATCAACCCACGCCATTTGTTCACCGCGGTATTTGCTTTGGGCTGTGCCTTGGCGGGCTTGGGTGGCGCACTGCAACTGCCCCGCGAGCCCGCGCACTTGGGGCTGGACATGGCCACCATTGGCGATGCGTTTGTGGTCGTCGTCGTGGGTGGCATGGGCTCCATTCCGGGCGCGTTTGTGGCGGCGCTTTTGATTGCTGAAGTCAAAGCTTTGTGCATTGCCTTGGGCACGGTGGAATGGTTCGGTGTGTCGTTCGCGTTTTCTAAGCTCACGCTGGTGGCTGAATTTTTGGTGATGGCTGTGGTGTTGATGGTGCGGCCTTGGGGCCTCATGGGCAAGCCGCTGAGCGACGCACGTGCGCCCGTGGTCACCCACCACCATGCAGTTTTGCCGGTGGCGCAACGTCGTGTGGCGTGGCTGGCGGTGGCCGCAGTGGCCGTTGCTTTGCCTTGGCTGAGCAGCGACACACCTTATGTGTTGGTGCTTGCGGTGGATGTGTTGGTGGCCGCGCTGTTTGCCGCGAGCTTGCACTTCATCATGGGGCCTGCGGGCATGCACTCGTTTGGTCATGCGGCGTATCTGGGGCTGGGCGCGTATGCGGCGGCGCTGTTGGTGTTGCAAGCGGGCGTGTCGCCCGAAGTGGCGCTGGTGGCGGCACCCTTCGTCACCGCGCTCATTGCCATCCCCATGGCGTGGTTCGCGGTGCGTTTGTCGGGCGTGTACTTGGCCATGCTCACACTTGCGTTTGCGCAAATTGTGTGGTCGGTGTGTTTTCAGTGGGACAGCTTTACTGGCGGAAGCAACGGCCTCACGGGCGTGTGGCCCAGCGCGTGGCTACAAGACAAAACGCACTACTACGCACTCACCTTGGCCTGCGTGGTTTTGGGCGTGTGGGTGTTGCGTCGCTTGATGGCATCGCCCTTGGGCTACGCGCTGCGCGCCAGCCGCGACTCGGTAGCCCGCGCCCACGCCATTGGCTTGAACGTAGCGCGTTTGCAGTGGGTGGGCTTTGTCATCGCTGCGGCATGGGCAGGTTTGGCGGGCGCGTTGTTGGCGTTTTCTAAGGGCAGCATTTCGCCCGATGTGTTGGGTGTGGGCAAGTCGGTGGATGCACTCATCATGGTGTTGTTGGGTGGTGTGGAGTCTGTTGTCGGCCCACTCGTGGGCGCACTCACCTTCACCACACTCCAAGACAGCTTGGCGCGCAGCACCGACTACTGGCGTGCCGTCATGGGCGGTGTGATGTTGCTGTTGGTGCTGGTGTTTCCGCAAGGCATTGCCGGTGGCTTGCATCAGCTCTGGTCGCGTTGGACTTCGCGTGTGCAAACCAACGCCCATGGCTCGGGAGGTTCGGTATGAGTGCCCCTCTGTTGCAGGTGAGCGCGCTGCGCAAATCATTCGGCGGCAACGTGGCGGTCAACGATGTGTCGTTCACCTTGCAGGCAGGCGAGTTGCTCGCGCTCATTGGCCCCAACGGCGCGGGCAAATCCACCACCTTCAACTTGGTCAACGGCCAACTCGCGCCTGATGCGGGGGGCGTATGGCTCGACGGTCAGTCGCTGTTGGGTTTGCCGCCCCACGCGCTGTGGCGCATGGGCGTGAGCCGCACGTTTCAAGTGGCGCAAACCTTTGCGTCATTCACCGCGCTGCAAAACGTGCAAATGGCCTTGCTGTCGGCACAAGGCCAATCGTTCAACCCGTGGCTGCGTGCCACGCGCCAACAACGTAACGAGGCCATGCACTTGCTAGACCAAGTGCACCTCAGCGCCTACGCCAACCACGCCTGCGGCGCGTTGGCCTATGGCGACATCAAGCGCTTAGAGCTGGCCATGGCCTTGGCCAACCAACCGCGCTTGCTGCTGATGGACGAGCCCACCGCCGGCATGGCGCCTGACGAACGCCACGCGTTGATGGACCTCACACGCCAACTGGTGCAGCAGCGCCAAGTGGGCGTGCTGTTCACCGAGCACAGCATGGACGTGGTGTTTGAGCACGCACACCGCGTGGTGGTGATGGCGCGCGGGCAACTCATTGCACACGGCACGCCGCTGCAAATTCAACACGACCCGCAGGTGCAAGCCGTGTACTTTGGCAGCGGCAAAACGTTTCACAAAGGCGGTCACGCATGAACGCGCATCTGTTGGACGTGTCCCACTTAAGCGCCCACTACGGCGCAGCGCAAGTGTTGTTTGATGTGAGTCTGCATGTGCAACGCGGCGAAGTGGTGGCTCTCGTGGGGCGCAACGGTGCGGGCAAGTCGAGTTTGCTCAAAGCCATCATGGGCCTCATGCCGCAGCGCAGCGGCACGGTGTATTTGGACGGACATGACCTGTCGCACGCACTGCCTTACCAAGCGGCACGTTTGGGGCTGGGCTTTGTGCCCGAAGACCGCCGCATCTTCACCGACCTCACCGTGCTCGAAAACTTGCAGCTCGGCGTGCAAGCCCCGCGCCACTTTGCCACGGGGCAAGCCGCACCCGTGTGGACGTTGGACCAAATATTTGCGCTTTTCCCCAACCTCGCCACCCTACAACACCGCCGTGCCAGCCACATGAGCGGCGGCGAACAACAAATGCTCACCGTGGCACGCACCCTCATGGGCAACCCGCTCATGGTGTTGTTGGACGAACCGTCTGAAGGCGTGGCCCCCGTCATCGTGGAGCAAATGGCCGAGGCTATTCTTGCCTTGAAAGCGCAAGGTGTGAGCGTGCTGCTGTCTGAGCAAAACACCCACTTCGCGCAGTGGGTGAGCGACCGCAGTTACACGCTGGATCGCGGTGTGTTGAGCGCCTAAATCAGCTGCGGCCCCGCCTTGCCGTTTTTCACCACATAGCTCGCCTGCGTTTTCAAGCCCGCTTCGCTGCCCGCGGGAAACTTGGTGGTTCTGAACTCGCAGCGCACTTCTTTGGGCGTCACGGTGATGAGACTGTAGCCACGTTCGTCGGAACGGTAGTGCAACAAGTCGGGGTTGCTCTCGCGGATGAGCGCTGCTGCTTTGTCACCCAAGCCACGCGAGGTGATGGAGGTCGTCACAAACTCGCTGGCGATGATGGGCGAGGCTGGATTGTTAGGCTCTAGGCGCAAGGGCGCAGCGACGTTGCAATGCACATCACCACCCAAGGTGACCACGTTGCTGAGCTTGGCGTCGACCACGGTTTGGAGCAAGCGCTTGCGGGCTTCGGGGTAACCATCCCACGCATCGTTCCAGTAGCTGCGACCTACAGGGGTGGGCACGCTGGTTGAGCTGATTTGTGTGGCTTGCGCCACCAGTTTCCACTGGCGCTTGGAGGCACTCAGGCTCTCGGTCAACCAACGCTCTTGCTCAGCACCCAGCATGGTGCGCGATGCGTCATTCAGCTCATCGCACTGCACCACCATGCGGCCACCGCCGCGCACGGGGTCACGACACGCTTGGGGGCTGCGGTATTGGCGGCAATCGAGCGTCCACACGTCGGCCAATTTGCCCCAACTGAGCTGGTCGTACAAACGCATGTTGGCAGGGTTGTGTGCATCAGGCCCAAGCAACAAAGGCTGGTGCTCAAAGTACGCTTGATAGGCCGCTGCACGGCGCAGCAGCATTTGCGTGGGGTCGGTGTAGTGGCGGTCTTGGTCGTTGGCGTAGTCGTTGACCACCTCGTGGTCGTCCCACATCAGCACCCAAGGGTGGGCTGCGTGTGCGGCTTGCAGCGCGGGGTCGCGTTTGTATTGCTCGTAGCGCTCGCGGTAGGCCTGCAAAGTTTTTGGCTCATCGCCGTTGTGTTTGCGAATGGCGTATTGCGGGTTACTGTTTTCGTAGATGTAGTCGCCCATGAACAGCACAAAGTCGAGCGCTTGTTTGGCAATGTCTTCGTGCGCGATGTACTGCCCTTGCTCATAGTGCTGGCATGAGGCTAAGGCGATGCGTAGCTGTGGCACATCGGCATGGCGCGATGGTGCCGTGCGGGTATGGCCCACCGTGCTGTGGGCATCACCTTGGCTGAAGCGGTACCAGTAGTCTGTGCTGGGTTGCAGCTGTGTCACATGCACATGCACGCTGTGGGCGCGGTTGGCATCGGTGGCGACCTCAGCGCGGTAGACGCGTCGTTTGAGCGCGGCATCAGCGAACACCTCCACACGCACAGACCACGCCTGCGCCGCAGCGGCGCGGTCTGGCTCGGCAAAGAGCAAACGCGTCCACAGCACCACCGAATCTGCACGCGGGCGACCACTGGCCACACCCAGCGCAAACGGCGAGGTATGCCACTTGTGCCCAACGCTGCTGGGCTGTGCAGTGGCGCTGAACCACGGCGACAGCGCCAAGGCCAAGGCGCTGCGTTGTAAACAAAGGTTGAATTGGCGTCGTTGCATGATGGCGACTCGTTTCAGAGAGCCTCATGTTAAACGCCTGATGACTCATGCCTATGCTCGCGCATCTTTGTCATAGAACGTGACGGCATAGCTTTTCGTGCCTGCCAATGGAGCGACCACAGATGTGAGGGTTGCGCCCGAAAGGGCGAGTGCTGCAATCAGCAAAGTGCGACGAAAAGTCATGGTTTTTCTCCTTTAAAACACGGCATCAAAAGTTTTCGAGAACGAGCTTGCCGCGGGTGTGCTCGCTTTCAATCAAAGAATGGGCGCGGCGCAAATTGGCCGCATCTATTCGTCCAAGGTGCTCGCCCATGGTGGTTTGCAAGCTGCCCGCATCGACCAATTTGCCCACTTCGGTCAGCAGCGCGTGCTGGGCTTGCATGTCTTCAGTGCTGAACATTGAGCGTGTGAACATGAGCTCCCAATGCACCGAGACGCTTTTGCTCTTGAACGGGCGAATGTCCAAAGACGCGGGGTCATCGATCAAGCCCCAGCGACCTTGCGGCGCAATCAATTGCGCAATTTGCGGCATGTGCTGCTCGCTGTGGGTCAGGCTCACCACATACTTGGGCGCAGGCAATCCTTGTTGTTGAAGCTCCTGGGCCAAAGGCTTGCGGTGATCAAGCACGTGGTGTGCGCCCAGAGACTGAACCCATTGCGTCGTTTCGGGGCGCGATGCAGTAGCAATCACATTGAGCCCCGTGAGTTGGCGAGCCAGCTGGACCAACATGGAGCCGACACCGCCTGCCGCACCGACCACCAGCAAGGACTCGCCGTGGTGTCCAGCACGCTGCAATTGCAAGCGGTCAAACAACATTTCCCAAGCGGTGATGGTGGTCAACGGCATGGCCGCGGCTTGCGCAAAATTTAGGCTTTCGGGTGCGTGTCCCACCAAACGCTCGTCTACCACCTGCAGTTCGCTGTTGCTGCCTGGGCGACGCAGGTCTCCGGCGTACCACACTCGGTCACCGGGCTTGAACAGGCGAACATCGGCTCCCACGGCCTTCACGATGCCGCTGGCGTCCCAACCGAGCACACGCCATTGGCCGGGGGCAGGTTGTGCACTGGCTCGGATCTTGGCATCCACAGGATTGACCGAAACGGCTTTGACTTCGACGAGCACATCGCGCGGGCCGACGGTGGGTTCAGGCAAGTCCATGTCCTGCAAAGACAGTGGGTCTTGAATGGATAAGGGTTGTTGGTAAGCAATGGCTTTCATGTCGTTTCCTTGAAGTTGTGTTGCGATGGGTGTGACTGTCCTCCTTTCGACATACAAATTGAAGTAGATAATGATTGAATAAGTTTCAAATGAATGTTGAAGATGAGCTCTTTAGAAGACATCCTGTTTTTTATTCAGGCAGGTCGTGCCAGCAGTCTTTCTGAGGCGGCTCGGCGTCTAGATGTGAGCCCAGCGGCCGCCAGTGCCTCTCTCAAGCGATTGGAGGCTGATCTGGGTGTGAAATTGATGGTGCGCTCCACCCGAAACTTGCGACTGACCGCAGAAGGCGAAGCTTTCCTAGAGCAATGTGGGCAAGGGCTGGCGTTGATTCAGAACGCCCGAGAAAGTCTGATGGCTGGGCGTGATGTGATCGGGGGGCAGGTTCAACTGTCGTTGCCCTCTGATTTAGGACGGCAAATGGTGTTGCGGTGGCTGCATGAGTTTCGCCAGCGATACCCCAAAGTACAACTGCGTTTGCAGCTGTCGGACCGGCTGGCCAGCATGCACCGCGAGCCAGTGGATGTGGTGTTGCGGTACGGTGAGCCTTCAGATTCTTCGCTCGTGGCCCTACCCGTCACCCTTAAAAATCGCCGCGTGGTGTGTGCATCGCCCGCGTATCTGCGCCAACACGGCACACCAGATCATCCCGAAGATTTGCGCCAACATGCCTGCTTGTGTTTTCAGCTCAGCGAACGCGTTCATAACCGTTGGCGATTCACACAAGGGAACAAAACCTGCACCGTGGAAGTGTCGGGGCCGATCGTCAGCGACGATGGGGATGCTGTGCGACAGCTTGCCTTGCTTGGCGAGGGCGTCGTGTACAAGTCGTATTTGGATGTGGCGCAAGACCTAGCGCAAGGCCGTCTGGTGGCGTTGTGCCCTGACTGGGAAACCGAGCCAGCGCCTTTGTATTTGGCATGCACTGATCGCAGCCAGTTGCGACCTGTGGTTAAGTTGTTACGGGAGTTTTTGACCACCCGCCTTCAAACTGTCGGCACAACCGCGCGATAGATAACGCTTAGGTTTGCTCAGTCTGGGTGCGTTTCATGCGCTCGCTTTTCCAATACACATCGTCACCGCCGTGCATGCGGTTGAGGACGCGGGAGAGGACAAACATGAGGTCGCTCAGGCGGTTGAGGTATTGGCGGGGGGCTTCGCCAATGGCTTCTTCATTGCCCAAGGCCACCACGGCGCGTTCAGCACGGCGGGCGACGGTGCGGCACACATGCGAGAGCGAGGCACCCCGCGTGCCTGCGGGCAAGATGAATTCTTCGAGCTTGGGGAGCTGGGCGTTGTAGGTTTCGAGTGCGGCATCGAGGGCCTGCACGGCTTCTTCTTTGAGGAGTTCAAAGCCAGGGATGGAGAGTTCACCACCGAGGTTGAAGAGCTGGTGCTGGATTTCAACCAAGAGGTCGCGCACGTCGGCGGGCATGTCTTCGCAGAGCAAAACGCCAATGTTGGAGTTGAGTTCGTCCACCTCGCCCATGGCGTGGACGCGCAAACTGTTTTTAGAGACACGCTGGTTGTTGCCCAAACCGGTGGTGCCCGCGTCACCGGTGCGTGTGGCGATTTGTGAAAGTCGGTTGCCCATGTGCGTTGCCTCTTGAGTGTTGTTCTGTGCTTATTTTGCCTGTCGCGCAGGGGCTTCTGGCTGACAAAGGATCTTCTTAAAATCAGGGATTGCTTAGGAGATATGCCATGAACGCCCCCACAGACCACGCACACCTCACGCCCGTTGTGGCCCAACGCGAGGTGCCCGCCGAGATGATTGTCGCGTTGCAGGCTCGTTTTGGCGCAAATTGCTCCACCGCGCTGGTTGTGCGCGAGCAGCATGGCCGCGATGAATCCCCCTTCACACACGTACCCCCACCTGCCGCCGTGGTGTTTGCCGAATCCACGCAAGATGTGGCCGACGCGGTGAAGTTGGCTGCACAGCACAAGGTGCCCGTGATTCCGTTTGGCGTGGGCTCCTCGCTCGAGGGACATTTGCTGGCCGTGCAAGGCGGCATCAGCTTGGACGTGAGTCGCATGAACAAGGTGCTGAGCATCAACGCCGAAGACTTGACGGTGACCGTGCAGCCGGGCGTGACGCGCAAACAACTGAATGAAGAAATCAAAAGCACAGGCTTGTTCTTCCCCATCGACCCCGGTGCCGATGCGTCGATTGGCGGCATGTGTGCCACCCGTGCAAGCGGCACCAACGCCGTGCGCTACGGCACGATGCGCGAGAACGTGCTGACGCTGGAGGTGGTGACTGCGAGTGGCGAAGTGATCCACACCGGCACACGCGCCAAAAAATCAGCGGCGGGTTACGACCTCACGCGTTTGTTTGTGGGCAGCGAAGGCACGCTGGGGGTGATGACTGAAATCACGCTGCGCATTTATCCGTTGCCAGAAGCTGTGTCAGCTGCCGTGTGCTCGTTTCCAAGCATTGAGGCTGCCGTGCACACCACGATTGCCACCATTCAAATGGGCGTGCCGATTGCGCGCGTGGAGTTGCTCGATGGTGGGTCTGTGAAGATCGTCAACCAATACGCCAAGTTGTCTTTGGCAGAAACACCTTTGTTGTTGATGGAGTTCCACGGCTCGCCCGCTGGCGTGAAAGAACAAGCCGAGACCGTGCAAGAGATTGCCACCGAACACGGTGGTGTGGCGTTTGAATGGGCAACCACCCCCGAAGAGCGCACACGCTTGTGGACCGCGCGCCACAACGCTTACTTTGCCGCCATTCAAAGCCGGCCCGGTTGCCGCGCGGTGACCACCGATACGTGTGTGCCCATCAGCAAACTGGCCGATGCCATGTTGGATTCCATTGCCGAGGCAGATGCCTCTGGCCTGCCCTACTTCTTGGTCGGCCATGTGGGCGACGGCAATTTTCATGTGGGCTATTTGATTGACCCAACCAACCCCAACGAACACGCACTGGCCGAGGAGCTGAACCACAAGCTAGTAGCGCGTGCACTGAGCCTAGGCGGCACATGCACCGGCGAACACGGCATTGGTTTGCACAAGATGAATTTCTTGCGCGCCGAAACAGGCGAAGGCGCGGTGGACATGATGCGCACCATCAAGCGGGCCTTAGACCCGCACAACATCATGAATCCAGGGAAGATTTTTTCACTGTGAGCATGTGCGCCACTTGGGCGCAAACTTTGACAGCATCAAACGGTTTGAGCACCACCGCGTTCACCCCCGCCGAAGAGAAGCGCTCCAAGTCTTGAGGGTTCACGTTGGCCGTGAGGCCCAAGACGGGTGTCTCGCACACAGGGGCGGGCAACGTTTGTCGCAACGCCGTGGTGGCTTCAATGCCGTCCATCTCGGGCATGACCATGTCCATCAAGATCACATCGAAGTC
>Ga0228702_1001187_pt1 | contig 17376 bp, 16 predicted proteins | sample McNCre217_Aug_MG_2_FD_178018 | JGI IMG/M metagenome (GOLD analysis project Ga0228702, IMG submission 178018) | Freshwater microbial communities from McNutts Creek, Athens, Georgia, United States - 20-17_Aug_MG | ecosystem: Environmental > Aquatic > Freshwater > Creek | place: USA: Georgia... | reverse complement strand
GAGCAGCCCGCTGCCAGACGGCCCATCGGTGCCTACCGCCAAGACTGTGGGCGACCACATCGGCGTTCACGAGCAGAAGGACGGCAAGTTCTACATTGGTGCCGCGCCTAAGGTTGGTCGCATCAGTGGTCAGATCCTGCTCGACCTAGCAAACCTGCTCGAGGCAAACGGTTCGTACCGTCTCTCGCTCACCGCACACCAGAAGCTCGTGGTTCTCGACATTCCTAAGGAAAACGTCGAGACCGTCGTGAAGGGTCTGCGCGCGCTTGGCCTCGAGTCGGAGCCGGGTCACTTCCGCCGCTCGACCATGGCTTGCACCGGTATCGAGTACTGCAAGCTCGCAATCGTTGAGACCAAGGGTCTAGCCATTGAGTCGATCGACAAGCTCGACGAGGCAACCAAGGATCTCAAGCTTGAGCGTCCAATCACCCTGAACATCAACGGTTGCCCAAACAGCTGCGCCCGCATCCAAATTGCAGACATCGGCCTCAAGGGTCAGCTGCTGCCAGATGGCAACGGCGGCCAGGAGCCAGGCTTCCAGGTTCACCTCGGTGGTGGCCTAGCAAGCCAGGACCGTGAAGAGGCCGGCCTTGGTCGTACAGTCCGTGGCCTGAAGGTGACCGCGGCGAACCTAACCGAATACGTAGAGCGCGTTACCCGCACCTACGCGTCGGAGAAGCAGGGCGACGAGACCTTCGCAGAATGGGCTCACCGCGCAGATGAGGAGAAGCTCAAGTGACCGTCACTCTAGAACAGAAGCGTTCGGTAGAGGAGCTAAAGGCACTCGCCGAAGCCGGCGCTGCCGAGCTCAACTCGCTCCGCAAGGCAAACCCAGACCAGCCAGAGGCAACCGCCGAGGCAGTCATCGCTTGGGTTGCAAAGCACTTTGGCGTTGAGTCGATTGCAGTCGCCTGCTCGATGGCAGACTCGGTGCTTCCTGCCATCGTCGCTAAGCAAATTCCAGACGTTGAGGTCTTGTTCCTAGAAACTGGATACCACTTTGCCGAGACCCACGCCACCCGCGACGAGGTTGCTCGCGCGCTTCCGGTGAAGATCCTCGATGTGAAGCCAAAGCAGACCGTTGCCGAGCAGGACGCTCAGTACGGCGAGAAGCTTTACCAGCGCGACCCAAACCTGTGCTGCCAGCTGCGCAAGGTTGACCCACTAAACAACGTTTTGAAGAGCTTCGAACTCTGGTTCACCGGTGTTCGTCGCGATGAGGCAGAGACCCGTACCTACACCGAACTGGTTCAGTGGGACGAGAAGAACGGCCTAGTGAAGGTAAACCCGCTTGCCGCGTGGACCTTCGACGAGCTGATCGACTACGCCACCGAGCACAAGGTTCCGGTAAACCTATTGCTTTCAAACGGCTACCCATCCATCGGATGCGAGCCATGCACCAAGCCAGTTGCACCTGGCGAAGACCCACGTTCTGGCCGCTGGGCCGGGGCAAACAAAGTGGAGTGTGGACTACACCTATGACAAACTCTGTAACTAACGCCGACGCACGCCTCGGGCTGCTCGACACCCTCGAAAGCGAGGCAATCCACATCATCCGTGAAGTGGTAGCCGAGTTCGAGCGACCTGTCTTGCTTTTCTCGGGCGGTAAAGACTCGGTGGTTGTGCTGCACCTCGCAGCCAAGGCGTTCTACCCGGGCAAGGTTCCGTTCCCGCTGCTGCACGTGGACACCGGTCACAACTTCCCAGAGGTTCTTGAGTTCCGCGACCGCACCGCTGAGCGCCTAGGCGTGAAGCTAGTCGTCGCGAGCGTGCAGGATTACATCGACCGCGGTGTTCTTCAGGAACGCCCAGACGGCACCCGCAACCCGCTTCAGACCCTGCCGCTGCTAGATGCAATCACCGATGGTAAGTTCGACGCCGTATTCGGTGGCGCTCGCCGCGATGAGGACAAGGCCCGCGCCAAGGAGCGCATCATCAGCCTGCGCGATGAGTTCGGCCAGTGGGATCCACGCAACCAGCGTCCAGAACTTTGGAACCTTTACAACGGTCGTCACCTGCCAGGTCAGCACGTCCGCGCGTTCCCAATCAGCAACTGGACCGAGCTAGACATCTGGCGCTACATCGAGCGCGAAGGCATCGAACTGCCACCGCTATACCTAGCCCACGAGCGCGAGGTTTACCGTCGCGACGGCATGTGGCGCGCGGTTGGTCCGGTATCGATGCCGGAGCCAAACGAAACCGTCGAGACCCGTCTAGTTCGCTACCGCACCGTCGGAGACATGTCTTGCACAGGTGCCGTCGAATCGAACGCCGTGAACATTAGTGACGTAGTTATCGAAGTTGCTGCCTCGACTCTCACCGAGCGTGGTGCAACCCGTGCCGACGACCGCATAAGTGAAGCGGCGATGGAAGACCGTAAGAAGGAGGGCTACTTCTAATGGCTCAACCAACCGCAACCCTAGAGGCTGCTCGCGGCCTATTCCGCTTCGCGACTGCCGGCTCGGTAGACGATGGCAAGAGCACCCTCGTCGGTCGATTGCTGCACGACAGCAAGAGCATTTTGGTAGACCAGCTCGAGAGCGTTGCCAAGACCTCGGCTGAGCGCGGCTTCGGCGGCGACGCCGGTGGGCTCGACCTCGCACTCCTCACCGATGGCCTCCGCGCCGAGCGTGAGCAGGGAATCACCATCGATGTTGCTTACCGCTACTTCTCTACCGCGCAGCGCAGCTTCATCCTCGCCGATTGCCCGGGTCACGTTCAGTACACCCGCAACATGGTTACCGGTTCGGCAACCGCAGATGCAGTTATCGTGCTTATCGATGCCCGCCACGGCGTGCTCGAGCAGACCCGTCGTCACCTGAGCGTTGTCTCGTTGCTTCGCGTTCCAAACGTCATCGTTGCAGTCAACAAGATCGACCTAGTCGACTACAGCGAGCAGGTATTCGCCGATGTTCTAGCTCAGCTTGAAAACATCACCGGCGAACTGAACCTTCAGGGTGTTCACGCAATCCCGGTCTCGGCTCTAGCCGGCGACAACGTGGTTGAGCGCACCGAAAACACTCCTTGGTACAGCGGCCCGACTCTTCTCGAACTGCTTGAGTCGCTGCCATCGGTGGATGAAGTTCAGAGCCTCGACGACCCATTCCGCCTGCCGGTTCAGTATGTGCTTCGCCCGCAGGGTGCGCTCGCTAACGACCTAGCCGACAGTGCCGATGAGTACCGCGACTACCGCGGTTACCTTGGCCAGATTTCTTCGGGCAAGATCTCGGTTGGCGACAAGGTTGAGCTTCACCCTGGTGGCTTCAAGTCAACCGTCACCGGTTTGGCTATTGCCGACCGTCAGGTTGAGACCGCATTCGCGCCACAGAGCATCGCGCTTCAGCTGGCCGACCAGTTCGACCTCGCTCGCGGTGCTGTCATCGCGGCCGAGGGCACTCTGCCTGAGCCAGTGAACAACATCTCAGGTGAGCTGTTCTGGCTAGACCCTCGTCCTCTAGTTGCTGGTCAGCGCCTGCTACTCAAGACCGGAACCGTGACCAGTCAGGTCATCGTCTCGGCCATTGAGGGTCGCCGCAACCTCGACACCCTGGCGATCGACCCTGCAGAGAAGCTCGAGATCAACGACATCGGCCACGCGAGCCTTCGCCTAGCGACCGCAATCGCAATCGATGACTACTCACAGAACCGCCGCTCGGGTGCGTTCCTGCTAATCCACCCACAGGATGGCGCCACCATGGCTGCCGGTATTCACACCAAGCAAAACGATTGGGCCATCTAGTTCAATGACCATTTATCCGCTCGGCCTGCGAATCGCGGGCAAGCGCACCCTCGTGGTGGGCGGTGGTGCCGTTGGCACTCGCCGTGCGATTGGTTTGTTGGCGGCTGAGGCCGAAGTTGTTGTGATCTCGCCTGTGATTTCAGCTGAGCTGACTGCGCTTGCGCAGACCGGTCAGATCACTTGGTTGGATCGTGGATTTGAAGCCGGCGATACCGCTGGCGCTTGGCTCGTGCACACCGCAACCGGTGTTGCCGAGGTAGACGCACAGGTGGCCGCCGAGGCGGAAGCCAACCGGATTTTATGCGTGAATGCTGCGGTTGCCGAAGACGCAACCGCTTGGGTTCCGGCCGTGGTTCGCCACGATGGCCTCACCGTAGCAAGCTTCGGCGGGGGAGACCCTCGTCGCAGCATGGCGCTTCGCGATGCGATCAAGACTCTGCTCGAGGCGGGCGAACTCGCCGCTCCACGTGTACGTGCAGTCGCCGGCAGTGGCACCCAGCAGCCGGGCACAGTTGCCCTTGTCGGCGGAGGCCCGGGTCACGCAGGTCTCATTACCGCTCGCGGTCTAGAACTTTTGAAGAACGCCGATGTAGTGGTCTCGGACCGCCTCGGCCCTACCCAGTTGCTCGATGAACTGGCACCAACCGCGCTGGTTATCAACGTTGGCAAGATGCCAGATCACCACCCGATTCCGCAGGAAGAGATCAACCAGATTCTGGTTGACCAGGCACTTGCCGGCAAGAAGGTTGTGCGCCTAAAGGGCGGCGATCCATACGTGCTTGGTCGCGGTGGCGAAGAGTTGAAATTCTGTGCCGAGCACGGCGTTGAAGTTGAGGTTGTTCCGGGCGTCACCAGCGCAATCAGTGTTCCGGCCGCAGTCGGCATCCCGGTGACCCACCGCGGTGTATCCACCGGCTTCACTGTCATCACCGGTCACGAAGCATTGCAGCCAATCGCCGGCGGACGCGACCACACCGTGGTCATCCTGATGGGCGTAAACGCGCTCAAGGAATCGGCCGCTGCCCTCGCATCGGGTGAACGCGGAACCGACTGCCCGGTAGCCATCATCGAAGACGGCTACGGCGAAAACCAGAGAGTAAGTTTTGGCACCCTAGGTACCATCGCAGGAATTGCGAAGGAGCGAAAGGTGCAGTCCCCGGCCATCATCGTGGTCGGTGACGTTGTTTTACAGAGCGAGTTTGCCCCTGCCGAACTGGCAGGCAAAATTGATCTTAGAAAATAAGGAAAACAAATAATGAGCAAAGCTATTCGCGTAGCCATTTTTGGCGCGGGTCCTGCCGGTATTTACGCCGGAAACATCCTGGCCAACGCCTACCCAGACGTCACCATCGACCTATTCGATCAGCTGCCAGCGCCTTACGGCCTGATTCGCTACGGTGTGGCACCAGACCACCCTCGCATCAAGGGCATCGTCAACTCGCTGCACGAGATGCTCAACTCAGGCACCATCCGTTTCTTCGGAAACGTTGAGTTCGGCAAGGACATCACCCTCGAAGACGTGCGCAAGCACTACCACGCGGTCATTTTTGCAACCGGTGCAATCAAGGATGCGCAGCTCAGCATCCCTGGCATTGAGCTTGACGGTTCGTTCGGTGCCGCAGACTTCGTGTCTTGGTACGACGGCCACCCAGATGTTCCTCGCACCTGGCCGCTAACCGCTGAGAAGGTTGCCGTCCTCGGAAACGGAAACGTTGCCCTTGACGTTGCCCGCATGCTCGCAAAGCAGCCGGACGACCTGCTCTCGACCGACATTCCTGCGAACGTATACGAAGGCCTAAAGGCATCGCCGGTCACCGACGTTCACGTGTTCGGTCGTCGCGGTCCTGCAAGCATCAAGTTCTCGCCAATCGAACTTCGTGAGCTTGGCGAAGTGAACGACCTAGACATCGTTCTCTACGATGAAGACTTCCCTGATGGCTGGTTCGACGAGGACGCCGAGGGTGTCACCAACCAGCACCGTGTAATGGCTCGAGTAATGGAGTCGTGGCGCGAGCGCGAGCAGACCGGCGCAAAGCGTCGCCTGCACCTGCACTTCTGGAGCAAGCCTGTCGCCATCACCGGCGAAAACGGCAAGGTTTCGGGCATGCAGTTCGAACGCACCACCGCGGCAGCCGACGGCAAGGTCATCGGCACCGGCGAGATTCGCACCTACCCGCTACAGGCCATCTACCGCGCAATCGGTTACTGGGGTTCGGAGCTTCCAGAGGTTCCGTTCAACCACGAGCACGGCGTGATCCGCAACATCGGCGGACGTGTTGTTGACGGCGATGACAGCCAGGTAAATGGCATCTACGCAACCGGATGGATCAAGCGCGGACCTGTTGGTCTTATTGGTCACACCAAGAGCGACGCGATGGAGACCATTGAAAACCTCGTTGCCGACATCGACAAGTTAGTCGACCCAAGCACCCCTGACACCGACAGCCTGTTAGCGGGTCTGGATGCCAAGGGTGTCGAGTACACCACTTGGGCTGGCTGGAACGCCCTGAATGCACACGAGCTGAGCCTGGGCGAGCAGTACGGCCCGATTTTGGTTCGCAAGCACGGCGAGACCGAGGGCACCGAGACTCCGCGCGAGCGCGTAAAGGTTGTCGACCGCGACGAGCAGGTTCGCATCAGCCGCAGCTAGTAGACGTAGTCACCAGCGCCACAAATGTGAGCCAACTGCAACAGACATGAGAAAACCCCGACCATTGGTCGGGGTTTTCCTTTTGAACATTCAACGATATGGAGAGTCAAGCTGCCGGTTGGCTTGGCGGCTAGGCCGCAGGCCAACCAGACAACTCGATCGTTGAAGGCTCGTATTTAGCCTAACAATACGCAATGTAAGGAGAAATCGAGTGTCCTAGCGAAGCAATCCTCGGTTCTTCAAAGTCTTTTGGCGAATCGGGCTGAACACTAGTCGTTCGACAAGAACACCAACAATCATGATGACCAAAATAGTTCCGATAACCAGCGACATATCTCCGAGGCTTCGAGCCGAATCGAGCATCTGACCGAGGCCAGGGCCCAGCGCCGGGTTGATGGCGATGAGCTCGGCGGCCATGAGCGAACGCCACGAGAACGCCCATCCCTGTTCAAGACCGGCTAGGAAGCCAGGCCAAGAAGCCGGAAGGACGATGTCCTTGATGTAGGCAAATCCCTTAGCTCCAAGCACCTTTCCTGCGCGCAGGTAAATGGTCGGAATCTGGTCGATGCCCGAGATGAGACCGTTGGCAATCGAAGGGGTAGCGCCTAGCAGCACAACCGCGAAGATGGTTGCGTCACTTAGGCCGAACCAGATGATTGCCGCCGGGACCCAAGCCACCGATGGAAGCTGCTGCAAACCGGTGAGGATTGGGCGGATGATTAGGCGCAGGTTCTTGTTGAGGCCGAGGGCAACACCAAGAGGCGTTGCGATAGCCAGCGCGATGAAGAAGCCCTGAACGCCCTTGCGAAGGCTGTTGGCAGCCGAGGTCCAAAGAAGGCCGGTCTGAGCCTGAGCCGCGAGCGATTTCCAAACCGATTCAGGCGATGGAAGAATCCACAGTGGCTGAAGCTTCAGGATGATCGCAGTCTGCCAGATAGCAAGCACCACAACTACGGCAACTAGCGGAGCGAAGGCCTTGAGCACTCGCTTATAGACCTTAGGCTTTTCATCCTTGGCGACCTCGAGCGCGTCTAGACCAGCCGCGAGCTCGCCAATTTCGGCGAATGCCTGTTCTTTACTACTTGGCATGGCGCTTGATCTCCTTGCGTAGCTCTTCGGTGATTTCGGTGGAAAGCTCGCCAACCTGGTGCGACTCGATGCGCTTAGGCTCGCTGAAGCCAACGTTCCACTCGCGGATGATGCGACCCGGACGTGAGGACATGAGGATTACACGCTGACCGAGGCGAACGGCCTCGCGAACGTTGTGGGTTACGAAGAGCACGGTCAGTCCGGTCTTCTCCCAGATGCTGATTAGCTCGTCGTGCAGCAGGTCGCGAGTGATCGCGTCCAGTGCTGCGAACGGCTCATCCATCAGCAGAATCTGACGACCCTGGGCGAGCGCGCGGGCGATTGCAACGCGCTGGCGCATACCGCCCGAAAGCTCGTGTGGGCGAAGGTTGTAGGCGTGTGGCAAGTGCACCAGTTCAAGGAGTTCCTGGGCGCGTGCCTTGCGCTCTGCCTTCGGGTAGTCAACCAACTTCAACGCGAGCTCGATGTTCTTGCCGGCGGTTAGCCAAGGCAAGAGTGCGTGCTCCTGGAACATGAGCGCCGGTGCCGACTTCAGGTCGATGCTTCCGGTGGTCAAGGTGTCTAGGCCCGAGAGGATGTTCAAGAGTGTGCTCTTGCCACAGCCACTTGCGCCTACCAGTGAGACGAATTCTCCAGGCTTCACCGACAGGTTTAGATTGTCGATGATTACTGGGCCATCGGCGCTAAAGCGCTTGCTCAGGTTTGTGATGTTGATAACCGGCTCAACGGCCCCACCCGATTGGGTGGAGCCGTTGGCTGGTGACTCAACTGTGTTGAGGTTGGTCAAGGTGTTCCTTTGGTGTTGCTTACTTTAGGTTTGCCGGGATGAGCACAGCACCCTGGCCGGTCTTTGCGCGGATGGTGTTCAACAACTTGAAGTTGAAGATGCCCTTCAGGTCGGTTAGCTTTGCGCCTGGTAGCTGGCCTAGGTTAACCGAGTTAGCGAAGTTGGTCTGAACGCTGCCAACTGCAGGGTCCGAGTTGTACTTGAGGCCAGGCCACGCGATTGCAAGAACGGTGTCCGAAAGCTTCTTACCGGTACCGGCTAGAAGTTCTGCCTGAACATCGTTGATTGCGTCGTTCTTGTTGGCTGGATCCTTTAGGAAGCTGATTGCATCTTCGTTAGCCTGAAGAACGCCCTGAACCGAACCAGGGAACTTCTTCTCAAAAGCCTGCGATGCAACGACAACGGTGGTTGCGAACTTGCCCTGTGGCCATAGGTTCTTCTCATCAACGAAGGTCTTTGCAGCGCCTTCCTGGATTAGGCGGGTAGCCCATGGCTCTGGAACCCATGCGCCATCGATCTTGCCCTGCTTGAAGAGGGTAAGGGTGTCGGCGTTTGCAAGTGGGGTCACGTTAGCTGTTGGCTGACCGTTCGAGTAAAGGCCCTTTGCTTTTAGGTACGAACGAAGTGCGATGTCCTGGGTTCCACCTAGACCTGGGTCTGCGATGGTCTTGCCTGCAAGAGCCGAAATCTCAGCTGCGGTAGGAGCGCCTTCGGTTGCAATAAGGCTTGGCTTTACGACGAACTTTGCGCCACCGGTGGTTGCACCAGCGATGATGTTTAGCAGAGTGCCCTGAGTGGTTACGTAACCGCTGACAGCTGGGCCAGGACCTACATAAGCGATGTCAAGAGCGCCACCCTTTAGGGCCTCGATCTCGGTGGTGCCCACGGTGAATAGCGAGAACTCGAGCTTGGCACCTGGAAGGTACTTCTCGAATAGCTTTTCCTGGCGAGCGATAAGCGCAGGAGCGTGGGTGAGGTTAGCGAAGTAACCGATGCGCACGGTAGGTGCGGTAGCTAGTGGGGCGGCAGGCTTAGCCGATGCTGCGTTTGCTGCAGCAGGGGTTAGAAGTGCGCCGATGGCCGCAAGGGCGATTGCGCTCTTGAATGCGGTCGATTTGATTGACATTTGTGTTGCTCCTTGATTATCGAGTATTTCTAGCGATTTAGTAGAGAATACCCTTGAACCAATCTTACGCGCTTTTTTGTGACGAAAAAATACTTTTCCCGAAAAACATGAAAGTTTATTTCCCTCTTTTCCTATGGGATTTGCGGCTTACCCTATCTACTGCTTCAATTGGGTTATGCAGGTTTCAGCAAAGGTCGACTACGGCATCCGCGCACTTCTAGTGCTAGCCGCTGCCTACGACGGCCCAGAGACCCGTCTGCTAAAGAGCGAAGAGATAGCAACCGGTCAGGAAATCCCATTCAAGTTCCTTGAAGCTATCCTCACCGAACTTCGTCACGCCGGCTTCGTAATCAGTCAGCGCGGAGCAGTTGGCGGCTACCGTCTGAGCCGCAACCCAAACAACATTGCGCTCGCAGAGGTCATGCGTGTTCTAGATGGCCCGCTGGCCGCGGTTCGCGGTCTTCGCCCAGAGGCAGTGAGCTACCACGGTTCGGCTGAGAACCTCTCGGACGTCTGGAAGGCAGTGCGCGTTGCACTTCGCCAGGTTCTCGAGACCCTCACCCTAGGTGACATCCTGAACCACACCTATTCGCCTGAGGTTTTGGCACTGCTCGAAAACAAGGATGCGAACGTCTCGCGTCCGATGTTCGCGACCGAATAGTCCGCGCTGCCGACCCACTAAACGGCAGAACCCTTAAAGCAAAAACCGCCGGCAACTGCCAGCGGTCTTTTCAATTCTCGAAACTACTTGGTTTCATCTTCCGACTCGTCTTCGTCCTCATCGTCGTAGAGGTCGGCCCACTTGTCTTCGTATTCTGGCTCGCCGTTTGCTTCAACGTGGCCTAGTTCCTTTTCAAGCGCGGTCAGGTCGGTGTTAGGGCTGAAGTACTTCAGCTCGCGCGCAACCTTGGTGTGCTTTGCTTTTTGACGGCCACGGCCCATGCGTAGCACCCCATCTGTGATTCGATCCGCAACTGCGGAATGACAAAAGAAACCTGCGGTTATTTTAGCAGGGTAGAGCCCAAATACATTCCTGCGACTACTGCGCAGGCAGGTAGCACAAGGTTGAGAACGAAGTTCAGGTAACCCTGTACTCGTTGATTCTGGCCCATGAAGTGAACCGTCTGAGCGGCCCACGAACTAAATGTGGACAACCCGCCAGCAAAGCCGGTTGCTGCCAGTGAGGTCCAGAAACCCTGACCGGTAAATGCGAATCCGACGATGACCGAAGCCACAACGTTGCCGGTCAGAATGCCCCAAGGCAGCTTGCCGTGCCAGGCGGAAATCAGTAGTCGGGCTACCGCGCCAAGTCCTCCTAGGACGCCGATGCCCAAAAGCAGCAGCCAGAAACCCAGAGTTGACACTGAGCTAAGCATTAGGCCACGCCCCTCGGCCAATTCGATATGCGAGTAGGTAGGCACCAAGCCCCAGCAGGAATTGTGCCGCTACATAACCGACTGCGAGCACAGGTGTTGCGAACATCGAGAGCATAACTGTGGCAAGCGCCAGGCCGCTCATCGTTGTGAAGCCACCGGCAAAGCCAGCACCCCAGAACACCTTGGAACCGGCCGAAGCGAAGCGCTGCTTTGGGCCCAGTGCCGAACCGTTCACCCAGCCGAGGAAGGCTGCACCCAAAAGGTTGACGATGATGAGGGTGGTCAGGCTGTCGAAGACATCCCCCACCAAAGCGCGCAGCACCGAACCGATAGCGCCGCCGGCGAATGCCAGCCCAACGCCACGAAGGTTTGTGCTTGAAGCCAAAGGTTACTCGTGCTCGTCTGGGTTCTTGGTGATCTGGAAACGAGCCACCATGTTCTTGCCGCGGACGTGACGACGACGAGCCGGACGGATGCTGTCGCCGCGACGTGCGTCACCCGGAAGTGGTCTGCGCTCAAACAGGTTCACGTTGTCTGCGCTCTCGAGACGCCAAGGCACGAGGGTAACCATCACGCCACGGATGTACATGAGCTGCTTGCGAATGCGGTTTGCGCGGTGGTTGTGGAAAATGTGCTCCCACCAGTGACCAACCACAAACTTCGGAAGGTATACCGAAATGCGCTCCGAACCGTGGTTCTCGCGGTGCTTTGTGAGGTATTCAATAAGTGGGGCGGCGAACTCGCGATAAGGGCTCTCGATGATTCGTAGAGGTACCTCGATGCCGTAGGCCTTCCACTCCTTCTCGAACTCCTTGGCGCGCTCTGGGTCTACCGCAATGTGCACGGCTTCCATCTCGGTGTGACGGCTGCTTAGCGCGTAGTCGAGAGCCTTGAGCTGCGGCTTGTTGAGCTTGTCCATCATCACAACGGCGTAGTCGCCCTTGCTGCCGAAGACAGTCTTCTCATCCAAGGCGATTTCGCGTTCAACCTCTGCGTAGTAACGCTTGGTGTTGTACATGACCCAGTAGAGAACCGGCATGATGATGAATACCAGCCAAGCACCGTGGGTGAACTTGGTGATGGTGACGATGACCAAAACGGTTGCGGTTAGGAAGGCGCCAAAACCGTTTATGGTGAGACCTGAGTTGGCTTCCTTCGCGCTGATGCTGCCATCGGCCTTGCCGCGGCGCCAGTGCTTGATCATGCCCCACTGGCCAACTGTGAAGCTGGTGAATACACCCAAGATGTAGAGCTGAATAAGGCCGGTGACCGAAGCCTGGTAAACGACGATGAGTACCAGAGCCGCCGCCATCAGCGAGAACATGCCGTTTGAGTAAACCAGGCGGTCGCCGCGGGTAAGCAAAGCCTTAGGGGCGAAGCCATCCTTGGCAAGAACGCTCGAGAGAAGTGGGAAACCGTTGAACGCGGTGTTTGCTGCGAGAAGCAGAACGGCCGCGGTGCCTGCCTGAATCAGATAGAACATAAAACTGTTGTTGCCGAATACTGCGACGGCAATCTGGGCAATCGCCGACTGCTGTGGTCCGTTTGCCGAAGTCCAACCGACCAGCTGAGTGGCAGGGTCTTCTGCATAGTGAACCTTCGAAACCAAGGCTAGGACGGTAACACCGATGAACATCACGATTGCCGCAGAACCCATCCAAAGCATGGTTTTCTGGGCGTTCTTGACCTTTGGCTCGCGGAACGCTGGCACGCCGTTTGCGATGGCCTCGATACCGGTAAGGGCCGAACATCCCGAGGCGAAAGCGCGAAGCAGCAACATGATGAAGGCGATGCTGCCGACGTTGCCGAGCTGGCTTTCAATGTTGACCACATAGTGCGCCGATGGGGCGACAAGATGGTGTCCCATGAACAAACGCACCGCGCCGGTGCCGATCATGACGAGCACGGATGCGAGGAAGACATAGGTTGGCACTGCGAAGGCAACGCCCGATTCCTTAACGCCGCGAAGGTTGATTGCGCAGAGCAGGAGAACGAAGCCGACCGCGATTTCTACACGCCAACCGGCAAGTTCGGGGAAGGCTGAAATCAGGTTGTCGGTACCGGATGCAACCGATACGGCCACGGTCATCACGTAGTCGAGTAGGAGGGCCGCTGCAACGATCAGGGCCGCGCGGTCTCCAAGGTTGATCTTGGCAACCTCATAGTCGCCACCGCCGTTCGGGTAGGCCTGAACGATCTTGCGGTAGGAGAGAAGAATGACGGTGAGCAGAAGCACAACCACTGCCGCAATGCCCGGGGCGAACGCCAGCATGGCAGTGCCACCGAGGGTAAGAATCATGAGCAGCTCTTGAGGACCGTAGGCAACAGAACTCAGCGGGTCTGACGAGAACACCGGAAGAGCAATGAACTTAGGAAGAAGTTGACCTTCGAGGTTTTCGTTCGAAAGCTTCTTGCCAAGCAGGAATCTTTTTGGGATCAGTGAATCATTCACAAAGAGCCACTTTACTCCTGATTCGAAGCGCTTTTCTCGTATTTTGTAAGCGTTTAGAAGGCTCAGGGATAGCCTTTAACCATGGCTTCAGAAATTGTTAACGAATACGCCGATGAGGCAGCCGAGCGTTGGCCGGACAAGTTTGCGGAAAGCAACCGAAACCTGGCCTCGATGACGGATGCCGAGAAGCGCGATCTGTTTGCGCTTGGCCAGAATGTGGCCACCGAAATCGCAGCGCTTTTCACCGCCAAGGTGGCCGCCGATTCGGCTGAGACTCAGCTTCAGATTGCCCGCCACTACGGATGGCTCAGCACCTTTTGGAAGCCAAACCGTGAGGCCTATGCTGCGATGGGCCAGATGTACGTTGGCGACCCGCGCTTCACCGCCTACTACAACAAGTTCGCGGTAGGGCTGGCGCCTTACCTCTGTGCCGCGATGCTGGTTTACGCGGAAGCGAATCTGGAATAACAAGAATTGCAAAAGGCCCCCGGTGATGAACCGGGGGCCTTTTGTTTTGGCTTGTGTGCGCCTAGTGGTTTCCCTCTGCGTGGTTGCGCGAGGTTAGGCGGAAAGTGCTTGCGAAACCAATCAGTAGGAACACGGCTGCCGAAAGGGCTGCCCAACGTGCGCCTTCGCTGAACGAGTTGCCGGCAGCATCGGTGATCTGCTGAGCCACGCTAGCAGGCATGTGGTACTGGGTCTCCAGGATGCCGTTTAGCTTTGGAATCGCGCCACCGGCCGAGTCGACCACTGCGTTGGTGAGGTTGTTCTTCACATCGGTGGTGAAGAAAGGCTTCACTGCGTCTGGCAGCTTGATTGCGTCTAGCTTGCTGAGCATTACGTTCTGGGTTGCCTGGAACAGGGTGGTTCCAATAACCGCGATACCAAGAGCCGAACCGATCTGACGGACGGTGCTCTGCGAGCCCGAACCCTGACCGGCCTTGTTCTGTGGAACGTCGATCATGATCACACCGGTTAGCTGTGCGGTAGCGAAACCAACACCGATACCGTAGACCAAAAGTCCTGGAGCTACCCATCCCCAGCCGGCGTCTGCACCGATTGCGAATGCGGTTGAGATGACACCGATGAGCTCAAGAAGAACACCCATGCGAACTGCGACTGCAGGAGCAATCTTGCCGCTGAGTGCACCCGCCATACCCGATGCGAGGAAGGCACCGCCGGCTAGCCAGAGCAGAACCATGCCCGACGAAACTGGGCTGAGGCCCTGAACGTTCTGTAGCCAAAGTGGAAGTGCGAAGATAACGCCGAACTCACCCATGCTGATGATTAGTGCGGCGATCGAGCCATTGCGGAACGAAGCGATGCTGAATAGGTCGAGGTCTAGAAGAACGCTCTTCTGCTGGCGGGCACGGTAACGCTCCCAAAGGACGAACAGGGTGGTCGCAACTGCGCTGATGCCCAGCGAAACCGGAATCGGGCTGATTCCCGAGGTGCCCCACTTGAAGTCGCCGATGATGAACTGGTTGTTGACGTTCCACCAACCGTAGTTACGGCCTTCAATAAGACCGAACACGAGGGTGACGAACATGATTACCGAGATGAGCGCACCTAGTACGTCGATGCCGTCGTGCTTGTCTTCAACCTTCGATTCCTTCACGGTTAGCAATGCACCGATGATGATGATCGCGCCGATTGGAAGGTTGATGTTGAAGGCTAGTCGCCAGCCATCGGTGAAGGCAGTTGCCAACCAACCACCAAGAACTGGGCCAAGGGCCACCATTCCACCGATGGTCGAACCCCAGATTGCGAAGGCGATGCCGCGCTCGCGGCCCTGGAAGTTAGCGTTCACGAGCGAAAGAGTGGTTGGAAGAACCATCGAACCACCGATGCCCTGGATCACACGCGCAACGATCATTTCGTTGGCGGTGTGAGTGGTTCCCGCCCACATCGAGGCGAGGATGAAGATGAGAATACCGATGAGCATGAGTGCTCGACGGCCGATGCGGTCTGCGATGGAACCCCAGACCAGAAGTAGTGAAGCGAATACTAGAACGTACGATTCCTGAACCCACTGAACCTCGGTCGAGGTGAGCTTTAGGGCCTTGATGATGTCAGGGAAGATGGTGTTTACGATTGTGCCGTCGATGATGACGAGCGAGATGCCCATCGAAATGAAGACCAATCCCACCCAACGGTTTCCAATGAACTTGCTCACGTGGTTTCCTGCTTACTTTCGTAACTAAATCGCTAGGAGCATGCTTGCCCCCAGCGCTAAAACAATGCCTAGGCTCTGACGCAGAGCCAACTTTTCTTTTAGAACAATGCGAGCCAGCAAGATTGTTCCCGCTGGATACAAAACGGTTAGAACGCTTATGACAGTTAGGCTACCAAGTCGGCTGCCCACAACGAACAAGACGTTCGCGAAGGCGTCCAAAAGCCCCGTTGCGAAGATGGCCATCCAGGTTCGCGCTGAGAGGCCCCTGAACTCGGCCCGCTTGGCCTTACCGATGGCAAGAAGAAGCAGGGCGAATCCGCCAAGCAGCACGCCGTTTTCAACGCGCATGAGGATTACCGGGGCTAGGCCTGCGCTGGCGGGTGCCATGTGAAGACAAACCAGCACACCACCGATGCCGGTGCCCGCGCCTAGGCCATAGAGAATGCCCGGCAGTTTGAGCTTGCTGGTTTCGGTCTGCGGCGATGATGCCACCAGAACCACTGCCACCAGGATGAGCACGATTGCGAGCCAGGAAACTAGGCCGAACTTCTCGCCAAGGAATGCGACACCAATAAAGGTTGGGATCAGGCCGCCTACCAGCGCACTCAGCGGTGAGACGATGCTGATAGGCCCGATGCTGAGTGCCTTATAGAGGCATGAAAGACCCAGGGTCGAGAAGATTCCGCCAAGCAGACCCCAGAAGATCGCCGGTTGTGAGAAGTCGGCGTGGAATCCACCGATGGTGACCGCCGCGAGCAGGAGCAGGAGACCCGCCCATCCCGCGAGACCGGTAACCAAGACCGAGCGCAGTCGCTGGGATGCGATTGCACCGAAGAAGTCTGCGAAGCCGTAAACCAAAGCGGTGGCGAAACCAATGATTATGGCGAGCATGGTCCAAGACTATCCGAGCGCTACGACATCTTTCTCTTCGGCCAGAATGCCCAGAAAAGAGGCCCCAAGCCAACGAGAAGCACAAAGGCAAGCGCCCATCCAGCCGGGGGTGTTTGATTCGGCGAAGAAACGTAAAGTCCCGCTCCGCCGGCAGCAGCTGAAAAGAGGCTGCTCGGAAGCCAAGGTTTCAGGAAAGGGGCCAATTTGCTCAATCCCAGTTCTGCGAATGTGGACGTGAATGAGACAAGCGAAATGAGAACTGGCACCTTGATGACTCTTCGAATTTTGATGGCCAACACCGCAAGCCCTGGAATGACTGCTGTCTCCACCGCGATGCTTCTATAAAGTTCTACCGCTGTGATCGAAAATCCACCTATTTTGACTGTGGCAAGGGTCACCAAAACAGCGGCCGCCCAAGCAGCGATTGAAATGCGCAAGGTCTCAGCCAGTGCCGCCAATCCCCTTGACCTGTATAAGAAGCGCTCCTGATCTGCTTGCTCCAAGCTTTCCAAAGAAGTTGCTAGTGAAACCGCAGGCAAGACATTGAGCATGATCTGTCCTGGGAACAGAAAGAAATAGTTAGTTCCCACCGATAGATCCGCAAACTTAGCGGCTGCCTGGAGCGTGGTGGCGGTAAAAATGGCCAACGCTAGAAATGTCGCGGCCAGGACCAGGGGATTGGTTGCACCTGCAAAGAATGCTGTGTTACCGAAGCCCGACTTCAAACCTGCCCATCGGGGAATTTTCAAATGGTGCCGTGTTGGACTTTTTGCAAACCTCCAATTTGGAAAGTGCACGCGGCCACGAGCCACGTCGAATATCAGGACTGCGGCTATGCCCCACGGAAGGGCTATTTCGAGCGCAGCAAAACACCAACTTTGAATGCTCGTTGCTCCTGTGACTGCGAGCAGTGATTTCATGGTGAGGTTTTGATGTGGATCTGTGCCACCGGCGAACACGAGTGCGCTCATCAATACCGCAGACACAAATGGATGGGGGATGGCGGCTGCAACTACGGTTCCTGCGGTCGCGCAGACCACAACCACGAACAATGCGCCACACACAAACGCGGGTGTAAGTGGCACCCGCC
>Ga0228702_1001181_pt1 | contig 17465 bp, 13 predicted proteins | sample McNCre217_Aug_MG_2_FD_178018 | JGI IMG/M metagenome (GOLD analysis project Ga0228702, IMG submission 178018) | Freshwater microbial communities from McNutts Creek, Athens, Georgia, United States - 20-17_Aug_MG | ecosystem: Environmental > Aquatic > Freshwater > Creek | place: USA: Georgia... | reverse complement strand
GATCGCGGTCCAAATCGGCCAAGGCTTCGGTCGACAGGTCGGAAATGCCAACCCCTATCAACCGAAACGGCCCGCGCGGCCCCGCCTGTTCAAACAAGGCCCGCGCCGCGCGATAGATGCGGTCGGTCAATTGCGTCGGATCAGACAGCGCATGTCGGCGGCTGATCAGTTGAAAATCGGCCCGCTTCAGCTTTAGCGTCACCGTCCGCCCTGCCAAGCCTTTCGCCTTCGCGCGGTCTGCCACCTGTTCGGCCAACCGCCACAAATGGCCATCCAGCAGATCGGGGTCCGAGGTGTCTTCGAAAAACGTGGTTTCCTTGCTGATCGACTTCAGCTTTTCGTCACGATTGACGCGGCGGGTATCCAGCCCGCGCGCCAGATGCCATAGCCTGTCGCCCATACTACCAAAGCGCGCGGTCAAATCGCCCCGATCCCAGCGCAGCAGATCGGCAATTGTGCGAATTCCGGCCTGCTCCAGTGCGGTTTGCGTCGCGGTGCCAACGCCCCAAATGATCCGCACCGGTTTTGGCCGCAAAAACGCTTCGGTCTCGGCCCGTCCGATCACCGAAAAGCCGCGCGGCTTATCCAGATCAGAGGCGATCTTGGCCAGAAATTTGTTATGCGACAGCCCGATAGAGCCGGAAAGCCCAAGGTCGTCCTGCATCCGCTTGGTCAACCGTGCCAGCATGATCGCAGGCGGCGCACCGTGCAGCCGCGCCGTTCCGGTCAGATCTAGAAAGGCTTCGTCCAGCGACAGCGGTTCGATTGCCGGCGTCAACTCTTCCATCATCGCCCGGATCGCGCGCGAAGTTTCGACGTATACTGACATCCGTGGCTTCACCACCACTGCCTCGGGGCACAGCTTCAACGCCTGAAACATCGGCATTGCCGACCGCACTCCATGAATGCGCGCCAGATAGCAGGCCGTCGACACCACACCCCGCGTGCCGCCGCCCACGATCACCGGTTTGTCGCGCAGATCGGGGTTGTCGCGCTTTTCGACCGAGGCATAGAACGCATCGCAATCCATATGGGCGATAGACAGATCGTAAAGTTCGCCATGCACCAGCACCCGCGGCGACCGGCAGGCGGGGCAGCGTGTTCCGGCGTCAAAGGGGGTCAAACAGTCGCGGCATAGGGCGGGCATGGCGGCAGTATGCCTTACAGGGTGGGGGGCTGTCCATCAAACCACCGCAGCTTTGCTGTGAAGGGCTTTCGGCAAAGCCGCCGTACCGCTAAGCTTGCAGCATGAATTTTTTCCCGCGCCTTTTCCTTGCGATGCTTTGGCTGGCAACCCCGGCGCGGGCGGAATTTGCCGTCTGCAACCAGTCTTTTGATGTCGTCAACGTCGCCATCGGCCAAGATGTGCAGGGCGAATTTCAGACCGAAGGTTGGTGGACCATTGGCCCCAATCAATGTGCCAACGTGATCAAAGATGAGCTGACCAGCCGCTACATTTACCTTTACGCGCAAGATGTGTTCGGTCAGCCGATTTTGACCGGCACCACCCAGATGTGTATCGCGCCGCGCAAGTTCACCATTCGCGGTATCACCGAATGTTGGTCGCGCGGTGATATCGCTGCCGGGTTTATCGAGGTGGACACCCTGAAAACCCAACGCTGGACGCTGTTTCTGGCCGCCACGCCGTAACGCTGGCACGGCGAGGGTTGCTGCGCTAGGCTTGCCTTGATTGTTCCAAAAATTTCTCGTTTCCCGGCAAGGTCCGCATGGAAATCGACCCGCGCTTTAAACAGGCTCGCCAACGGGCGGCACAGCGGCGGCGCAACGCTTGGGCCGTGCCGCTGGTGCTGTGGGGTGGGGCGATTGCCGCCGTCGCGGTGGTTACGGCGGCGCTGTATTTCGGTGGTGTGGTGACCATTGGCACCCCAGACGCGCCGGTGGATGTGGCCGAAGAAGAGGTGCCTGCGGCCTACGCCTCGGCCTTTGTGGATTTGGCGGGCGACCCGATGGTGCTGCGCTTTGACGTTGGCGGTGCCGCGCAAAAGACCCGCAAGCTGTTGCGACCGCTTGAAATTCCACCAGATCGTGCCGGAAACGAACTGTCGTTGCTAACCGATGATCTGATCACCGGGCAAGAAAAGCTGATCACCACCCTGCCATCCAGCCGCGAGGATTTCGCGTTCTTTCAGGCGCAAAAAACCGCGAGCGTTCCGGTTCCAAAGCCTGCGGCGCTGCAGCCGTCGCAATTGCCCGCCGAAACCGTTGTTGCCAGCGATGACGCAAGTTGGGGTGAAAGCATCGGTGATGAAACCGTGGGGCCAGTGACTTATGTGAAAACCCGCATCGAAAATACCACCAGCGTCAATTTCATTTTGCCCGAAGCACAGCGCAAACCACCCTATCAGGACATCTTTTTGCGGCTGAAAGGGCCGGGCGATCTGGCGGCGTTGATGGTGGCCAATGGTGTTGACGAGCCTGCCGCCAAACGCTTTGCCGATGCGGCGGCGGCAGTGGTGCCAGAGTTTGCCAGCCTTGGATTGGGCAAGATTTTGGCCGTGCGTGCCGCCAATCGCGGCGGGGTGATGCTGCCGGTGCAAGCCTCGCTTTACACCAAGGACGACTATTTCGGTTCAGTGGCGCTGAACGATGCGGGGGCGGTTGTCACCGCCGCCGACCCTTGGGTTGAAGAAGATCTGTTCAGTTTTGCGGGTGACCAAACGGCTACGCCCGAAGATACATCGCGCAAATATCGCATGCTTGATGCGTTCTATTCGGCGGCCATCCGCAACGGTGTGCCATCCGCGGTGGTGGCCGAAACCATCGTGATGCTGTCGCAAGCCTTTGACATGGAAAGCTTTGCCGCACCGGGCGATAAGATGACGCTGCTCTACGCCAAAGATCCCGGCACGGCAGGCAGCGGCCCCGGCCAAGTGCTCTATGCTGCGATCAAAGGCGAAGGCAAATTGCTGGAATGCCATGTCTATAAACCAGTGGGCAAAGAGGATTTCGCCTGTTTTGGCCAAGGTTCTGGCGGCGACAGCGGCGGCGGGGTCAGCCTGCGCGCGGGCTTTGTAACGCCTGCAAAAGGCGTTCTGACCTCGCGCTTTGGCCCGCGCATGCATCCGATTTTGAAGGTGCTGAAATTGCACAAAGGTGTGGATTGGGCGGCACCCGTCGGCACGCCGGTGATGGCGGCTTTCGGTGGCACGATTGAAATGGCGGGCGACGGTGGCAGCTATGGCAATCTGGTCAAGATCAAACATGGTGACAGTCTGGAAACCCGCTATGCTCACCTTAGCGCCTTTGCCGATGGGTTGACGGTTGGCCAGACCGTGACCGCCGGACAGTTGATTGGCTATATCGGCACCACAGGGCAATCGACCGGCCCGCACCTGCATTTCGAACTTTATCAAAACGGCGAGGCGGTTGATCCGCTGGTGGCGGGGGATGAGGTGGTGGCCGAAGGTGGTGGTTCGGCGGTAGAGATTTTGGTGGATCAGATCATCCGCGTCGAATCCGGCGGCAAGGCCGACGCAGCGAACCCGCTGTCGACGGCCGTTGGTCTTGGCCAGTTTATTGAAAGCACCTGGCTGCGGATGATGGCGCAATATCGGCCAGACCTTGCCAGCACGATGGATCGCACCGCGCTGCTGGCGCTGCGCACCGACCCAACGATCAGCCGCGAAATGGTCATAGCCCTTGCCCGCGAAGGCGAAAGCTATTTACGCGCGCGCGGGCACCAGATTACCGCCGGTCGGCTGTATCTGTGCCATTTCCTGGGGGCCGAGGGCGCGAATATGGTGCTTAGCGCGCAGGACGACCAACTGGTCAGCGACGTGATGGGGGCGGGGGTGGTGAACGCAAACCCGTTCCTTGCCGGCAAGACCATTGCCTATGTGAAGGATTGGGCCGAGAAAAAGATGGGCCGCAGCGGCGGGTCTGCGCCGGCTGCGGTGGTTATCCCGCCAGAGGTTTTGGCCTATCAGAAAGTTATCGCAGCCTTGCTTGGCAGCCCGACCTAGCGGGGCGCTGACCAAACTTCTGGGAACGCTGCGTTGCTTCGGTGGATGCCTCCGGCGGGGATATTTAGGCCAAGATGAAGGGGCTTTCGCTTTGCCTTACTACGCGCTGGTTCAGGCGAAATCGTAGCCGATTTTGCCGTCTTTCATCACCACATCAACCGTTTTCATCGGTGTTTGGGCCACCATTCTGCCCAACACTTCGCGCGACAGATCGGGCAGGATGGTGTTGGTAATGATGTTATCCACCATCCGTCCACCTGAATCCGGGTCGCGGCATTGGTCAACGATATGTGCCAAAACATCATCATGCACCGTCATGACAGCGCCGTGGTTTTCCTTCATCCGCCGCACGATGGCACGCAGTTTCAGTTTGGTGATGCCCGCAAGCACGTCGGTTGACAGCGGGAAATACGGAATTGTCACGATGCGGCCCAGCAGCGCCGGGGGGAAAACCCGCGTAAGAGAGGGTTTCAAAGCCTCTGAGAGCGCGTCTACATCCGGCTTGGTTTCGCCTTTTTCGGCCATATCCATGATCACTTCGGTGCCGACGTTCGATGTCAGCAGGATCAGAGTGTTCTTGAAGTTGATCGAGCGGCCAGAGCCATCTTCCATGATGCCCTTGTCAAAGACCTGAAAGAAAAACTCGTGCACGTCAGAATGCGCCTTTTCCACCTCGTCCAGCAGCACCACCGAATAGGGTTTGCGCCGCACCGCTTCGGTCAGCCGCCCGCCTTCGCCATAGCCGACATAACCCGGTGGCGCGCCTTTCAGCAGGCTGACGGTATGCGCCTCTTGAAACTCGCTCATGTTGATGGTGATGATGTTCTGCTCGCCACCATAAACCGCTTCGGCCAGCGCCAGCGCGGTTTCGGTTTTGCCCACACCCGACGGGCCGCACAGCATGAAAACCCCGATTGGCTTGTTCGGGTTGGACAGTTTGGCGCTGGCGGTTTCGATGCGCTTGGCAATCATTTCCAGCCCGTGATCTTGCCCGATCACCCGCTCTTTCAGCCGATCTGCCAGCGTCAGGATGGTTTTCAACTCATCCGAAACCATGCGTCCGGCGGGAATCCCTGTCCAATCTGAAATCACCGACGCGACAGATTGTTCGTCAACATGCGCGTAGACCATGCGGTCATCGGGGCTGGTGGCTTCCAGCGCGTTCATCTTGCTGGCCAGCGTGCCGCGCAGGCTGTCTTTGTCGGCATCATCGCCCAACAGCGCGCCGCGCAGGCCAAGGATTTCGTCGACCATCGCCTTTTCGGCCAGATACATCGTTTCGGCTGCAACAAGCTTTTCTTCGGCCATGGCTTTTTCGGCGCTGGCTTCGCGAATGCGATCTTCGTTCACCTCGCCCAAATCGCGCTGGGCTTCTTTGGCTGCAATCTCTGACGCCAGTGCATCAATTCTTTCCTTTAGGTCCTGCACTTTCGCCGGGGTGGTGGATTGGCTGATTGCCACGCGCGCGCAGGCCGTATCCAGCAGCGACACTGCCTTGTCCGGCAATTGCCGCGACGGGATATAGCGCGACGAAAGGTTAACCGCTGCCACCACGGCTTCGTCAGAAATCCGCACTCCATGGTGCTTTTCCATCGGTGCCAGAATGCCGCGCAGCATATAGCAGGTGCGGTCGATAGAGGGTTCATCAATGGTAATCGGTTGAAACCGTCGCGTCATCGCCGGGTCTTTTTCGAAATACTTCGCGTATTCCATCCAGGTCGTTGCGCCGACCGTCCGCAAGGTGCCGCGTGCCAGAGCCGGTTTTAGCAGGTTGGCGGCGTCACCCGTGCCCGCCGCCCCGCCTGCCCCCATCAAGGTGTGGATTTCATCAATGAACAGAATGATCGGCACCGGGCTGCCCTGCACTTCGTCGATGACAGAGCGCAGGCGCTGTTCAAATTCGCCCTTCATGCTGGCCCCCGCCTGCATCAGGCCCAGATCAAGCATGTAAAGTTTGGTGCCTTGCAATTTGGGCGGCACATCGCCCGACGCCAAACGCTGTGCAAAACCTTCAACCACCGCGGTTTTGCCAACACCCGCCTCGCCCGTCAGAATCGGGTTATTTTGCCGCCGCCGCAGCAAGATGTCGATGATTTGGCGGATTTCTTCATCCCGCCCAACAATCGGGTCCATCTTGCCGCTTGTGGCCACGGCCGTCATATCCACAGCAAAGCGGTCCAACGCGGTTGTGCCGGTGGGTGCCCCGCCCGCACCGGCTTGCGCGCGGCCAAGTCCGGTGCCGTCCATCGGCCGCATATCGTCTTCGTCGCTGTCCTTCCACGCCCCCCGCGCTTCGTTCACCAGCGTATCGGGGTTAATCTCGCCAAACACTTTCGACATTTGCAGCAAATCACGCCGCAGCGCCGCGTTTTTCAGGGCGGCCACCAACACGTGACCGGTGCGAATTTGTCCCTCGGCAAACAGCAACGTTGCGTAGTGCCAGCCGCGATCCAAGACATCTGTCAACTGATCGGAAATCGCCGGCATCTCGGTGGCATTCTTGCGCAGCCCTTCGATGATCGTTGTCATATCCTTCAGCAGCTTAGCGCGATCCAGCTGAAAATGCGCCAAAGTGACAGAGACATCAGATTTCGGATTTTGCACGATGTGAAACAGCCAATGCGACAGTTCGACATTGCGATTGCCTTCGTTCTTGGCGTGCCGCAGCGATTGCACAAAGGCATCATAACCGACGCGGTTCAGCTTTCCGGCGACTGTCTCAAGGCTGATATCGGCCATTTTATTCATCCTTTTAAAGACTTAATGAGATCAGGCTTAGCGGCGGTCTGACGCGAAAACCGCATCAGAGCGGTAGGTTCCGGCATCTGCGGCGGGTGGCGCAAGCCAGCCGGTCCAACCCAAGGCGGCGCCTTTTCCCAAGACCACCCCCTTGATCTGATCGGCTGGCAAGGACGGCGCGATTTCTACTTCGGTTTCGTGGCCAAGATAAGTGAACAAAAGTTCGGTAAGACGTTGAAAGCTGCTGCCGCCGGGCAGAAAGCTTTGATACTCGGGCAAAGAGTTCGTCCTTACGGCAACGCGGATTTTTTCGTTCACCGACTGTACGCGCGACCCCAGCCGGCAATCGCGCCCCAAGCCCGCATTCGCCATGCCCAACCGCGTCAGATCAGAGGTTTCGAAAGTCAGCCACACCGGCACGTTTTCGACGATTTCCACCGCCACCCCGCACAGGCTTTGCAAGATTTGTCGCAACCGCACCGGGCTTTTAACCCGCGCCATTGCAAGCCCGACCAAAGGCAGCCGCGCCATGTCAGGCACCTGACCGCGATTTTGCAACGCGGGTGACGCCAAACCAATCGCCGCGCCGACATAGGTTTGAAACCGGTCGTCGTCTGGGTGGTCATATTGCGTGATGCCGCGCGCGTCTGACCATGCGCGAAAGAACAACTGTTGAAAGCGGTTGGTGAACAGATCGGCAAAGCGCACGAACGCGTCGTCGTTGAACAGATACCACTGCTGCACTTCGGCGGTGGTGTTCAGCGGCAAGGCGCCTTGCGGGCCGAAATAGCCCAGAAAATTCGACCTGACGCGCAGCTTCCCGTCTGTGGTTTCAACGGCTTGGCTGACGTTGCTGTCGGGGAACGCCTGAAACGGCTCTTGTCCCAGCCTTACGGCTTCTTGCCGCAGGGTTTCGTTGCGGCCAATGCGCGGGGCATGTGGTTGCGCCCGTTCAATTTCGCGCAGCAATGCCAGAAAGCCAAACCGCGCGGGCTTTGCCAACAGCGCGGCACGGCGGTCTGATTTGGGCGCGCTGGGGTCCGTCACAGCAGCGGCCCCTGTCCGGTGCGCGGTGCGAAGGTTTTGATCACGCCGCGCTGATCAGACCTTAGCACCACTTGGGTAAAACTGTTCACCGACGCGTATTCGGCGAAAAACCGGTCAAGCACCGCCGCCATCAGAAAGACGCCAGAGCCCTCGAAAGCGCGTTCGTCAAAGCGCAGCGTCACTTCGGTGCCGCGTGCCGCATGATAGCCGCCCGCCCGCCGGATGGTGCGGGTGACGGGGCGGGATGACACCGCCTTCAACCCCTGCACCTGCCGCTCGGTGACTTGGCTGGACACATCGGTGAACAGGGTCAGCAACTCGCGCAAAGCCGCCGCCTCATCGCGGCTGCCGCGATTATCAAGGCCAAGAAAATTCAGCGACAGGAACGAAATCAACCGCCAATGCACTGGGCCTGCGCGCATCCGATGCGGCGCATTCTTTTCCAGATCAAGCACGGAATCGCGCGGGCTTGTCGGCCCCGCAATACAGCGCAGCGGCACTGTCGTGTCGTCATTCAACCGAAAATCCGCGCCGCCCGCCGCGATTGGCAGATATTGCGGCAAATGTCGGTTTGAACATAACAGCTTGATCTGCAACCGCTTCACCCGATCTGCACTGTCCAGATGGCCGGGTTCATAGATCGAAATGAAGGTTTCGGTGCCGGTATAGCCCTGCACCTGACCAAAGCGTTTCTCCTTCGCCGTCAGCCGCCGTGGCCGCTGCTTTGCTGTGAAATACAGTGCCTCGCGCGGCTGCATCACATCGGCGGGCAAGCCATACAGCGGATGCACCGGGATCTTGGTTTTTACCCCCGCGTAATAGGCAAAAACGTCGGTGACGCGATGCACCTCATAATGCGACGCGGGGCTGCTGTCGGCGGCGACAAGGTAGTCGTGCCGCAGCGTATCCAGTTTGACCTGCGCGCAGTTTTCTTCAAACAGGTTGATCGCCGGTGCGGCATAAAGCCGGAAATTATCCGCCGTCACCCGCGCGGGCAGGGCAGGGCGCACCGTGTTCATTTCAATCAGCAGATCAAAACTCGCAGCCGGAATGCGGGGCAGCAGTTTCTTCAGCCCCAGCAGGCGAAAACCAAGAAATTTCTGCGGAAACAGAAACAGCTCGCGCAGCAGGGTAAAGCCGCGAAACACCCGCGTGTCTTCGGGAAAGATCGCCTCGGCATCGTCAAAGCCGATCTGCTCGATCCAGTCGGGGTCTAACCGCAGAAACACCGGGTCGCCACGTTGGTCCAGATAGCGCACCGTTGCCCGCAGCGTATTGCTGAACAGGTGTTCATAAATGGAAATTGCTTCGCCCAACTCGCCCGTCAGATAGATCGGCAGGCTTTCGGCCTGAATTGCGGCAACCGGCTTGCCAGGCTTGTCCTTTTGCGCCGTCGAGGCTGGCCGCAAGAAAGACAGGATCAGCCCGCCTGCGGTTTCGGAGCCCACATCCAACCCAAGCGCCTGAAAGCCGGTCGATCCGGTGACAAACCGCGCCTGCTTCAACCGCAGCGGCCAAAGCTGTAAGGGGGCCGCCAGCCGAAAGCGGCAAGAAATCCGCTGATCCCGGTCAACATAGCGGGCATCAAGATAGGATCCGGCGGCAAAGCTCTTGCCCTTTTCCAGCTCATCTTCAGCATAGTTTGGCTCAGCTTGCGCCAGCAAGGCCGATGGGGTGGGGGCCATGAAATTGGGCAGCAGTTGTTCCAGCAATTCGCTGGTGAAGGTTTCAAATTCGCTGTCCAGTTTCACCTGCACGCGCGCGGCCATAAACGCCGCCCCTTCCAGCAACCCGGCCACCGCCGGATCAAGGTTGTCCTGCGTCAGCCCGCCCAGCCGTTCGGCAATGCCCGGAAAATCTTCGGAAAACTCTTTGGCCCCTTCATACAGCAGGGCCAGTTCGCGGTTATAGGCTTCAAGAAACGCTCTGTTCATCCGCGCACCACAAGGCTTGAAAGCGCGACTTTGCCTGCGCCGGTGTCAATTTCGGCCACAAACTCCAACGGCACGTCCACCGGACGCGCCGCCATTTCGGCGGTGATATCAAAGGCGATGCGCTGATCGGAATCGGCCTCGGCGCGGCGCATTTTCACCTGCAGCGTTTCGGAAATCAGCCGTGGTTCATGCGCCAGCAACGCATCGCGCAGATCGCGCGCCACCTGCGCGTTGCGATGATCATCCACCGTCAGCCGCGACATATCGGGGATGCCATAATTCAGGATGGACTTCTGAACATAGTCCAGCCCCGTCAAATCGACCGAGGCTTCAAGATGAATTGTCGCCATCAGGTTGCCCAGATCCAACGCCAGATGATCGCGCAGCGTCGCCTGCCCTGCGCCTTCACGCCGTTCGATACTGCGCGCCGAAAGCACGCGGCCATCCGCGTCGGTCACCGTATCCTCACGCGCCTTTGCGTCCCGTTCGCGCGCGGCTTGGCGGAACACATTCATCAATGAAACCTGAAACAAACCGTCGCGCTCTGCCATGGACCATGTTCCCCAAGATCAGGCGGTGACTGAAACGGGGATGACCGGGCGGTGCCGCACCCGGTCATCGCCAGAGTTACGAACCTTTGTTCGATGCAAGATCGTATTTCTTCGACACTTTTGCACCCTGACCGCCCGCAGCGGTCTGCTGCCAATAGGTCAGTTCAAGCTCGCGGAAGTTGAACGCAAAGCTTTCATTGATCAGCGCGCCCTGACCGCCACCAGACCCGGTCTGATAGCTGGAAACCAGCACGTCTTTCATGGTGAACTGAAAATACACCATGGCCTTGTCGCCAGTGGCTTTGCGCACATAAAGCGTGGCGTCTGGAATGTGTTTGCCGGTGGCGCAGGCGATCATCAGTTCAGGCGACGCCTTGCAGATCAACTTGTTGAAATGCATGTCCTGCACAACAGAGCGGCCCGCGCCGCCACCCGCACCCGACCCGGCGCTGAAGGTGCCTTGTTGGCTGACGCCCCAGCTATAGCTTTCGATGTTCAGGTGATCTTTGAACTGATCGTCGGTGGATTCACCATTAATTCCGCCGCCCACCTTCAGGAAAATATCTGTACCGGCCATCGCAATTCTCCTTTGAATAATACATCAGCTGCCGCAGGCCTGCGCCTGCCACGACCTTACTTGCCGGCAGGCAGCTTGGAGACCAGGCTCATCCCGATATCCATGCCTTCCAGCTGGTAGTGCGGACGAAGGAAGAATTTCCCCACATAAAAACCGGGATTTTCTTCATCCGCGATCACTTCCACCTTGGCAGCTGCCAAAGGCATCAGGGCCTTTTCGCGTTCGCTGGCGGTGGCGGGGTTGCCGTGAACATACTGGTTGATCCAGTTCTGCAGCTCTTTTTCCAGCTGCGCCTGTTCGCGGTTGGAACCGACCATGTCCCGCACCATGCACTTCAGATAATGACTGAAGCGCGAAATCGCGAAGATGTAAGGGATGCGAGACGACAGGTTGTCAGAGGCGGTGGCCTCTTCGTTCTGGTATTTCTTCGGTCGGTACAGCGATTGTGCGCCCAGAAATGCAGCGCGGTCGGTGTTCTTGCGGTGAATCAGCGGCATCAGCCCCGATTTCGAAAGCTCGCCTTCGCGCCGGTCGCTGATGGCAAATTCGGTCGGGCATTTCATATCGGTCGACCCGTCGCCGGTGTCGAAATTATGCACCGGCAGACCGGTGATCTCGCCGCCCGAAGTCACGCCGCGAATTTGCACCGTCCAACCATATTCCTTGTGGGCGCGGTTGATGTTCACCGCCATCGCATGCGCGGCGTTCATCCAGGCATATTGCGTGCCTTCGTGGCCATCGGTCTGCTCTTCGAAGTTGAATTCTTCTACAGGTTCGCCGTTCTGGCCATAGGGCGAACGGGCCAGCACCCGCGGCATCGCCAGCGCGATATAGCGCGAGTTTTCTGAGTCGCGCAGCGAGTTCCAGCCGGCATAATCCGGCGTATCAAACACCGTCGACAAATCACGCGGATTGCCAAGTTCGTTCCAACTGTCCATGCCCATCAGCGTTGGCGCGGGGGAGGTGATAAACGGCGCATGCGCTGCGGCGGCAATCTTGCCCAGATCGCGCAACAGGCGCACATCGGATGAGGAGTGATCAAAGGCAAAGTCGCCGACAATCGCCCCAAACGGCTGCCCGCCCAACTGGCCGAATTCGGCTTCGTAGATCTTCTTGAACAGTGGCGATTGATCCCATTTCGCCCCCGGATAGGCGCGCAATTCCTTGTCCAATTCGGTCTTGCCGATGTTCATGACCTGCAGCTTCAGCGTTGCATCGCTTTCGGTGTTGTTCACCGTATAGGCCAAACCCCGCCACGCGCTTTCAAGCTTTTGATAATCCGGGTTGTGGATAATCTCATTGACCTGCGCCGACAGCTTTTCGTCGATCTTGGCCAGCATCTTGTCGATGGTGTCCAGAATGTCATCGGTGATCACGCTTTCATCGGCCAAAGCCTCGCGCACCAGCGTGCCTACGGCGTTTTCCACTTCGCGCGCGGCGACATCGCTGCGCGGTTTGAAATTTTGTTTCAGGATGGCCGAGAATTCATCCAACTCTGTCAGTGCGCCACCGGCACTCCCGGCTTGTTGCAGTTCAGTTGCCATGTCGATTTTCCAAATTTGCAAGGTGCAGCCAGCCCTGCGGGGGCCAGCGCCGAAATCACTCTTCGCTGTCGCCTTTGGCGGCACGGCGTTCGTTCAATGCGGCCATCAGCGCCGGATCGGCCAGCAGTTGCTTCAACTGTTCCTGCGCGCCCGACTTGCCGTTCATATAGCGCGCAAGGTTAGCAAGCTGTTGTCGCGCCTCTAGCAGCGTGTTCAACGATGGCACCTGACGCGCAATTTCGCCGGGGCTTAGATCGGCCATCTTTTTGAAATTCAGGCTGACCGAAAGTTTGCCCCCCTGTTCGGGGTCAAGCTTGTTGTCGACGTTAATTGCAAGCCCCGGCGCCACGCTTTCCATGTAATCGTCCAGCGTATCAGAAGAAACGGCGGTAAACTCACGGTCGGCAACCGGTGGCTTTTCCACTTTCGAAGCATTACCCGACAGATCAGACATGATGCCCATGACAAAAGGCAATTCGACCTGCTTGTTCGCTTCGATCGGGTCGGAATAAGAAATCTGAACCCGAGGCGGACGGTTGCGCTTGATAAAACCGGTTGCTGAGTCGGAAGAGGCCATAACACATCTCCTGTAAAATACGGGATGCATGCCGCACGCGACATGCCTGCTAATCTCTTGCTGTCGGTGCCCATTCGGGGCCGGAAAGAAAGGCGAATCGCTGTATAAATCAGGTCGGCGGAATCAATTCGCGCACGAGTGCGTGAAAATCTTTAGACAACATATTTCGGGCTTTGAAAAGTAGGATTGGGATAGGGCTGGCTGGCTCGCGGGCGCGGAAGAACTCTTCAATCAGCCGCAGAACTTGGCCCGCCTGATCGCGGCTTACCACCTCGGTGGTGGGCGGATCACCTTCGGCGGCTTGCGAAAAATCTTCGGTGCTGATGTTGGCTTGGCCGGAAAGATCGCGCATCCGCGCCATGTTGATGGCAAATCCGGTTTCGGTGCCAAAGCTGATTTGCGCATACCCGGCAGAGTTTTCCAGCAGCGCATCCAAGGCTTCGACCAAGGGGCGGCCAATCAACAGCCGCGCCTGCGTTACCAACACCAAAGCCAAAGACGACGGTTCGGTGCTGGCGAAATACCGTTCCACCGCTTGCAGGTTTTGATAGGCGATGCGGTGGTTCGGTATGTCGACCGGGTCAGCTTGCACCAGAAGCGGCGTGCTGGTTGGGCTGGGTTGCGCCAGATCGGCGGTGTTTGCCTCGGTTGCGGTGGCACGGCCTTCGCTGCCCAAATCCGCCCGCGATGCCAACACCATCGCCAGAATGTCGGCCAACTTGTCATCCAGCCGTTCCAGCTTTGGCGTGAACGGTTTGCTGGCGCTTTGGCACAGCGCCACGATCTTCTTGATCGCCTCGCGCAGCGCCACCAACTGGTCATGCAGGCCATCCACCGCCTTGGCGTTTTCGGAAGACCCAAGCGCGCCGGTAATCGCCCCCACATCGCCGGGTTGCTCGCCGTCGCGCGCCGTCACCTTCCCGGCGGCGGTGGCATAGCCGCGGTATAAAATATCGCCCGCGCGCCGGTCGGTGAACAGCACCGCATAGTCCAACGGTGCCGCAATGGTAGCCAGCGCGTTCAATTCTTCGATGGCGTTTTGCCGGTCAATCGGATCGGTCGGATGAACGTCGGTCGGATAGGTTTCCAGCAACGCGGCAAAGCCCAAAACCGCTTCGGCAAAGCCCTTGAAACGGCCCGACAGAATTTGAAACTTCGCCTCTAGCCCCAACAGGCGCAGATCGCGGCTGCGGCCCAAAAGCGCGTCAATCTGGGCGGATTCGGCCTTTTGATCCACCGATTTCGGATCAAACAAGGTGCCACGCACAACATTGAAATAGCTGGTCGGCAGCCGATCTTCGACGTTGAAGTAATAGTCGCAAAAATCTGCATCGTCTTGCGCCAGCAGATCTTCCCCGCAGGGCGCATCAGGGGAAAGCGGCTTGATCAGATCATCCAGCCGCATCGGGTCCCTTATTTACGCTTGGCGGAAACGCGCACAGGTTGAGGTTTTGGCAGGGCGGCGATCAGGCCGGTTCCAAGAATAAGGGCAATCAATGCAGCGGTCATAGCGCAGTCCTTTGCAAAACTTATGTGAAGCCTAGCGCCGTGCCGCAGCAGGGTCAATCGCTGCCTTTGCCACCGGCTTTCTTTACCGCAACGTCATAAGCATCGGCGAAATAAGCCAAAAACACATCCAGCATGCCATTTTCATAAGGATGCGTCTTTGCATCCCAGCGTTCGACAAACAATTCCCACGCCCGCGCCTTTTTCGAAGACATGATTCCCCCGGTGGTGCGCTCTTCTATGGATTCCGGAGCCAGATCCTCCAGCAGCCGCGCAAGTGCCGGTTGCATAGCGGCATAAACCGCCGTCTGGTGGCGCTTTATGTCGTCAAATCCCTGCTGAAACGCGGCGGTCGAACTTAGATAGCTTTCGCTTTTCGGCCCGAACATCGTCAGCAACGCCTCGGCCGCATTGGGTTTGAATTTCAGCGGCGAGTTGTTCATCCCGCCGATCATCGTGCGGCTGGCGCTTTTGACGAACTGCTTCGCCGCCGCCCGAGCGCCCAACAGCGCCATCAGCTCTTCGGTGGCAATCCGCAGGCTGCGGCCAATATCTTCGCCCAACTGCGTCACATCCACATGCGCCAAACTGCCCGCAGGCAGACCCGCACCTTTGCAGATCGCGTCCAGCAGCGGCAACGCTTCGGTCATGGCGGGTGGTGGCGGGGCGACCACGGCGGGTTTTAGCGGAAACGGCTCTGACGTTGGCAGCGGCGGTGTGGTCGCGACCGGGGGCACAACCGGCTCTGGCGGTGCCGTCACCGGCGCTGCGGCGCGCGGGTTTTCGACGAAACTGTCGCCAAACTGCCCAGCCAGTGCCGATGATGGCCGCGTCGGCGGCGGCAATGGTTGCGGCATCGGCGCGGGCGTTGGCACAAGGCTCCACGGATCGCTGGACACCGGTGCAGCAAAGGCCGCTGGTGCCGCCGGATCACTGATCAGCACCCGAATAATATATTGCCCCACCTGCAATCGTTCATTGTCGCCCAACGGCAGCGGCGATGACACCCGCATCGGCTGCCCGTAAACAAAGGTGCCATTGGTCGAAATGTCATTCAGCCAGAATTGGCCATCGCGGAACTGCACTTCGAAATGCCGGCTGGAAATATGCCGGTTCGGGTCGGGCAGCACCCAATCCATTGCGGAATCGCGCCCCACTTCAAAGCCGCGCGCGGTAACGGAAAACTCCAGCGGCCCACCGTCCGGCAGAAAATCAAAATTCTCGATCCGCAGCGTCAGTTTCATTCCGGGTAATTCCAGCCAACCAAATCAGTCTTTGCGCCTACACCACAACCAAGCGCCCATTTTCACAAGAGGTCACGATGATTTTGCCAAGACCTCCGCCATGCTGACATAATGTTCCAGCATCCGGCCCCGGTTGCTTTGCGGCACGCGCGCCAGTGCCGTTAGCACCGCGGCATTCACCGCCCGCCCCATAGCATGCGGCGGCGGCGCAACCAGCGGCAAGCCTTCGGGCGCCATCGACCCGCCCGACCATCCTACCGCCAGCGCCAACCACGCCCCCGGCCCGCGCAGCGGCGCATGCAACCCCGCATCCAGCGCCCGATAGCGGTTCGGCTCGGTCGGTTCGGCAACCCAAGCCGCACACAGGCCAAGCATGGCGCGGTCTTGTTCGGTCAGCAGGTCGGGCAATGCCTTCAAACACTCATGCCCCCACCACACCGCAGGGCGCGGCTGCAACGCATAAGCCATCAGCGTCACCGCTTCTTCCGGCGTGGCCCCCATGCGCAGCCTGTGGGCAAAATCGAAAACATGTTCGTCGTCGCGCGCGGGCACCGCAATATCAACCGCCATTTCCGGCGCGCTGGCATAGACCAGCCTTGCAAGCGGCGCACGCAACCCCGGAACCGGGGCAGCGCTGGTGGGCGGTTTGGTGGCGCTGGGCTGGGTCATGGCTAGTTAATCATCACCATGGCCGCCTTGATGATCATGTTGGTGCCGCCATCATGGGTGGCCGTCAGCCCGCCCTTGGTGGTCAGGTCCGTGCTCGCCTCGACCGACACCGACATCGCTTTGATCTTCACCGAGCTCTGGTCAATGGTAATGCTAGAGCTGCCGACTTTCAGTTCGATCTTCTGCTTTGATTCAATCGTCAGCGTGCCAGTCACCTTGTGGGTTTCATCGCCGCCGACCGAAATCGAACTGCCTCCATTGATGGTTTCGCTTTTGCTGCCGTCAATCTGGTTGGTCTGCTTGCCGTGCACGGTGGCCTTATCGTCATTCATCACCACCCGCAGCATGTCATGCTGTGCCCGGATTTGAATCTGCTCTGACCCTTCGGTGTCGATGAACAAAAGCCGATTGTCGCGCACGGTTTTGAACCCGCTGACCAGCTTGTTTTCTGGAAAAGTTGGCCCGTTGTTGACGGCATTCCAAACACAGCCGGTGATAATTGGCCGATCAGGGTCGCCTGCAATGAATTCAACCACCACCTCCATGCCGGTGTGGGGAATAAAGATCGTCCCCCAACTGTCACCCGCCCAGATTTGTTTGACCCGACAGCGCAGCGAGACATCATTGGGGGCCCAGTGGAACTTGACCGTAATCCGGCCCTGATCGTCCAATTGCCCATCTGCGCCATCGGCGACAATTGCGGTTTGTGGCCCGACAATACTGGGTTGCGGCGTTGCCAGCGGCGGCGACAGCGGGTTGCTTGACCGGCTAAACGTATACGACCCGGAATAGGTGGAACCACCCGCGCCGCCACTGCGAAAACTGCCATTGCTGACAAAATGCTGCGCCTCAAGCACCGCATATTCGCCCAGTTGGCCACTGTCGTCATGAGCGCCAAGGTTGAACTTCATCCCCGCACCTAGGCTGCAGGCATTGCCCTGTGCCCGCACTGTCGCGTTCAGGCTGCGATGGGCGTTCAACTGCCACTGCGCCAGCATATCGCCACCGTCCTTCAGCGCGTATCCCCCCGGAAACCTGTAGGATTCCAAATCTGCACCATTCGCGCCCAACGGGGCCTCTTTGCGCGACTCCAT
>Ga0228702_1001179_pt1 | contig 17470 bp, 16 predicted proteins | sample McNCre217_Aug_MG_2_FD_178018 | JGI IMG/M metagenome (GOLD analysis project Ga0228702, IMG submission 178018) | Freshwater microbial communities from McNutts Creek, Athens, Georgia, United States - 20-17_Aug_MG | ecosystem: Environmental > Aquatic > Freshwater > Creek | place: USA: Georgia... | reverse complement strand
AGGCTTCTAGTCGAAGTTTTGCTCAAGGGCATGGTGACGAGCGTGGTGGTTCGAAGCATAAAGGTAAAGGGCATCGCTCTAATACCGGTGGTCGTCCGCATCAAGGTCGTTCTGGCGGTGGCCAAGGTCAGGGTCAGGGTCAGGGTCGTCGTTTTGATGAGGATAGTCAAGCGGGTGTTCATCATGGCAGTGGTTTTGGTTCAGCAGCTGATAAACCGCGTTCTGGACAAAAATTTGGTAAAAAAGGCCCTGGTCAGGGGGCTCATCGTTCTGGGGCTGGTAAAAATCGGGGTCAGAGTGCTAAGCCTGGCGCCAAATTTGGTAAAAAATTCACAAAAAGCTGATTAAAACAAGGATTCCCTAAGGGGAATCCCTTGGCAGCTATTTGAACTTCCTATATAATTCAAGTCTTTAGTAGTTCCGGCTAAAGTTGCGTTCAACGTAAGTCGGGCATGTTCTTTTTGTTTAGGAATATGGGCTCTATGCCCATTTTTTTTTGGTGAAATTAAACGTAATAGCTTTATGGCAAACGAACAAGTTTTAATTGCTGATGCTTTAAAAGGCCTAGGTTACACACTCGTGGATATCGAGCGTGAAGGTCGTGGTTTGCTGCGCGTCACAATTGAAAACATTGATTATTCACGCCCAATTGATATTACGGATTGCGAAAAAGTAAGTCGCCATTTGAATTACAGCTTGCCTGTAGATGGGGTTAACTATGAGCGATTGGAAATTTCTTCACCAGGATTAGATCGACCTGTGAAAACAGTAGCAGACCATATCCGCTTCGCGGGTTTGGAGGCAAATGTTAAGTTGCGTGTTGCTCTATCCGGTAGAAAGAATTATGTGGGTGTCTTACAAGGTTTGGTTAGTGGTGACGCTGACTCTGTAGATGCCAAACTAGGTTTGTTGTTTGAAGCACCTGATGGCAATGAAGCCATGCTGGAATTTACTCTAGCCGAAGTTGAAAAAACTAGGTTAGTCCCTGTCGTTGATTTCAAAGGAAGAAAATCATGAGTCGTGAAGTCCTCATGCTAGCTGACGCATTAGCACGCGAAAAGAATGTAGATAGAGATATCGTTTTTGAAGCTTTGGAGATGGCTTTAGCCTCTGCTAGCAAAAAGCGCTATGAAGAAGATGTCGATATGCGTGTTGCAATTGACCGTGATAGTGGTGAATACGAAACCTATCGCCGTTGGTTGGTGGTTCCTGATGAAGCGGGCTTGCAAGAGCCGGACAAGGAAATTCTTTCTTTTGAAGCTAAAGAACAAATTCCTGATATCGAGGTAGGTGACTATATCGAAGAGCAAGTTGAATCAATTGCTTTTGGTCGTATTGGCGCACAAACAGCCAAGCAAGTTATTTTGCAGCGTATTCGTGATGCTGAACGCGAACAGATTTTGAATGATTACCTTGAGCGTGGCGAGAATGTCATGACGGGTACGGTTAAGCGTGCTGATAAAAATGGTTTGATTGTTGAATCGGGTCGTGTTGAGGCATTGTTGCGCCGTGATCAAATGATTCCTAAAGAGAATCTACGTAGTGGCGATCGCGTGCGCGGTTTTATCGTTAAAGTTGACCGCGAAGCGCGTGGTCCTCAAATTGAGTTATCTCGTACAGCTCCACAATTTTTAATTAAATTGTTTGAGAATGAAGTGCCAGAGATTGAGCAAGGTTTGTTAGAAATTAAAGGCGCAGCTCGCGACCCTGGTATTCGCGCAAAGATTGCTGTAGTTGCTCACGATAAACGTATTGATCCAATCGGTACTTGCGTGGGTGTACGTGGTACGCGTGTGACAGCTGTTCGTAATGAAGTCGCTGGCGAGGCGGTGGATATTGTGTTGTGGTCTGAAGATCCTGCTCAATTCGTGATTGGTGCCTTGGCACCAGCGCAAGTTCAATCGATTGTGGTTGATGAAGAAAAGCACGCCATGGATGTTGTGGTCGACGAAGAGAATTTAGCGATCGCGATTGGCCGCAGTGGCCAAAACGTTCGTTTAGCTAGCGAATTGACTGGCTGGCATATCAACATCATGACTCCAGAAGAGTCAGCGCAAAAAACTGAGGAAGAGTCAGAAAAGGTTCGCGCATTGTTTATGGACAAGCTTGATGTCGACCAAGAAGTTGCTGATATCTTGATTGAAGAAGGTTTTAATAGCTTAGAAGAAGTGGCGTATGTGCCGTTATCAGAGATGCTTGAGATTGATGCATTCGATGAAGATACGGTTAATGAGTTACGTACTCGTGCACGAGATTCTTTGTTGACGATGGAGTTAGCAAAAGAAGAGCTTGTGGAAGAGGTTTCTCAAGATTTACGTAGCTTAGATGGTGTTACAACAACGCTTATCGCTAAGTTGGCGGAAGGTAATGTTCATACTCGTGATGATTTGGCGGAATTGGCTGTTGATGAGTTAATCGAAATGACTGGCATCAACGAAGAAGACGCAAAGGCTCTCATCATGAAAGCTCGCGCACACTGGTTTAACTGATTCATAAGGGGTTCGCATGGCGACCACGACCGTAGAAGATTTGGCAAAAGAACTGAAGCGTTCCACAGCAGAATTGTTGGGACAGCTTCAGGCTGCCGGCATTAAAAAAGAGTTAGCGGAAGATAAGCTGACTGAGAAAGATAAAACAAAGTTGCTAGAGCATTTGCAGGCTGCGCATGGCACTGCAGAAGTGGGTGCGCGCAAGAAAATTACCTTAACTAAGCGCGAGACGACTGAGATCCGCCAAGCGGACTCTGCTGGTAAAACTCGTACAGTTCAAGTTGAGGTACGTAAAAAGCGTGTGCTTGTTAAGCGTGATGAGTCAGCAGAAGAAACTGCAGCCCCAGTAGTTCAAGAACCTGTCGTTGAATCTACTGCGCCGGCTAAGCCAGTGCTGGATGATGCTGAGTTGGCAAAACGTGAAGCAGAGGCTAAACGTCAAGCGGAATTGTTGGCTCGTCAAGAAGCTGATATGAAAGCTGAGATGGAGCGTCGCGCTCGTGAAGAAGCTGAGAAGGCTGAAAAAGCGGCGGCAAAAGTTAAAGCTGAGAAAGTGATTGAGTCTCCAGTTGTGGATACTGTGGAAGAAGCTCAAGCTAAAGCAGATATTGCTGAAAAAGAAAAAGTGGCTGTGGCTGCAGCGGCCAAAGTTCGTGATGATGAATTAGAAGTCATTCGAGTTCGCCGTGCTAAAGCGGAAGCTGAAGCTTTAGCGATTCGTGAAATGATGAATGCGCCAGCTCGTGTTCTAAAAGCGCCTAAGCCAGCAGAAGAGGAAAAGAAAGGCACTTTACATAAGCCTGTTAAGGCTGAGGGTGCTGATGATAAGAAGAAAGATAAAGCAGTAGTTGCTAAGCCTGGTGCTAAAACTATCAAATCTTCTGAGTCTTCTTCAACGTGGCAAGAGGATGGCAAGAAACGTCCAGGCGGCCTAAAAACTCGTGGTGATACAACGGGTGGTACAGGTAATTGGCGCGCTGGTGGTGGTCGCAAGAAAAACCAACAACAGCAAGTTAGTGAAGTGCCAACAAACTTTGTTGCGCCAACCGAACCAGTCGTTCGTGATGTGCATGTTCCTGAAACAATTACTGTTTCAGAGTTGGCACACAAGATGTCTGTGAAGGCGGCTGAGGTTATCAAGTTATTGATGGGCATGGGCCAGATGGTCACCATCAATCAGGTGCTTGATCAAGATACAGCAATGATCATTGTTGAAGAGATGGGCCACAAGGCATTCGCTGCTAAATTGGACGATCCTGACTCTGATCTAACAACAGACGCTCATGATGCGGAGTTGTTGACAAGACCTCCAGTAGTAACAGTGATGGGTCACGTTGACCACGGTAAAACGTCGTTGCTAGACTCTATTCGTCGTGCAAAAGTAGCCTCTGGTGAGGCGGGCGGTATTACTCAGCATATCGGCGCTTATCACGTTGAAACACCCCGCGGCATGATCACTTTCTTGGATACCCCGGGTCACGAAGCGTTTACCGCTATGCGTGCTCGTGGTGCTCAAGCAACAGATATTGTTATTTTGGTAGTTGCTGCTGACGATGGCGTGATGCCGCAAACAAAAGAGGCGATTGCTCATGCTAAGGCTGCAGGTGTACCTTTGGTTGTGGCTATTAACAAGATTGATAAGCCTGAGGCTAATCCTGAGCGAGTGAAACAAGAATTGGTTGCTGAGGGTGTAGTGCCTGAGGAGTATGGTGGTGATTCACCATTCATTCCTGTTTCCGCTAAAGCTGGCACGGGTATTGATGATTTACTAGAGAACGTATTGTTGCAGGCTGAAGTGCTTGAGTTAAAAGCTCCAAAAGATGCGGCAGCTAAAGGTTTGGTGATTGAAGCTCGCTTGGATAAAGGTAAGGGTCCTGTGGCAACCATTCTTGTTCAGTCAGGAACGTTGAAACGTGGCGACATGATTTTGGCGGGATCGTCTTTTGGTCGTGTCCGCGCAATGTTAGATGAAAATGGTAAGTCATGTAATGAGGCTGGACCATCTATTCCAGTTGAAATTCAAGGTTTGTCAGAAGTCCCTGCTGCTGGTGAAGAGGTTATTGCTGTGGCTGATGAGCGTAAAGCTCGTGAGATTGCCTTGTTCCGTCAAGGTAAGTTCCGTGATGTGAAGTTGGCTAAACAGCAAGCTGTGAAACTTGAGACTATGTTTGAAAACATGGGTGAAGGCAGTGTAGAGGCTAGATATTTGCCGATTATTATTAAGGCAGATGTTCAGGGTTCTCAAGAAGCGCTGTCTCAATCATTGCAAAAGTTGTCAACACCTGAAGTGAAAGTACAAATTGTTCATGCTGCCGTAGGTGGTATTAGCGAGACAGACATCAACTTGGCTGTTGCCTCTAAGGCAGTTGTCATTGGCTTTAACTCTCGTGCAGACGCTTTAGCTCGTAAATTGGCTGAAGCCAATGGTGTCGATATTCGTTACTACAACATTATTTATGACGCTGTCGATGAAGTTAAAGCAGCGATGAGTGGCATGTTGACGCCAGAGAAGAAAGAAGAAGTCACTGGCTTAGTTGAGATTCGTCAAGTTATTCAGGTTTCTAAGGTTGGTTCAATCGCAGGTTGTATGGTGCTTGAAGGTATTGTTAAACGCACTTCACGTGCACGTTTACTACGTAATAACGTGGTGGTGTGGACAGGCGAACTTGACTCATTGAAACGTTATAAAGATGACGTAAAAGAAGTTAAGGGTGGTTTTGAGTGCGGTTTATCTCTCAAAAATTACAACGATATCGAAGTTGGTGACCAGCTAGAGATCTTTGAAGTGACTGAAGTGGCAAGAACGCTTTAATTAGAGAAGAGTCTATGCCTGTAAAAAATCACCGTAACCAGCGTGTGGCTGACCAAATCCAAAGGGATTTGGCCGAGCTCATACCGCGTGAGGTGAGAGACCCTAAAGCTGGGTTGATTACTTTGCAGGCTGTTGAGCTAACGACTGATATGGCGCATGCCAAAGTTTTTTTTACGGTATTGGGTGCTGATCCTGAGTATGCGTTAGCAGTTTTGCGTGAAAAAGCAGGTTATTTACACTCGTTGTTATTTAAGCGTTTGCATATTCACACGGTGCCTACTTTGCATTTTCATCATGATGAATCTGTGGCGCGTGGTGTTGAGATGTCTCGTTTAATTGACCAAGCATTAAAAGATAGTGATAAGGCTTAAGTGATGCCCCAAGGTATACATGGGGTAGTTCTTTTGGATAAGCCAGAAGGTATTAGTTCCCAAACAGCGGTAACAATTGTTAAGCGATGTTTTGGAGCTGACAAGGCAGGGCATACTGGAACCTTAGATCCAATGGCAACTGGACTACTGCCGGTTTGTTTGGGGGAGGCGACGAAGTATTCGCAAGACTTGTTGGATGCTGACAAAACTTATTTGGCAACGATCAAGTTTGGTGAGAAAACAACAACAGGTGATGCTGAAGGTGATGTTATTGAAACGCGTCAGCCGAGTTTTAATGTAACTGACATAGTTACTTTGCAAAATAAACTGGGTGAGGTGTTAAAGAAGTTTACGGGTGAGATTGAGCAAATTCCACCAATGTATTCAGCATTAAAGCGTGATGGGAAACCATTGTATGAATATGCTCGTGCTGGTGAAACTTTAGAGCGAACTGCTCGTCAGGTCACGATTTACTCGTTGAAATGGGTATCTGTTGATTGGCCAGTGGCAGTGCTAGAAGTTTCTTGTAGTAAGGGTACTTATGTCAGAACTTTGGCAGAGGATATTGGTGAATATTTGGGTGTTGGTGCGCATCTAATTGGGTTGAGGCGCCAGCAAGTAGGACATTTAACCTTGGCTAGAGGTGTTACCTTGGACAAGGTTAAAGAGACAGCTAACGATGCAAGTGAAAAAGAGCTCTTTTTGTTGCCGGTAGATGCTTTAGTTCAGGAGCTTAATTCATTGGAGCTTTCTAATGAAGAGGCAGATCGTTTGCGGTTGGGGCAACGTGTACCGGTGAGTAAGCTGGGTAGTGAAGAAGAGTTGATGAGAATTTATCGTGGCTCAGTGGAGTCATGTAATTTTATGGGGACTGCAGATTGGCGTAAGGGTGTTTTACACCCGCGCCGTTTGATTTCCCAAGCTGTAGAAGTAACGAATTTAACAAATTAATATAAGTGAAAGCAGAACCATGAGTAATATCCGCGCTTTAAGAAATATCGCCATCATTGCCCACGTTGACCACGGTAAAACTACTTTGGTTGATCAATTATTGCGTCAATCAGGTACGTTCCGTGATAACCAACAGGTTGCCGAGCGTGTGATGGACTCAAATGATATTGAAAAAGAACGTGGCATCACGATCTTGTCTAAGAACTGTGCTGTGGAATATGAAGGTACTCATATCAACATCGTTGATACCCCAGGACACGCGGACTTTGGTGGTGAAGTTGAGCGTGTTTTATCGATGGTGGATGGTGTTTTATTGCTAGTGGATGCAGTAGAAGGCCCAATGCCTCAAACGCGTTTTGTGACTAAAAAAGCTTTAGCTCTTGGATTGAAGCCAATTGTGGTGGTTAATAAAGTAGACCGCCCGGGTGCTCGTATTGATTATGTTGTAAATGCAACATTTGAACTTTTTGACAAGTTAGGCGCAACAGAAGAGCAGTTGGATTTCCCAGTTGTTTATGCCTCTGGTTTAAGTGGTTATGCAGGTCTGACACCTGATGTTCGCGAAGGTACGATGGCGCCATTGTTTGAGACGGTATTGAAGTATGTGCCTATTCGTGATGAAGATCCCGAAGGTCCTTTGCAGTTCCAAATTTCATCAATTGATTACAACAGCTATGTAGGTAAGATTGGTGTGGGCCGTATTAGCCGCGGTACTGTGAAAGCTGGCCAATCTGTTATTTGCCAAAATGGTCCTGAAGGCACGCCGTTTAATGGCCGCATTAATCAAGTCTTGAAGTTCCAAGGATTGGAACGTGTTCAGGTTGATCAGGCAGCCTCTGGCGATATCGTATTGATTAATGGTATTGAGGATTTGGCGATTGGTACAACAGTATGTTCGCCAGATAAAGTAGAGCCATTGCCTATGTTGAAAGTAGATGAGCCAACTTTGACGATGAACTTTATGGTGAATACAAGCCCATTGGCTGGTCGTGAAGGTAAGTTCATTACAAGTCGTCAGATTCGTGATCGCTTGCACCGCGAATTAAAGTCAAATATGGCTTTGCGTGTGAGTGATACAGATGATGATACGGTTTTTGAGGTATCTGGTCGTGGCGAGTTGCACTTAACGATTTTGATTGAGAACATGCGTCGTGAAGGTTATGAGTTAGCGGTGTCACGTCCTCGCGTGGTTTTCCATGAAGAAAATGGCGTCAAGATGGAGCCATTTGAAAACTTAACTGTGGACGTTGAAGATACAACTCAGGGTTCAGTGATGGAAGAGTTGGGTAAGCGTAAGGGCGAATTGCAAGATATGGTTTCCGACGGTAAAGGCCGTACACGTCTTGAGTACAGAATCCCTGCGCGTGGCTTGATTGGTTTCCAGGGGGACTTTTTGACGATGACTCGCGGTACTGGTTTGATGAGTCATACGTTTGATGCTTATGGTCCAATGAAAGAGGGTATGGTTGGCGAGCGTCATAACGGTGTATTGATTTCACAAGATGATGGCGAGGCTGTTGCGTATGCTTTGTGGAAGTTGCAAGACCGTGGACGTATGTTCGTTGTTCCTGGTGATGCGTTGTACGAAGGTATGGTGATTGGTATTCATAGCCGTGATAACGATTTAATTGTGAATCCGATTAAAGGTAAGCAGTTAACTAACGTGCGTGCTTCTGGTACGGATGAAGCGGTTCGTCTAGTGCCAGCGATTCAAATGTCTTTAGAGTACGCAGTTGAATTTATTGCTGAAGATGAGTTGGTTGAAGTGACTCCGAAGAGCATTCGTATTCGTAAGCGTTATTTGAAAGAGCATGAGCGTAAAAAAGCTAGCCGTGAGACAGCTGCTTAATTTCACTCATTAAGCCAAAGCAAAGCCGCATTTATTGCGGCTTTGTTGTAACTAGAATCCACTCATGCAAACTTCATCAGGTATTTCTCCTAGTAAAGTTTTTTTGCCTCAGCAGGAACAGGGGTTTGCATTGTTATTGGATTTTTTAATTCACCAATTTCCTGCTATTCCTGAAAAAGAATGGCTTTCTCGGTTTGAAGATGGCTTGATTTCTAATGTCGAAGGGGTGCCGCTAGATGCCTCCGTAGGCTATGAGGGCGGTACAGTTATTTACTACTTTAAAAGGGTTATTTCGGAAGAGATCATTCCTTTTCAAGAGCAAGTTCTTTATGAAGATGCTCATTTATTAATAGCTGATAAACCTCATTTTTTACCTGTAACCCCTGGCGGACATTATTTAGAGCAAACCCTATTGGTGCGTTTAAAGAAGGCAACAGGGTTAGAGTCTTTGAGCCCGATTCATCGTATTGATAGGGAGACTGCTGGCTTGGTGGCTTTTTCTAAGAGACCTGAAGATAGAAATGCATACCAATCGTTATTTCGAGATAAAGTAGTTACTAAAGTTTATGAGGCTATTGCAATCTATCGAGACGATCTGAGGCAGCAATTCCCGATTCATCACCGTAGTAGGATTGAAGAGTCTGATGTATTTATGCAAATGCATGAGGTGGTTGGAGAGCCTAATTCAGATAGTTTGGTTGAGTTGTTAGCGATAAAAGGTGAGTGGGCAAGATACCGATTGCAATTAGGGACGGGTAAGAAACATCAGTTGAGAGTACATATGAGTGCTTTGGGTTTGCCAATTAAAAATGACCAAATTTATCCTGTTTTAAAGCCTCATGTCGTGATTAATAAAGACTTTACCCACCCCCTTCAGTTGTTAGCTAAAGAGTTGAGTTTCACCGATCCTATTACTCAGAAGAAGCATCATTTTTTTAGCCAGCAAGCGCTTCATCTATAAAATCTATTTATGTCAGAAAATAAAAAACGTTTAGCTGTTGCGCCTATGATGGATTGGACGGATCGTCAGTGCCGTACTTTCCATAGGAGCTTAACTAAAAAAACAGTTCTTTATAGTGAGATGGTGACAACTGGAGCATTGATACATGGAGATGTTCCACGTCATTTAGATTTTGATGAGATTCAACATCCAGTAGTTTTACAGTTAGGTGGTAGTGAGCCGGACGATTTAGCAACTTCAGCCAAATTAGCTAAAAAATGGGGTTACGACGAAATTGATTTGAACTGTGGTTGTCCTTCTGAACGAGTTCAAAGAGGTTCATTTGGCGCTTGTTTGATGGCTGAACCGCAGTTAGTGGCTGATTGTGTTAAAGCGATGGTGGATGCGGTTGATATACCTATAACTGTTAAGCATCGTATGGGGCTTAATGAGATGGATGTCCGCTCAAATCCAAAAGATTATCAATTTACTCTCGATTTTATTTGTAAAGTAGCAGAAGCTGGTGCTGGCCAAGTAACAATCCATGCTAGAAATGCGATTCTGAAAGGTTTATCGCCTAAGGAAAATAGAACTGTTCCACCACTTCAGTATGACATGGCAAAACAATTGAGAATCGATGCGCAAAAACATTTCCCGCATTTGAAGGTTCTGCTAAATGGGGGCTTAGAAACAAATGGGGATATCGCGAGGCATTGGCATGATTTTGATGGCTTCATGATTGGCCGTGCTGCCTATCACACCCCCGGCATCATGCTTGATTGGGATGAGATGTTAGCAACGGATGGTCAAGCTTTCGGTAGTTTTTTTGGGGTGGAGCAGTGGAATCGTATTACTCAAGAGTTAATCGGTCAGTGTGTGCGTTGGTTAAGGCATTGCCAAGCTACTGGAGATCACTTTCATATGGCGGCTATTACCCGCCATATTTTGGGTTTAGCTCACGGCAAGGGTGGTTCTAAGCATTGGCGCAGAAAGCTTTCGGACTATCGTTTATTGGGTGCGGTGAAGACGGAGCAAGATGTCCGGGCTTTTTTTGAAGATGCCAATAAAGAGTTGCGGATGTATATTGAACAAGACGAGGCAGACGAGGTATAATCTTTTTCTCTACGGTGGCTGTAGCTCAGTTGGTAGAGTCCAGGATTGTGATTCCTGTTGTCGTGGGTTCGAGCCCCATCAGCCACCCCAAAACATAAAAGCCCCTTAGTTAATCAAGGGGCTTTTTCTTTTTGTTCAATTGATTCATTGATTCATTGATTCAAGGAACAAGAGGGTAATTCATGAAGCATTTATGGATTTTGATGAAAATAAATCATGATGCTTATTAAAATGGCTGCTATAGCAATTTGGCTCAACAAGGTGCGATTAGTTAGCTTATCAAGAATGGAGTCTTGAAAGTTATCAATTTTCTTTTCTATATGTTTTTTAAATTCTCGAAACTCATCACGCATGTCCTTAACTTGTTCACGAACTTCTTTAATGTCTCCTTTTAATTCATTGCGCACCTCATGTAATTCTTCTTTTGTGGCCAAACTTGATTGTTCTACGGAAGTATCATTGATAGCGTGACTTAGTACGCTAGCTTGAGTGCTGCTAAAGCCGTTGGCCTCTAATGACTCTTTTAATTTAAGTGTATTGATCATTCATTCTCCTTGGGTTTGGATTAATAATTTATATTTTTTATAAGCATTTGGCAAATCAACAAAAGTAATATCTAGATGGTTGTGGGGCTATTCAGATAGGGGAAGCTATGTTCGTGAGAAAATCTTCTTCGTGAAAATTTTATTGAATATTCTGGCTCACGGATTTTTATGGTTGCTAGCTTTTATACCTTACAAATTCGTTGTGTTGGTGGGCTATGGTTTAGGTTCGATGGCTCCAACTTTTTCGAAGTCTCGCGTTAAAGTTATTAAGGCTAATTTAAAAGCTTGTTTCCCAAATTTATCTGATGAAGAACGCGAGCGGCTCGCGCAACAGCATTGGCGTTTATTGGGTAGAAGTTTTGCTGAGCGTGGGCGACTATGGTTAGGTTCAGAAAAGTCAATTACTGACTTTGTAACGGTAACTACGAGTCTAGATGTGACTGATGGTAGACCACGTTTGTATGTGGGTATGCATATGGTTGGCATTGAAGCTGGTTTGATCGCAACCTCTCTTTATTTAAAGCGCCTACATACTAATTCAGGGATTACCTTGTATTCGTCTATCAAGAATGCTTATTTTGAGCCGCGCATTAAAAAGTGGCGTGAGCGTTTTGGGGCAAGGATGTTTTTAAGAGAGAAGCATGGCAGAGAGCTATTGCGAGAGATTCGTCGAGGAACTTTTGTTTGCTTATCGCCTGATATGGATTTAGGTAGAAAAGATTCAGAGTTCGTGCCATTTTTTGGCGTACCAACCAATACGGTATTAGCTGTTTCTAAAATGGCTAAGCTTGCGGGGGCAGAAGTATGTCCAATTTTTACAACGTTGCGTCATGATGGATCTGGTTACGATTGTCATATTGGAGAACCTTGGCCTAACTTCCCGACAGATGATCCAGTAGCTGATACCGCACGCATGAATGAATATTTTGAAGCGGTTATTCGCCCAAGAATTCCAGAGTATTACTGGATACATAAGCGCTTTAAAAATCGGCCAGAAGGCCAGAGTTCTATCTATTAATGTATTTATTAATAGATAGAAAAGATAAGTTATAGACCGCCTGGGCGAATCAGACCTACAGCCAAACCTTCAATGGTTATCTCATCGCGACGTGGATCAACGATGATATTTTTAAAATCTGGGTTCTCGGCAATTAATTCAATTTTGATACCGTGTGGTCCTTTGGTTTGTGACCAACGCTTCACAGTTACTTCATCTTCTAGGCGAGCCACAACGATTTCACCATTGCGTACATCTGATGTTTTCTTAACGGCTAAATAGTCGCCTTCTAAGATTCCGGCATCTTTCATACTCATGCCGCGAACTTTTAATAAATAGTCTGCGCCTTTATCAAATAAAGATGGATCGCAAGGCACTTGTTTTTCAATATGTTCAACAGCAAGAATAGGTGAGCCTGCGGCGACTCGACCAATGAGAGGCAATGTTAATTGCTGTAAAGATTGCAAAGGCAGAGTTAATTGTTTCGCCAGCTTAATGCCGCGTGAGGTGCCTGGTGTTAATTCAACATAACCCTTACGAGCTAGCGCACGTAAATGTTCTTCTGCGGCATTCGCTGAGGCAAACCCTAAGCGGGTAGCAATTTCAGCCCGAGTCGGAGGTAAGCCGCTTCGAGATATGGCATCAGATATCAGGCCAAGAATTTCTTCTTGCCTAGCTGTTAGCTTGGGTTTCGCTGTATTTGTATCCATGCTGTGATTCTATACAGTAATTTCCCAAGAAGCAATACCCATTGATAATGCGCTGATGAATTCAGGACATATATTGCTTTTGGGTATGGGCGGTACTATTGCTGGGGTGGCAATAGACCGGGCAAAACCTATGGCCTATCAGGCTGGTGCCATACCTGTATCTGGGCTTGTGCAAGATTTAGAGTTGGATGAGGATTTTGGTGAGATTGAGGCTGTTCAGGTAGCGAACGTGGATAGTCGCCATATGACTGAAGAGCTTTTAATTCAGTTGGGTTGGGCTGTTAAAGATGGTCTTGAGCGCCCTGATATTCTTGGCATTGTGGTCACCCATGGCACTGACACGATGGAGGAGACAGGGGTTTTCTTGCACGCTACTTTGGGTAAGTTGGCCAGTCATTACAAGAAGGCTGTTATTTTGACTGGAGCCATGTTGCCAGCTAATGCAGATCATGCTGATGGACCATCTAACTTAAGGGCAGCGCTATATTTGGCTAAAGAAGCCAAGCAAACAGAACAATTTGGTATTTTGGCAGTGATGGCTGGAAAGCTTTGCTTGGCCAGAGAGTTATCTAAGCAACATACACATGCTTTGGACGCCTTGGTTGTGAACGCTCATGAAATTGATGGACCTATTCATAAGCGTCAGGCTGATTTGAGTTTGCCGGGCCAAGCTCAGTGGCCTTGGGTGGAAGTGGTGACAAGTCACGGCGGAGCTTCCGGTAAATTGGTGGATTGGTTGGTTAGCGAACATGTTGATGGCATCGTGGTGGCTGGAACGGGGCAGGGCAGTATTCATGGTCGATTAGCGGATGCCTTAATTAAAGCTGCGGAATTAGGCATTCCTGTAGTTAGGTCCTCAAGAACGGGGGCTGGGGCGGTTTTTTCAGAGATTTCTGAGCCGGATAGTGCAAGAAATTGGTTATCCGCGAGGGATTTATCCCCACCTAAGGCTAGGATCGCCCTCCAATTAGCTATTTTGGAGGCTAATTCAAGGAAAACTGACGATTGGCAGAGTATTTTTGCTACAATCTAGGGCTGTAGTTTTTTTACCTTGTCACACTGGTCAATTGGCTTTTAGCAGGTAACTGCGATGGTTCATTGAGACGCCCAGGTGGCTTTTATCCATAAGGAGTAATTAATGCGTCATTACGAAATCGTTTTTATCGTCCATCCGGACCAAAGCGAGCAAGTACCTGCCATGGTTGAAAAGTACAAGAGTACTATTACAACTCAAGGTGGCAAAGTTCACCGCGTTGAAGATTGGGGCCGTCGTCAAATGGCTTACATGATCGACAAGCTTGCTAAAGCCCATTACGTTTGCATGAATATTGAGTGTGGCCAAGCTACGCTTGATGAGCTTGAGCATGGCTTCAAGTTTAACGACGCTGTTTTGCGTCACTTGGTTATCAAGGTTAAGAAAGCTGAAATAGAGCCTTCAATCATGATGAAGCAAGTTGAACGCGAAGAAGCTCGTAAAGCTCAAGCTGCAACGGAGGCGCCTGCTGCCTAATAGGCACTGAGCGGGTTTGGGTTGAATCAATTCATCCTAACAGCCGCCCTAGTCGCTAAGGAAGCTCTTCGATATACCCCTGCAGGTTTACCTGTGATTGAATGCCAACTAGAACATAGTGGCGAAGTTCAAGAAGCAGGCAATGCAAGGCAAGTCAAAATGAGTATCTCAGCGATTGCAATCGGTTCAGTTTATGAAAAATTGAATCAGATGCATTTAGGGAAGGTGGCTAGGTTTAGTGGATTTCTAACTCATAAGAGCCTGCGCAGTCAGCGACTCGTCTTTCATATTACGCATATTGAATTGTAAAAAGGAAACATCATGGCATTTGTAAAAAAAGGTGATGACCGCAAGAACAAGCGTCCAGCACAAAACCCATTGTTCAAACGTAAACGTTTTTGCCGCTTCACAGCAGCTAACGTAGACCAAATCGATTACAAAGATGTAGACACACTACGTGACTTCATCGGCGAAAACGGCAAGATCACTCCTGCTCGTTTAACTGGTACTAAAGCTTTGTACCAACGCCAATTGGAAACAGCCATCAAGCGCGCGCGTTTTTTAGCGTTGATGCCTTTCACTGACCAACATAAGAAATAATCAGGGGTCATTATGCAAATTATTCTTTTAGAAAAAGTAGCTAACCTAGGTAACTTAGGCGATGTAGTTCGCGTTAAAGACGGTTTTGCTCGTAACTTTTTGATTCCACAACGTATGGCTCGTCGTGCTACTGCTACAGCGATTGCTGAGTTTGAAGCTAAGCGTGCTGAGTTGGAGAAGTTGGCGGCTGAAAAGCTAGCAGCTGCACAGGCAGTTGGTGCTAAGTTGAATGGTTTAACTGTTGAAATCAAACAAAAAGCTGGTGTTGATGGCCGTTTGTTTGGTTCAGTAACGAACCATGATGTTGCTGATGCATTGAAAGCTAAAGGTTTTGCTGTTGAGAAAGCTTCTGTGCGTATGCCAACAGGTCCATTGAAGATTGTTGGTGACCATACATTGTCAGTGGCTCTTCATACAGACGTTGTAGTTGATATTACTGTTCAAGTTATTGGTGAGCAGGTTTAATTCATAGCTGACATATTGAATCATCGCTATGACTGATTCCGCTGTCCAAGCTTTAAAAGTACCCCCGCATTCCGTCGAGGCCGAGCAATCGGTGCTCGGCGGTTTGCTTTTGGATAACAACGCTTGGGATAAAGTCGGCGATGTTATTACTGAAAAAGATTTTTATCGCCCTGATCATGGTTTGATTTACCGAGTTATTGGTAAGTTGGTTGGTGAGGGTATGCCTGCGGACGTTATTACAGTGTCTGAGGCAATGAAGACGCAAGGTGGTGGCGAGGCGATAGGTATTGATTACCTTAATGCTTTGGCGCAATCTACTCCAAGCGCATCGAATATTCGTGGCTATGCCGAGATTGTGCGTGACCGTAGCGTGTTGCGTCGTTTGATACAAACTTCCGACACGATTGCAGGTACTGCTTTTACGCCTGAAGGTCGTTCAGTTCAAACGATTTTGGATGAGGCTGAGTCTCGTATTCTTGCGATTGGTGAAGAGGGTAGTCGCGGTAAAACGGATTATTTTGAAATTGCACCATTGCTCACCGATGTGGTTAGTCGTATTGATGAGCTGTATCACCGTCAAGGTTCTAGTGATGTGACAGGTGTTTCAACAGGCTTTGTTGATTTAGATAGACAGACTAGCGGCCTGCAAAAAGGTGATTTGATCATTGTTGCGGGAAGACCTTCTATGGGTAAGGCGCAGCCGCTTGATGCACAAATTAAAACCTATGATGGTTGGAAATTCATGGGGGATTTACAGGTTGGCGATAGATTGGCGTCATTTGATGGTGAGCAGTCCTTTGTGACCGGCATTTATCCTCAGGGGTTTAAGCAAATATTTAAGGTGACGCTCTCGGATGGTCGTCAGACAGAGTGTTGCGCTGAGCATTTGTGGAGAGTCATGTACCGTGATTGGTCTGAACCTCGGGTTATTAATACGGAACGCCTTATCGAGATGTTGTCTTGCGCTCGTTATAAAAATAGATTGTGGGTAGATAATATTTCTGGTGATTTTGGGCATGATCGTGAACTGCCTATTCATCCATGGGTGTTGGGCGCCTTATTGGGGGATGGTACGTTAGCGCTATCTCATAGTAGTGTGATGTTCTCCACGAAGTCGCCCGAGATGGTTGAGCTGATGAATGCCTTAATGGGCTATGAGATGGAATTGGTTCACGCAAAAGCCTATGACTGGAGGGTTGTGTCAAAGGAGCGAATCACAGTCAATGGCCGTCGAACAGTGGTGCCCAATGCTTTTAGAAGGGCATTAAATGATTTAGGGTTGTTGGGTACTCGAAGTCATGACAAGTACATTCCGACCGAATATTTAGAGGCCAATAAAGAATCTAGGTTAGCTTTATTGAGAGGTCTTTTAGATACGGATGGCTGGATTGAAAAATGGGGTTCTATCCGTTTTTGTACAGTTAGCCAGCGGTTGGCTAACGATGTTGCAACTTTAGCTAGATCTTTAGGAGCATTTTGTTCGATTGCAACGAAATCAACATTCTATGTGTCAAATGGCGAACGTAAACAGGGGCAATTAGCTTATGTTTTGAACATGGCTTTTGAAGCAGGGTTAGAAGTTTTTACCTTGCCTGAGAAGAAGGCTAGATTAAGGAGTAGTTGGAGTAGGCAAAGACGTTTAACTTTTAAGAGTATTGAGTCATCAAGAGTTGCTCAAGCCCAGTGTATTTCCGTTAGCCATCCAACTAAGACATACGTGACGGATAACTATGTAGTGACACACAACACTGCATTTTCTGTCAATATCGCCGAAAATGTCGCGTTGAAAGAGGGCCTGCCTGTTTTAGTTTTCTCCATGGAGATGGGGGCTTCTCAGTTGGCTTCTCGTATCTTAGGCTCTGTGGGCCGTATTGATCAGTCACGCATGAGAACTGGCAAGTTACAAGACGATGAATGGCCGAAAATTACAGAAGCCATTTCTCGTTTAAATGAAACCACCATTCTGATTGATGAAACTGGTGCCTTAAGCAGTCTTGAGCTAAGAGCGCGCGCTAGACGTATTGCGCGCAAGTGTGGCACGTTAGGGTTGATTGTCGTTGACTACTTGCAGTTGATGAGTGGTAATAGTGGCGGCAATGGTGAAAACCGTGCCACTGA
>Ga0228702_1001178_pt1 | contig 17472 bp, 21 predicted proteins | sample McNCre217_Aug_MG_2_FD_178018 | JGI IMG/M metagenome (GOLD analysis project Ga0228702, IMG submission 178018) | Freshwater microbial communities from McNutts Creek, Athens, Georgia, United States - 20-17_Aug_MG | ecosystem: Environmental > Aquatic > Freshwater > Creek | place: USA: Georgia... | reverse complement strand
GAAATCGTAACCCTCTCCAACGGCGACGCTGTGCCGGGCAATAGCCTGGTGTGGCTGGAGGAGTGCCGCGCCCGCCAGCGCCACGTCGACACGCTGATGCACATCGGCAACCGCCAGGCGCGGGCCGACTACATCACGCAGGTCGCCCACCGCGAGGGCCAGGAGAGCGCGCGCCGGCTGCGTGATCGGTTTGCGGCGGTGTGGGAGCAGCGGCGCGCTGCAGATGAGGCGCTGCGGCAAAAACAGGGGGCAGCATGATGCGCATGATCCAGATGATTGCCGCAGCATTGATAGCGGCGGCGCCGGGCGCCCAGGCTGCCGACTCATGGACAGGCGCCGACAAGGGCAAACACGCCGCTGCAGGCGCATGGGTTGCCGGCAGCGTGCTGCAGATGAGTGGTGATGCCCGCCTGGCCCTGTTTTCTGGCGCTGCTGCTGGCATCAGCAAGGAGCTGTCCGACATGGGCCAGCCCGGGCATGTGCCGTCGTACCGTGATGCAGCCGTGACTATTGCCGGTGCGCTCATCGCTGTGCATGCACCCGGCCTGATCATCACCCCCCTGTCGGTATCCTACCGGGTGGTTTGGTGATGGTTGTCCTGGTGCTGCCATACCCACCAACGGCCAATACCATCTGGCGCAGGGTGGGCGGCATGACGCTACTGAGTGCCAAGGCCCGCGCCTACCGGGCCAGTGTCGCATCAGCGTTGATCGGCCAAGGTGTGCCCGCCATGGCTGGCCGCCTGTCCGTGCGGATCGAGGTGCATGCGCCCGATAGGCGTGCTCGCGACCTGGACAACATCCCCAAAGCGGCGCTCGACGCCCTTACGCATGCCGGCATGTGGCGCGACGACAGCCAGATCGACGACCTACGGATCACACGGTGCAACACCATCACTGGTGGCGCGCTGCGGGTCTACGTGGAGGAGCTGCCGGGCTGATTCGCCCATCGGCTGCTATGTTGCGATGTGTAAATGGCGCACAAATACCTTGACCTGGCAGAGTTAAAGGCGTACATTTACACCCATGGACAGAGCGGTTCTGTTCAGCAACTAAAGGGGATCGAAATGGCCTGGAACACACTGACATACGCCTGCGGCCACACCGAGCAGGTGCAGCTCTGCGGCCACCACTCTGGCCGTGAGCGCACCATCGCCGCCGCCCTGGGCCACGACTGCCCAGCGTGCCGCGCCGCCAAGGCGCAAGCTGCCGCCGCTGAATCCGGGCTGGTCGCCCTGACCGGCTCCGACAAGCAAATCGGCTGGGCCGGAGAAATCCGCGCCCGCCTGATCCTGGCGGTCGACGCCATGATCGCCAAGGCACATGCAAACTTCGCGGCCCTGCCGGCCGAAAAGCAGCCGGCCATGGCCGCGCAGCTTGCCGGCCTCGAAGCTGCGGCCAAGAAGGCCAAGAGCCAGGCCCGCGCCGGCTGGTGGATCGACCAAAAAAACCATGATGGCCGCACCCTACTGCTGGCCATCGTGGCTGGCCAAGCCTAATCAGGAGGTGCGAGTGATAGCGCCGAAACAACCAAAGCGCCCGGCGGGCCGGCCACCACTCCCCGCAGACGCCAGGCGCACCGGGCGCCTGCCGTTCCGCGTGTTGCCGGATGTCGCGGAAAAGGCGAAGCGCCTGGGGCGCGCTTGGGTCGAGAAGATAATCAGAGAGGCGGCAGAAAATGGCTGACATCTTCAAGCCGCGCAACGTGGCAGGCGTGAAGCAGGCGCTGGAAGGGATATTGTGAAGTCCGGCAGCTTCGTCGTATTCAGCCGGCGCGTGGTGCTGGTGAATGAAAACGGCCATGTGATCGGCGAGGATCATCACCGGGCCAAGCTGAGCAATGCGCAGGTGGAGGATCTGCTGTCGATGCGTGACCAGGGCGTGAAGTACGTTGACATTGCGAAGGCCTTCGGCATCAGCAAGACGGCCGTGGCCTACATCGTGACGTTCAGGCGCCGGGCGCAGACAGCAATGGGGCAGAAGACGTTGGTGAAGAAGGTGAGGGCCTGATGATGGGGTGGGGAGATGAGCGAGGATTCACGCCTATCCGCGTGAGACTGGAAATCCCGAAGGGCTGCGTAATGCCAGCCGGCGATTACGTTGGCTACGCAGGATGCGCCGGAGACTTGATTTGCCCAGCCGGGACCGGCGGTGCATGGGTCGCCTTTGATGGTTGCGGAAAACATCAGTACATTGGCTGCCCGATCCATTTTCTGCAGCGTATCGATGGGGGTGGGTGATGGCTCGGCCGGCTAAGCTCAGCCCGATGCAGCGCGAGGAGGTGTCGCGCCGGCTCGCAGCTGGGGAGGGCGTCCGCGCACTGGCGAGAGAGTACGGCGTCGGGCCGGCGACCATCATGCGGGTGAGTGTTGCGGAACAACCGGAACAAGTCCGCGCTGTTGCGAAACAGGTTGCGGACGCTCAGACAGCCCTGGCCGCCCTGCCGGTCCAGCAGCAGTACATGGCCGTCAGCCTGGCCGAGCGTTTGCGCAACATCAGCCAGAGCCTGGCCAGCGCGGCAGAACTGGGCAGCGCCACGGCACACCGGCTGCATGCGCTGGCTAACAGTGAGGTGGCCAAGGTGGACGACGCCGAACCTATGGCATCGCTCGACAGCCTGCGAAACGTCGGCGTGCTGACCAAGCTCGCCAACGAGTCCAGCCACATCGCGCTGACCCTGCTGGCGGCGAACAAGGACCGCGTGAAAGCCATGGACGACCCCGGAGAGCAGGCGCTGAGCCTGGCCGTCTCTTTCGCAGCCCCAACAACCACGAGGAACACCACCGATGCGTGACGACACCCAGGCAGCAGTACATGCCGCCGCGCTGGATGACCTGCTGGCCCGCTGGCACACATGGCAGGCCGATTACACGCCTGTCAGGGGGCACAAGGGCCGCGCGCTGGTCTGCGGCGACTACAACGCCGGGCGGCACTACGACGCGGACAACGGCGTGGAGGATGACGCCATCGAGCGGCGCACCATGCAGGCGGTCGACTACCACGTTGCCACCCTGCCCGATCAGGAGCGCATCGCCATCTGCATGGAGGCGCGCAACCTGGCCAGCGGCTGCGCGCTGTGGCGCTCGCCACGCCTGCCGGCCGACCCGGCGCAGCGCGCTGTGATCGTGGCGACCGCCCGCGCGTTGCTCACATGCAAGCTGTTGCAGGCCGGCGTGATGTAGGGGCATAATCCTTCCGTCGCCCCCGGCGTGGGCGAAAGAAACACGCCAAAGAAGCCCGCCAGGCGCAAGCCGCGCGGGCTTCGTCGTTTCCGCGATGCCTGAGCAGCAAGTAACCCTTCCGGCGGCCCTACAGCCGCTGTTTGCTCCGGCCCGGTACAAGTTCGTTCGCGGCGGGCGTGGTTCCGGCAAGTCGTGGGGCGTCGCCCGCGCGCTGCTCGTGCAAGCCGCCAGCACCCCGCACCGCGTGCTGTGCGCGCGGGAGGTGCAGGTGAGCATCAAGCAATCGGTCTACCAACTGTTGTGCGACCAGATCGAGGCGCTTGGCCTGGGGGCGTTCTTCGAGGTCATGGCCAAAGAGATCCGGGGCCGCAACGGCTCGACGTTCTCGTTCCGCGGCTTGTCCGACCTGACGGCCGACAGCATCAAGTCCTTCGAGGGCTGCACCCGCGTGTGGCTGGAGGAGGCGCAGACGATCAGCGCCCGCTCATGGCACATCCTGGCGCCGACCATCCGCGCGCCCGGCTCTGAGATCTGGGCGACCTACAACCCAGAGCTGGAGACCGACGAGACGCACCAGCGCGCCGTCGTGCGCCCGCACCCGGATACGATCAGCCTCATCTGCAACTGGCGCGACAACCCGTGGTTCCCGCCCGAGCTGGAGAGCGAGCGCCTGCACGCCCTGGCGACGATGCAGGCCGAGGAGTATCAGCATGTGTGGGGCGGCCAGTGCCGGCCCGCCGTCGAGGGCGCCATCTACGCGGGTGAGATCGCCAAGGTGGAGGCGGAGGGGCGCATCACGCGCGTGCCGCACGATGAGCTGCTCAAGACGCACGCCGTGTGGGATCTTGGGTGGAATGACGCGATGTCCATTATCTGCGTGCAGCGCGCCGCGTCTGAGCTGCGGGTAATCGACTACATCGAGGATAGCCACCGCACGCTGCCCGACTACGTGCGCGAGCTGCAGGCCAAGCCCTACAACTGGGGTAACGACTACCTGCCACACGACGGCTACGCCAGGCGCCACCAGACAGGCAAGGCGGACAACGAGGTGATGGAGTCGCTGGGCCGCTCGCCGCTCATGGCGCCGAACACCGAGGTAGAACAGGGCATACGCACCGCGCGCCTCGTTTTCCCGCGCGTGTGGTTCAACGACACGCCGGCTGTGCGCCGGCTGCTGGAGTGCCTCAAGCGATACCGGCGCAACGTCAGCAACAGCACCGGGGAGCCAGGCGCGCCGAGACACGACGAGTTCAGCCACGGCGCCGACGCATTCCGCTACTTGGCGCTCGTGGCCGACGAACTGACCAACACCGTGCGCAGCAGCGCACCCCGCCGGACTGCGCGCGAGATCGCCGCAGCCGGTGCAACCGCCTGGATGGGCTGATGGACACAGGACCCCGCACCTCCGGCCACGCCGCGTGCCGCGTGCGTCAGACCAATGCCGTTCCGGCCAGCATGCGCGCGGGCATCCGCGAGGTGTGCAGCGTCGAGGTGCCTGCCGAGCACCAGGGCCAGGGCCACGCCACTGCGCTGCTGCACAAGGTGTGCAGCGAGGCTGACAAGGCCGGCATCGTGCTGGTGCTGTGGCCGCAGCCCTGGGGCGACAACATCGCGCTGAGCCGGGAGCAGCTGGTCGACTGGTACGCGCGCCGCTTCGGCTTTCAGGCCATCCAGCCAGAGCCGCTGCTCATGGCGCGCATGCCGGGCGCCACGCCGCGCCTGCTGCGCCTGAATCCGACCATTGAGGCCTTGCACGCATGAGAACGCTTACTCACGGGGAGATCATCCCGGTCGGCATATCGCGGCTGCCATGGAGCATGGGAATAGCGGTTCGCGTTCCATGCTGGGTTTGGTACTCGACGCGCTATGACGTAATGCGCGCCGAGTATGTTCGCGGTTGGCATGTTTGGTGGGCTGTGATTAGGGTTGCAGTCGGGTGCACAGACCTTGGGGTTCAGGGGGTAAAATGAGCGAGCGCGACGACAAGCCGGCGAAGGCGACCGACGACGCAGCCGTGATCGCCGAGTGCATCCACCGCATGCACATCAGCGTGACGGCGGACAGCGAGAACCGCGCCCAGGCGATGGATGACCTGCGCTTCAAGTCGGGCGAGCAGTGGGATCCGGCCGTGAAGGCGCAGCGCGTGCGCGACCAGCGCCCGTGCCTGACGATGAACAAGCTGCCGACGTTCGTGCATCAAGTGACGAACTCGCAGCGCCAGGCCGTGCCGAGCATCAACGTGCATCCGGTGGCTGACGGCGACAAGGAGGGCGCGGAGATCCGACAGGGCGTCATCCGGCACATCGAGTACGCCAGCAATGCCAGCGTCTGCTACGACACCTCCGTGAACAGCGCAGCAGAGATCGGATTCGGCTACTTCCGCCTCGTTACCGACTACTGCCGGCCCGACAGCTTCGACCAGGAAATCAGGTTCGCGCGCATCCGCAACCCGTTCACGGTCTACATGGACCCGGCGCACGTCAACCCGGATGGGTCGGATCAGCAGTGGTGCGTGTTGTCCGTCAAGGTGCCAAAGGCAGATTTCGCGCTGGAGTACCCGGACGCCGACCCGGCCGACCTCAACGCCATCCGCGCCATGGGCGACGCGGCGCACGACTGGGCCGACGAGGACACGGTGCGCCTGGCCGAGTACTACCGGATCAACAAGGCGCCGGCCAAGGTCGTGCTGCTGAGCAACGGGGAGAGTGGCTACAAGGACGACCTGCTGGAGTTGCCGCCCGGCGTGACCATCAAGCAGGAGCGCGACGGATACAGGCAAACGGTGCAGTGGTTCAAGCTGACCGCGACGCAGGTGCTCGACCGCGCCGACATCCCGTGTCGCTGGATTCCGGTCTTCCCGGTCTACGGCGACGAGACCGACATCGACGGCAAGGTGTTCCGCTCGGGCCTGATCCGCAACGCCAAAGACCCGGCGCGCATGTACAACTTCTGGATGACGGCGGCGACCGAGGAGGTCGCGCTGCGCCCGAAGACCCCGTATATCGGCGCGGAAGGTCAGTTCGAGGGCCACGAGTCGGAGTGGGCTGCAGCGAACACCAGCAGCTTCCCGTTTTTGGAATACAAGCCCAAGAGCCTGGGCGGCATGCTCGCCCCGCCGCCGCAGCGCCAGCCCATGGCGGATCTGCCGTCCGGGGTGCTGGCCATGGCGATGCACGCCAGCGACGACATCAAGGCCACGACGGGCATCTTCGACGCCAGCCTTGGGGCGCGCAGCAACGAGACCAGCGGCAAAGCCATCAACGCCCGGGACCGCCAGGGCGAGACGGCAACATTTCACTACATCGACAACCTCCACACCACGCTGCGCCACGTCGGCCGCTGCATCCTGGACATGATGCCCAAGGTCTACGACGCCCGCCGCGTGCTGCAGATGATGGGTCGAGACGGCAAGGTGACAGGCGTCGAGGTCAACGTGCCGCGCCAGGGCGTAGATGAGCGCGGCCAGGCTGTGCAAGAGGTGCTCAACGACATGACGTCCGGCGAGTACACGTGCACCGTGTCGGCAGGCCCGAGCTACGACACCATGCGGCAGGAGGCCGTGGACGGGATGATCCAGACGGCGCAGTCCTGGCCGAAGCTGATGGAGATCGCGGGCGACAAGGTCGTGCGCTCGATGGATTGGCCGATGAGCCAAGAGATCGCCGACCGTATCGAAAAAACCATCCCGCCCGAGCTGCGCCAGGGCGAAGACGGCAGCGACGCCGAGCAGCAGAACATGGTACAGACGCCAGATGGCCCGGTGCCGGCGGAGCAGGCCGGCCAGATGCTGTCGCAGATGCAGCACGCCGTGCAGCAGATGCAGCAGGCATTGCAGGAAGCGCAGAGCGGCGTTGACCGCGAACAGATCAAGGCGCAGGCGGCCATCGAGGTCGCGCGCATCAACGCCGAAGCCAAGGGCGACGCCGAAGAGCTGAAGGGCGTCATCGCCCTGCTGTTGGCCAAGCTGCAACCGCCCCCGCTGCTGGCCGCTGACGTGGCCGGCGACCTGGCCGAAGACAACTCTCGCCCCGGTGCTGGCCCAGCATCGGAGTACGGCGCACAGGGCGATGGCCTACCGATGGGCTCAAACACCGGGCCGGAGATCGCGCAATGAGCGTGCCTGAAGACACATTTGTTCCCGCGTCGGAGCAGGGGCAGACCCCCGATACCAGCCAGGCGCCTGCACCCGCAGACGACAGCAAGACGCAACAGCAGGAGCCGCAGGCCAAGGATGGCCAGCAAGGCGAGGCCGAGACCGACGAACAGCGCCAGGAGCGCGACGAGCGGGGCCGCTACAAGGGCCTGCAGCCGCGCATCGACGAGCTGACCCGCAAGCGCCACGAGGCCGAGCGGGAAGCAGCCTACTGGCGCGGCGTGGCAACCCAGGGCAAGGCGCCCCAATCGGCCGATCAGCACAGCGCTGCACCGGCTGCGCCCACCAAGCCGACCCCTGACCAGTTCGAGGATTACGCCTCATTCGTCGAGGCCCTGGCCGACTTCAAGGCCGACCAGAAAGTGGCCCAGGCCATGAGCCAGCAGCAGGCCGCAGCCGCGCGCCAGCAGCAGGCCAGCACATGGGAACAGCGCCAAGCCGCTGCCCGCACCGCCATGCCCGATTACGATGCCGTCGTGGGTGCGACCGATGCCCCCGTTGCGGCGCACGTTGCCGAGGCACTGGTGGAGAGCGAGCACGGCCCGGCGCTGGCCTACCACCTGGCCAAGCACCCCGAGGTGCTCGCACGCCTGAACAGCCTGCCGCAGCGCCAAGCTGATCGCGAACTGGGGCGCATCGAAGCGACCTTGTCCGCGCCGGCCGACGTGCCTGCAGACCATCCCGCCCGCACCACCCAAGCACCGAAGCCCGCAGCCGTGAACCTGTCCCAGGGGCGCAGTGTGGCCGACGAACCGTCCAAGATGAGCATTGACGACTACGTGGCGCACCGCTCCAAGGGGCCAAACAAGGCGCGCTGGGCACGGTAATCCATCAACCGGACGACACCAACACCTGACCCCGCTCCGGCGGGGTTTGTCGTTTCTGGAGCAACTGAACCATGACCAATACCGCAGTCACCTGTTCCATCGTGGCCAAGGAGGCATTGCCCATCCTGGCCAACATGCTGAGCTTCGCCTCGAACGTCAACCGCGATTTCGAGAGCGAGTTCACTTCAAACGTCTCGCGGGGCTACACGACCGGCCAGACGATCAACATCAAGCGCCCCCCGCGCTACACCTACCGCGCCGGCCGCGTGGCGGTGCCCCAGGCCACCACCGAAACCAGCATTCCGCTGACCCTGAGCCAGGGCGGCTGTGACCTGAACTTCACCAGCCTGGAACGCACCCTGTCGTTCAACAAGCTGGAGGACAAGGTGGCCGCGGCCATGGAGCCGGTAGCGAACGAAATCGACCGCCAGGGCCTGCAACTGGCCCGCCTGTCGACGTTCAACACCATCGGCACCCCGGGCACCCTGCCGACCACGCAGGCCCTGGCGCTGGCCGCAGTGACCGGCGTGAACCAGCGCCTGGACGAGATGGGTGCGCCGCGCAAGGACAAGCGCCGGGCCTTCATCATGAACCCGGCCCTGAATGGCGCGACCTTGCAGGGCTTCGCCGGCATGTTCAACGGCCAGCAGACCCTGACCAAGCAGTTCGAGTCGGGCGTGATGGTCGACAGCCTGGGCCTGGCCTACGCGATGGGTCAGAACGTGGATGTGCACACCAACGGCACCCAGGCCGTGACCGGGACCGCCGTCGCGGCCGGCCTGTCGGGATCGTCCATCGCCTGCGCCGCCCTGACTGGAACGATCACGCGCGGCACGAAGATCAGCTTCCCCGGCGTGTTCGCGGTCAACCCGCAGAGCCGCCAGAGCACCGGCACGCTGGCTCAGTTCGTGGTCACCGCCGACCTTCTGGCCGGCGCCACCGCGCTGCCGATCAGCCCGGCCCTGACGCCTTCCGGCGCCTTCCAGAACGTGAGCAACGCCACCACGGCCGCGAACTTCACGATTTTCGGCACCGCCTCTGGCGCCTACAACGCCAACGTCGCCTACCACAAGGACGCCTTCACCCTGGCCATGGTGCCGATGTGGGCACCCCCTGGCGGCAAGGGCGTCATCGACGTGGCGCAGGAGACGTACAAGGGCTTCACCATCAAGGTGACGGAGTTCTACGACGGCATCAATGATAATAGTATAATGCGCCTCGACGTTCTGTTTGGGTGGGCCGCCTGTTACCCGGAATTGGCCTGCCTGTACGCGACCTAAGCAGCTGGCCGGGTGATGCGTTCATTTCCTGCTTGCGGGGTGCAGCCGGGCCTTGGCTTCGGCGTAAGCCGCAGCAGCCTCCTCGATATCCTTGTAGTACCCGAGGTGGATCTGTTTCCTGTCGCAGGTGATCTGAACGCGCCACCTGTTCGTTTTCGCAAACCAGAACAGGCCCGGGCGACCGGACTTGTTCCTGCGGGTCGCTCCAGCGGGGTTCTGCTTGTTGACGATCCCGCCGACGCAAAGCCTGAGATTGGCGATTCTGTTGTCGAGTCGGTCGCAGTTGATGTGATCGATTTCGGCGGCAGGCCACTCGCCATGCACGTACAGCCACGCCAGACGGTGCGCCTTGTGCATTCGGTAGTCAATGCCGATTCTCCAGTAACCGTCCCTGTCTTTGCCTCCCGGTGTGGAGTTTCTCCCGGAGCCAGTCGAGTTCCAGCGGAAAACGCCAGTATCCGGGGCGTAAGACAAAACTTCGCGCAGTCGTTCGGCAGTCAGCATAATGGCCTCGTGTTCTGTGACGGCCTTAGTATAACGGTATATCGGATTGGAGTTCCATCATGATCCTTCTCGGCAAGTCCTACGCCGGCTATGCAGCCGGAACCATCGTCCAACTCGCCACCCAGGAAGAAGCCGCACTCGTGGCCCAGGGCCTGGCCAGCACGAGCGCCGGCCCGGTCACGCCCGGCGCCGTCACCACGACCAAGACCATGGGCCGCGTCGGCATCGCTGCCGCCGGCACGTCGGTGGTTGTCACCAATGCCGCGTTCACCACGGAAAGCCGCTTCCTGGCCTACCTGAGCAACGCGGCGGCCGACGCCACGGCCACCAGCATCACGCGCATCACGCCGGCTGCTGGCTCGGTGACATTCACCCTGAACGCCGCCGCGACTGCCGCTGTCGCCATCGACTGGGTGCTGCTCACCGTCTCGGGCGAACTGCCGCCGAACTGATGAACCCGGGCGGTGCAGGCACAGCGCCGGCCGCCCACACGATCAGACCCATGGACTTCCCCCACTGGTTCCAGCCCAGGCGCGACGTCGGCGCCATCCTCGTGACCTCACAGGCCGAGCTTGACGCCCTGATTGCCTCGGGCTGGCCTGACGTGCAGTGCCCAGACCCGACCGCGCCGCTGGCTGTTGCGCCCGTGGCAGAGCCCACCAAACGCCGCCGCGCCGCATCCGCAGAAAGCTGACCCATGCCGAACATCACGTGCACCATCACCCGCGCAGGGCGGACGGATTCCTACGGCACACCGCTGACGGCCGGGCAGGCGCTGACAGCGCCGCTCGACTTCGTGCGCTCGCTGGTGTCGGCCGGGTTCGCGTCTGTGGCTGACCCGTCGCTGCTGTTTGACGGCGGGTATGGTGGGGATGCGACGTCGCCAGCAGACACGGGCATCACCGCTACTCAGGTGGCGGCGGCATCTGAAGTGGCAAAACTGCCGACGACCCCGGGCACTGCGGGCGCGCTTGTCGGCGGCAGCTACACAGGCGGCGCAACGCCATGGACTCGACTTGCCGGACCGAATGAATTGCGCACCGGCAACTGGTCGCCGTCGCCCGAACTGACCACGCCGAGCGTGGCATGGGCCTACACCACAGCGGCCAGCGCATCGGCGGGGCCGTGCATGTTCCGCCGCGAGGGTGCTTCGATCCGCATTGACGGCTCAGTGGTGGTCGGAAACACCGGCGCACCCAATTTTGCCCAGCTGCGAAACTTCGCCGCCGGGCAGATGACGGGAGCGCAGACACTCAACACCACATTTGCACTGGTGGTGTACTGCCACCGGCTCGGCGGCAATGCCAAGATCGTCCTGCGCATGGGCTCCAGCTCCTCCAACTACATCACCTACACCTGGGCGCAGTTGGCCGGCATGCTGGTCGAGGGATGGAATGTCCTGCTGGCGTCAACCTCCGAACCTATCAGCACAGGAGGGGCTGTCGGCGGTCAGCAGGATTACCAAACGGGGGGCTTCGCCAAAAATGGCTGGCAGGTCGGCGCCGGAACGTATGCATTTGGCACAGATGTGGGATACATGGCCATCGAAATGCAGGGCATCGTGGCCAACACGACGCACTGGATCGAGGGCCTCTACATCGGCGGCCGAGACAAGGCGCGGCTGACCATCGGGTTCGACATCCAAGGCAGCGGCCTGGACGGCGCCGTCTCGATCATGCGCAAGTACGGCCTGGTCGGGTACGCCGCCACGCCAACCGGCAACGGCACCCCGGCCAATCCACAATACCTCTGGAGTGCCGCCGACGTGGCCCGCCTGCAATCTCTGTACAGCTCAGGATGGGAGGTGGTGGGCCACTCAGTCAGCCATAACTCGTTCGGCACGATTGTTGATGATGGTGTGCTGGCGATGGAGTACGAAAGCTGCCGCGAGCAGATCCGAGCCATCGGCTGCTACTCCGGCGCCGACCTCTACACCTCCCCCAACAACAGCTACAGCAATCGCACGGTCGCAGTGGGCGCGCGTGCTGGCATCAAGTGGATGCGCCACGGGATCAACGCCCCCATGCTCCAGTCGCGCGGAGTGTGTGGGCTCGCAAACCCGCTGGTGCAGGGCTCAACCACGATTGCCAACGGGGATGGCCAGGTCAGCCAGGCAGCCGAAATTGCTCGACGGCTCGGCTACATCGACCTGCTTATCCTGTACGGCGCAGCCGGGCACATCTACTCCCATGCCATCGTGGCAGGCGCCAGCACGTCCAACGATACCAACGTGGACGTTTTCGACGGCGTCATGGCGGGCATTGCCGCCCGCGTTTCCGCCGGCCTGTTGGATGTCGTGCTGCCGTCGACTTTCCTGCGCGAGGGCAACACCCCAAATATCGACACCATCCTGGCGCCGCCGAACCGGCTGCCGATCACTGCCGGCGCCTCTCCCTACGACCTCATCAACACGGGTTACCGACCGCTGCGGTTTGCCATCAGCGGCGGCGCCGTAACCAGCATTGCCTACAGCCGCGACGCCACGAATTTCGACGCCACGGGCGCTACCGCAGGCCAGTTTGATGTCGCCCCTGGCGACCGTCTTCGCATTACGCACACCGTTGCACCCACCATCGTGCAGTACAGCATCTGAGGCAAATCATGAAATTCTCCGACCTGAAATTCGACAACCTGGGCTGCTGCGACGAGCACGGGGCATGGGCCGTGGTGCAGCACGAAAACGGCCTGCGCACCGAAGTACACAAGACCGACGACGACGGCACCTATCGCGTGGTGACGTTCTGCGGCCAGGTGCTGGCCATCGGGGCGCTGGACACGTCGGACAAGGGCGCCATTGAAGACCGCATTGCATCGGATTCCGGTTCATCCTGACCCGCACCCCATAGCGCACCCAGCCGCCCGCCACTCACTGACTCACCATGCCAAGCCCTACCACCGCAATCGACCTCATCACCCGGTCGATGAAGCTGGCCAAGCTCATCAGCGGGACCGAGACGCCCACGGCTGACGAGGCGAGCGATGCCCTGGCAACGCTGAATGACGTGCTGGAGAACTGGGACACGCAGCCCCTGGCGCTGTGGGGCACGACCAACTTCACCGGCTCGCTTGCGGGCGGTCAGGCCTCGTACACCATCGGCCCGGGCGGCGACCTGAACACCACGCGGCCGAGCCAGATAAACGGCGCGTTCGTGCAGTTCAACGGCGTGGACTTCCCGGTCGAGCCCATCGGCCAGCTTGAGTTCAACGTCATCAGCCTGAAGTCGTACCAGCAGCCCATACCGCAGTCGCTGCTCTACGTCAACGACTTCCCTTTGGGCCGCGTCACGGTGTGGCCTGTGCCCACGGTGGCGATCCCCATCACGCTGACCTTTGACCGCGTGCTGACGCAGATCAGCAGCTTGGCGACGGCCATCAACTACCCGCCCGGCGCGGCCCTGGCGCTGCGGTACGAACTGGCCAAGCAGTTGGCGGTTGAGTTCGGCGCGCCGCTGGACCCGCAGCTTGTGCAGATGGCGGCCGACTACCGAGCCGACTACAAGCGCGCGAACAAGACGCCCGTCAAGGCCAGCTACGACATGGCGCTCGTCGGCGTCTACGGCACGGGCAACTGGCGCACGGGCGGCTGATGGGCGCGAACTCGTTCCCATTCGTCGGCGGCAGCTACACGGCCCGCAGCCGCACGTTCGACGCGCAACGCACGCTGAACTTGTACCCCGAGGTATCAGGCAGCGGCACGAGCCGCAGCGTGTCGGCCCTGTACGGCACGCCGGGCCTCGCGCTGTGGGCGTCGTTGGTCGGCGGCCCGGTGCGCGGCCTGTTGCGCTTCACGCAGGCCCAGGCCGTGGCCGTGGTGGGCTCGACGGTCTACACGCTGACCACGGCCGGCGTCGGCGTGGCCATCGGCAGCATCTCCGCCGGCACCGCGCCGGTGAGCATGGCCAGTAATGGTGGCGTCGTGATGCTGGCGGCCGGCGCGGCGGGCTACTTCATCGACCCGGCGGCCGGCACCGTCACGCAGATCACCGACCCGGACTTCGTGGGCGCCGGCCGGGTCGACTACATCGACGGCTATTTCGTCTGGACGACGCCAGGCACGGGCCGCTTCCAGATCAGCCAGCTTCTGGGCACCGGCATCGACGGCCTGGACTTCGCCACCGCCGAGGGCGCGCCGGACAACCTGCTGTCGCTGGTCGTCGATCACCGCGAGCTGTGGCTGTTTGGCGAGACCAGCACCGAGGTGTGGTTCAACAGCGGAAACATCGACTTTCCCTTCGAACGCATCCAAGGCGCGTTCATGGAGATTGGCTGCGCCGCCGCGACGTCGGTCGCCAAGCTCGACAACACCGTGTTTTGGCTCGGCGCCGACGACCGGGGTCAGGGGATGGTGATGCGCGCCCAGGGCTACCAGCCGCAGCGGGTGAGCACGCACGCGGTGGAGTACGCCATCGGCCAGATGAGCGTCATCAGCGACGCCGTGGCCTACACCTACCAGCAGGAGGGGCACAGCTTCTACGTGCTCAACTTCCCCACGGCCGGGCAGACCTGGGTCTACGACGCCAGCACCGACCAATGGCACGAGCGCGCATGGCGCGACCCGCTGCTGGGCACGCTGGGCCGGCACCGCGCACAGGTACACATGGCGTTCGCGGGAGAGAACATCGTCGGCGACTGGGAGACGGGCAACCTGTACCGGCTCGACCTCGACACCTACAGCGACAACGGCGCGCCCATCGTGCGCACCCGGCGCTGTGCGCACATCGCGTCCGGCGGCGGCTGGCAGTTCTTCAGTTCGCTGCAGCTCATCATGGAGACCGGCGTCGGCCTCGCATCCGGCCAGGGCTCAGACCCACAGGCGATGCTGCGCTGGTCGGATGACGGCGGATTAACGTGGTCATCCGAGGCCTGGGTGAGCATGGGCCGGATGGGCGAGTACAAGCGCCGCGCGCTGTGGCGCCGGCTGGGCAAGGGCCGCGACCGGGTGTTTGAGGTGACCATCACCGACCCGGTGAAGGCGGTCATCGTCGATGCGGTGCTGCAGGTGGAGGCCGGCCGATGAGCGCCGCCCTGAAGTTCGTCCCGCCCCGCGTGGCCTTCGTCGACCCGCGAACCGGCTGCATCACGCGCGAGTGGTACTTGTTCCTTCAAGGCCTGTTCAACCGGGCCGGCGGCGTGTCGGGCGACAGCACGGATGAGCTTGCGCTTGCCGCGTTCGACGACTCGGGCACCGAAGAGCTTGAGGCGCAGCTGTTCAGCGTTGCTGATGGCCTGTGGCAGTTCCCGCCGCAGGTTGCCACTCCGGCCGACGAACAGGCGCAGCTGCTGCCGGCCTTCGAGCCGGCGCCCGTCGACATCCCCGCAACCCTGGCGCCAGCCTTCGAGCCGACCACGCCTGACCCCGATCAACTGGCCGACCTTGCCGCCCTGCGGGCCGAGGTCGACGCGCTGCGCCAAGCCGTCCAAAGCCTGCAGCAAGGCACCACCCTGTAAGGAGCGCCATCCATGGCCGTCAACGTCAGAGCCCTGATTGCAGCCAAGCAAGCCGAGGCCGTCCAAACCACGCAGTACACCGCCAGCGGTGTGCGCACCATCATCGACAAATTCACCGCGACCAACACCAGCGCGGGCGCTGTAACGCTGTCGGTTAACATCGTGACCAGCGGCGACACGGCAGGCAGCCAAAACCTGATCGTCAAGGCCAAGAGCCTGGCGGCGAGCGAGACCTACACCTTCCCCGAGATGGTCGGTCAGGTGCTGGAGCCGTCCGGGTTCATCTCGACCCTGGCAGGCGCCGCGACCTCGATCACCATCCGCGCCAGCGGCCGTGAGGTGTCGTGATGGGGTGGCTACTCGACAAGCTGGGAAAAGGCGTCAAGAACCTAGGCAATGCTGCCGGGGATCTGGTCAACAACCCGCTGAAGGCAATCAATGACGGACTGAACGATGAGGCCACGCTGACGACCCTGGCGGTGCTTGCTGGCGGTTATGGCGCCTATGAGGCAGGCGCATTTGGTGGCTCTGGCGCTGTGGCTGGCGGCAGCGCTGGCGGAGGCGTCGGGGCGTCAAGCGGTGCGTTTGTGCCGGGGTTCGACGCCTTGGGGGCCGGCGCAGAAGGTGCAGGCATCGGCGGGTCAGCTGGTGCCGTCGGAGCTTCTGGAGCGTTTGTCCCTGGCGCTGATGCCATGGGGATAGGTTCATCTGCCGCCGGCATCCCCTCGGCCGGCGGGTCGTCTCTGCTGGGTTCGGCAGGCAAATACCTGACCAGCGCGGGGGGCGCGCAGACCCTGGGCAACATCGCCGGCACGCTGTACGGCGCCAACGCCGCCGGCAACGCGGCGAAGGCCCAGGCAGACGCAGCGCGCTACGCTACCGACATCGGAAACCAGCAGTTCGCGCAGACCCGGGCCGACATGGAGCCTTGGCGGCAGTCCGGCATCGGCGCCCTGGCGCAGATCAACAAGGGCACGGCAGCCGGCGGCGACTTCAACCGCAACTTCACGGCGGCCGACTTTCAGGCCGATCCGGGCTACCAGTTCCGCATGGATCAGGGCCGGCAGGGGCTGGAGCGCAGCGCGGCCGCGCGCGGCGGCCTGCTCAACGGCGGCACGCTCAAGGCCCTGAACCGGTACGGACAGGACTACGCCAGCAACGAGTTCGGCAACGCCTACAACCGCTGGAACAACGACACCACGAGCCGGTACAACCGCTTGTCAAGCATTGCCGGCCTGGGGCAGACCACGGCAAGCCAAGTGGCCGGCTACGGTGCTCAGAACGCGGCCAACGCTGGCAACAACGCCATGCAGGCCGGCAACGCCACCGCATCGGGGTACATCGGCCGGGCCAACGCCATCCAGAACGGGCTGCAGAACCAACAGAGCATGTACACCCTGAACCGCCTGTTCCCACAGGCCCCGGGAGGCTGACCGCATGGCACTGGATACGAACATCGCCATGGGCCTGCGCCCGATGGCCGACCCCATGGAGCAGTTCGGCCGGGCCATGACGCTCAAGCAACTGGCCAGCAGTGGGCAACTACAAGATCTGCAGATTGCCCAGGCGCGCCAGCAGCAGGAGCAGGAGCGCACGCTGGCCGACCTGTACCGGGGCAACATCAACCCGGATGGTACGGTCAACCAGGGCGGGCTACTCCAAGGCGCGGCACAGCAAGGCCTGGGCGGGCGCATCCCGGCGCTGCGCAAGAGCTTCATGGAGGCCGACGAAGCGGCGGCCAAGCTGGACGAGACCAAGACCCGCACCAAGGGCCTGACGCAAGACCAGTCCATCAAGGCGCACGGGTTCGCCTTGCAGCAGCTCGGCGCCGTCACCACGCCGGCCCAGTTCGCGGACTGGGCGGCTGGCGCGGCGCGGACACGGATCTACGACCCGGGCGAGGCCTACGCGCTCACGAACCAAGTGCTGCGTGACCCGTCGGCGCTGCCTGCGCTCAAGCAGCGCCTCATGCTCACGGGCGCCAGCGCGCTGGAGCAGATCAAGGCCACGGCGCCGCAGTTCCAGCACATTGACCAGGGCGGCGCGGTGCAGTTCGGCACCGTCAATCCGCTGACGGGG
>Ga0228702_1001177_pt1 | contig 17478 bp, 18 predicted proteins | sample McNCre217_Aug_MG_2_FD_178018 | JGI IMG/M metagenome (GOLD analysis project Ga0228702, IMG submission 178018) | Freshwater microbial communities from McNutts Creek, Athens, Georgia, United States - 20-17_Aug_MG | ecosystem: Environmental > Aquatic > Freshwater > Creek | place: USA: Georgia... | reverse complement strand
GGTGAAGGGTCGCGAGTTCTACGACTTTGAGGCCAAGTACCGCGACGAGGATTCGGTTGACCTAATCATTCCTGCGGCTTTATCGGAGGCCGAGTGGGTAGAGATGCAGCGATTGGCCGCCCTCGCTTTTGAGGCCATTGGCGGATTCGGTTTGGCTCGCGTGGACTTCTTCTTGACCGCACAGGGATTCTTCATCAACGAGATAAACACCATGCCGGGCTTCACTCAGTACAGCATGTACCCGAGCCTTTGGGGTGCTACCGGAATCGGCTACGCGGATTTGATTGACCAGCTGATTCAGTTGGGTCTTGGCGCTAGGCGCTAGAGCTCCTGCTCTGTGGTTTTAGTGACGAGCACTAATCATGTTTGTCGGAGTGTTAGCGACGAGCGCTAACCCTTCTTAATCTCGCAAGCGCGATCGCTCGGGATGCCCGCCCGTATCGCAGGCGCAACACCCTCCAGAGCCTGAACGCCGCTGGCGTTCTTGGAATCCACCATCACCTCAACGGCAGGGTTTCGGCCAAAGGTCACAAACCTGTAGTTGGGCGCGTTGGTTGGGTCAACCAGCCAATCCACTCCGCCCGCGGTAACGCAGCTGAGCGTGCTGGCCTTCACCTCCGGCAGGCCGCAACGAAGCAGCACCTTGCTCGGGGTTCCCCAGGCGGCAGTTGCCTGCGCGTTGGTTTCCACCTTTTGGTTGCCATCAATGTTGTCCGGCAAGCGCACCGTCACCGCGGCACAGCGCGGGTTGTTGGAATCCGCCGCCGGGTCCAGACTCACGGTCTGGGAGCAGCCGCTGAGCAGCCACGCCAGAGCGGCGGCAGCAAGTGGGAGAGCAATGGCTCGAGGTGAAAAACGCATCGATTACAGGCTACCTTTGTTGGGTGGAAACAATCGCATCGTTGGGCGAAAACGCCAGCCTCAAACGCACCATCAGTCGCCTGAACAAGGGCGACCACGAGCTGGTGGGCCCAGGCGATGATGCCGCGGTTATCAAGGCCACCGATGGTCGTTACGTGGTGACCACAGACACCATGGTTGAGGGTCACGACTTCAAACTTGAGTGGTCGAGCGGTTTCGATTTGGGCTGGAAGGCCGTTGCCAGCAACATCGCGGACGTGGCCGCGATGGGTGCCGTACCCACCGCCCTTGTGGTGGCTTTGGTTGCTCCGGCCAGCACACCCGTGAAGTGGCTTGAGGACTTTGCCGATGGCCTGCGTGAAGCCTGCCAAACGCTTGCCCCCGGGTGCGCGGTGGTTGGGGGAGACCTGGCCGCCGGCGCGCAAATTGTGATTGCGGTAACCGCTCATGGCGACTTAGAGAATCGGGAGCCAGTGCTTCGCAGCGGCGCCCAGGTGGGCGATTCGGTGGCAGTGGCCGGCACGCTGGGCAAGGCCGCCAGCGGTCTGCAACTTCTGTTCAGCGGCAACACCGATGCCGCCAAATCTTACGACGAAATTGTTGCAGTTCAACTCCGCCCGCAGCCACCGGTTGCTCTGGGCAAGGAAGCTGCGCTCGCCGGAGTAACGGCCATGCTTGACCTCAGCGACGGCCTCGCCAAAGACGCGGCCCGCATCGCTGCGGCGTCAGAGGTGAGCATTCAGATTGACCCGAGCCAACTCATTGGATTCGAGGCCGTTCTCGAAGGTCCGGCTCAGGCACTGGCCATAAACCCGGGCACCCAAACGGCGGAAGAGCTCACCCGAAACTGGGTACTTGGCGGCGGTGAAGATCACTCGCTGCTCGCTACTTTCCCAGCGGGCGCAACCATCCCGCGCGGCTTCAAAGTGATTGGCAAAGTGGTTCAGCAAGATCAAGCGGCTGTGCACCTGGGTGTAACTCCACTGAGCGCGGCAAGCATCGATGCCCTTGGTTGGGACAGCGTTACCGGAAACTAATGCCGGCGACGGGTTCCGGCGAGCGAGCCTCTAGAGGTTCTGCAGTTGCTGGTTCAGTGTCACGCCAACGCCGCTGCGAGGCAGCACCTCAACGCGACCGGTTACGGAATTGCGGCGGAACAGCAAGTTTGGAACACCCGAGAGTTCGGCGGCCTTGACCGAACGAGGCTCGCCTTCGTCAACAATGGCAACCTTGGTTCCGGCGGTTATGTACAGGCCGGCTTCAACCACGGAGTCGTCGCCAATGGAAATACCAACACCTGCGTTCGCGCCGAGCAGGGCACGATCGCCAATGGCAACGCGCTGCTTTCCGCCACCGCTCAGGGTGCCCATAATCGAAGCTCCACCACCAATGTCGCTGCCGTCGCCAACGATAACGCCCTGGCTAATGCGACCCTCCACCATTGCGGTGCCTAGGGTTCCGGCGTTGAAGTTCACAAAACCCTCGTGCATGATGGTGGTTCCCGGAGCCAAGTGTGCTCCAAGGCGAACGCGGTTTGCGTCGGCAATGCGAACCTTTTGCGGAGTCACGTAGTCAACCAAACGCGGGAACTTGTCAATGCTGTGCACAACCACACCGGCGCGCTGAAGCGCTGGGCGGAGTCGGTCTAGGTCGGCCAAAGCAATCGGCCCAATGTTGCTGAACGCCACAATCGGTAGCGCGGGAATCAGGCCATCCAAGTTGATGGTGTTTGGCTTCACTAGCAGGTGGCTCAACAGGTGCAAACGCAGGTAGGCATCGGCGGTGGTGGCAACCGGCAGCGCCAGCTCAATCTCGGTGCGAATCACCTGAGTGGAAACGTTGCGGCGGGCATCTTCGCCAACGTGTGCGTCCAGTTCCTTAGGCACCACCCAGAGTGCGTCGCTCTTTGGTGCGTCACCCAGCTGTGGGTCGGGATACCAAACGTCTAGAACGGTGCCATCTGCAGCGATGGTTGCTAGGCCGTGGCCCCAGGCTTTGGATTGAAGGTAGGTCGCAGTACTCACAGAAACAAGGTTATCGTTAGGCTGGTTTCTGTGCCTGCGCAAACCTTGAACCTGACCGCCGATGTGGTGGAACTCACCCGCAACGTGTGCAACATTGAGAGCGTTTCGGGCAACGAAAAAGCGTTGGCCAACGCCATTGAAACCGCGCTCGCCGCATATCCTCACCTCGAGGTGATTCGTGACGCGGACGCGATTGTTGCCCGCACCAACCTAGGCCGCGCCAACCGGGTTTTGATCGCGGGACACATTGACACCGTGCCCGTTGCGGATAACCTGCCGGTGCGCATTGCAGACATCGATGGCGAAGCCCACATTTGGGGCCGCGGAACCGTTGACATGAAGGCCGGTGTGGCCGTGCAGCTTAAGCTTGCCGCCGCGCTCACCGAACCAAACGTGGACATCACCTGGATCTTCTACGACCACGAAGAAGTGGATGCCAGCCTGAACGGCATGGGCCGTTTGGCTCGCAATCGCCCCGAGTTACTGGCCGGCGATTTTGCCGTGCTGTGCGAGCCGACCGCCGCCGAGATTGAGGGCGGTTGCAACGGCACCATGCGCATCGAGGTAACCACCTCGGGAGTCAAGGCTCACAGCGCCAGAGCTTGGATGGGCAAGAACGCCATTCACGCTGTTGAAGAAATCTTGGGATGCCTAAACCGTTACGCCACTCAAGACGTTGAGGTTGACGGCCTGGTTTATCGCGAGAGTCTCAACGCCGTGCTGATTTCCGGCGGCATTGCCACCAATGTGATCCCCGATGCGGCCAAGGTCACCATCAACTATCGTTTTGCGCCAAGCAAGAGCATCGGCGATGCCGAAGCGCACTTGCGCGAGGTATTCGCCGGCTACGAGGTGCGGGTAACTGACGCAAGCGCAGGCGCGCGCCCCGGTTTGGATCAGCCGGCGGCGGCCGCATTCATTGCGGCCACGGGCCTAACGGCCCGACCAAAGTACGGCTGGACCGACGTTGCCCGATTCAGCGCGCTTGGCATTCCAGCCGTGAACTTTGGCCCCGGCGACCCAAACAAGGCGCACGCCGACGACGAGTCCTGCCCGGTTGCGCAAATCTATGCCTGCGAAGAAGCCCTAACGAAGTGGCTGACCAAGTAACTTCGGCCACACGCCCAAACCCCCGCAACCTATTCGCGGCCAAGTTGGCGGCAACGTTTGCAACACTTCCCTGGTGGCTTCAAGTTCTCCTCGCTTGGGCTGCCACTCGAGCCGTATCCACCTTGGCATTCCTTTGGGCCGCCACCAAGCAAGGCCCCAGTTATTGGTACAACTGGAGCAACCCCAACTATCTCGACTTTGTGAACATCTGGGACGTGGAGTGGTACTTCCGTATCTTCAAGTTTGGTCTGGGCCAACTTCCCGGCTACTCGCCCCACCTGCCGCTAAACGCGCTCGGCGGAGTTGAGCAAAACGCCTGGGCTTTCATGCCAGGGTTCCCCATGTTGGTTCGCGGAGTGGACTACCTGTTTGGCAACCAACTTGAGTGGCACAATCTCGCCCCTTGGGTCAGCCTGGCACTCAGCTTTGTGCTGGCAATCATCGTGTACCAGGTGTTCCGCCTCAAGCTCAATCACAGAACTTCCCTCTGGGCAGTGACACTACTGGGTTTCTACTGCGCCAGCCCGGTGTTGCAAACCGGTTACGCCGAAACCCTCGGCCTAGTGTTCCTCAGCGGCGGACTCTACTTCTTGATTCAACATCGCTATCTGGCCAGCCTGCCGTTCCTCATGGGGCTCAGCATCACTCGCCCGGGCATGGTTGCCTTTGCGCTCAGCCTGGCCGGAATGTGGCTCGTGCGTTTCATCAAATCCAAACGCGGCACCGATGAATTCCCCACACCGGAACGCTTCAAGCTGGCGCTACTCACAGCGGCCTCAACCCTGCTTGGATTCGCCTGGCCACTGTTTGCCTGGTGGTACACCGGCCGCGCAGACGCCTACACCGCCACCGAACTAGCCTGGCGCACGGCAGACCCCAACGCGGAAATCGCGCCTTTCATGCCCTGGGTGCAAATGGCGGTGCACCTGCTCGGACCCATATTTGGTGTTCTGGGGCTAACCGTTTTTGTCGGCGGCATGGTTTGGTTGCTCACACTGCCATCGATGAAGCATTTGGGCAACGAACTGCGCCTCTGGGTTGCCAGCTACCTCTTGTATTTGCTCTTGGTTTTTAACCCACAAAGTTCCACTTTCCGAATTCTGTTGCCGGCGTTCCCGTTGCTGGGCGTACTAGCCCTCAAAACCGTGGGTTGGAATCGTTGGATCAAGGCATTGGTGTTGGTTGTGCTGGCCCTGCTTCAGTGCGTGTGGCTCCTCCTCTGCTGGGTGCACATGCCGCCGGACATCACGCCACCGTAACGAGTATTTGCTTGCCAAATGCTCCCCAATTGCCAGTTGAAACCAGATGTTTACCTAACCGTTATCTAAAACCGCGGTTTAGAGAGATATTCGGTTTTTAGTGTCGGAGGCCTCTGGGATAATTGAAGTTCGGCGCGAAACTGCGTCAAGCAATACAAGGAGTAGTTCCATGGCAGCAATGAAGCCACGCACCGGCGACGGCCCAATGGAGGCGGAGCGCGAACCTCGTGGTTTGATCATCCTCCGTGTTCCTCTAGAGGGTGGCGGTCGTCTTGTGGTCTCGGTCAACGACGAAGAGGCCAAGCGTTTGCACCAGGTTCTTGCTGGAGTTGTTAAGGAGTAACAATCTCTGCAGGGGTAAAAGCTAAATCGGGTCAATTCAAAGGGATTGGCCCGATTCGCATTTAAAGGTGAGTGGGCCAGAGGCGGCTAGGTGCCAGGTTGGTGAGGTGTTTATTCGGCCAGACGGCTGGCAATAAGCAGACCATCGCCCACCGGCGAAAGCGCGCTAACAAAAGTCTCTTGAGTCTTAAAGAAACGCAGCACGTCGCGATAGATCGAAGTGGCTTCGTCGCGCATTGCTGGGTCTGGCACGCGGTCGCGCCACAGGGCGTGAGCAATGGCAACCACTCCACCCGGACGCAGCAGGCGAACCGCTTCACGCAGTTGCTCCTCTAGGGTGTCGCGGTCGGCGTCCAGAAAAACTAGGTCGTACGCGGCGTCGGCCATGTTGCTCATCACATCAATGGCTCGGCCTGAAATCACACGCGTGCGAGGTAGCGGAATCTTGGCTTCGCTAAACGCAATCTTGGCGGCGGCTTGGTGTTCGGGTTCAACATCGATGGTTGCCAACACGGCATCAGGAGCGCCTGCCAGCAACCACAGGCCGCTCACGCCGGTGCCGGTTCCGGCCTCAACAATGGCTTTTGCTCCGGTTGCGCTGGCCAAAACCGCCAGGTGGGAGCCAACGCTTGCCGTGATGCACTCAATGCCCAGTTCCTCGGCACGCATACGCGCACGGATGATTGGCTCGGTCTCCGAAACGAATTCCTCGGTGTACTTCCAGCTGCTGATCTTGTCTACCATTTACGCTCCTGCGCCAAGTGTAAAGCCGGGGCGGGCGTTTGCCGCGGAGGCGGGGAGTGGGTTGCGGGCGGGTGGCGGGCTGATTCGGTGACCCTGAAACGGCCGCGCTCCGCTGACCGCCCGCCTGCACCCCGCACGCTTGGTAACCTAGAAGGGTGTTCGGTATCGATAGCGAAAAGTTCGTCATTCTGGCGCTCATCGCTGTATTTGTTTTGGGGCCTTCCCGTATGCCCGAATACGCGCGCAAGTTGGCTCAGTGGGTGCGCCAGTTGCGAGACTTTGCCGACAACGCCAAAGAGCAGCTGAGCGAAGAAATTGGCGAGGACCTGGACTGGAAGAGTCTGGATCCGCGTCAGTACGATCCGCGCCGCATCATTCGTGAAGCGTTGCTCGACGACGGCATCTCGGTAACCACCAAGGCTTCCACAACCGCTGCGGCTGTTGCCGCCGGTTCGGTTTCGGCCGCTCCTGCCGCCAAGGCGAAGAGTCTTCAGGCTGGCGAGGCAGCGCCGTTCGACGTTGAGGCCACCTAGCCCAAACTGAGGCAGTCGGCCCGACTTAACGCAAACCGCCTACTTTAAGGCAAAATACGAAGCGTCTTGCTCAGAATCACAAGCAACTTGCTCACACGCTTGTACTCGGCGCCACGTGACGGCAGCTTGAGCGCCCAACCCAGCAGGCCGCCGGCAACGCCAATCGCCTTTGGCTCGGTGAATCGGGTGAGCCCGTAAACACCATTGCGGCGGCCGTGACCGGAGTTCTTGAAACCACCCATCGGTGAATCCATGCTGGCAAAGCTGGCGCGGAAACCCTCATTGATGTTCACGCTTCCGGCATTTAGTTGGCGGGCAACCTCGAGCGCCTCGCGCTCCGGACCAACCACCGATGCATTGAGTCCAAACTCGGTGTCGTTGGCGGCAACGATCGCCTCGGCAACCGTGGCGTAGCCGTAAACCTGCAGCACCGGACCGAACACCTCGGAGCGATTCAGTGTGGAGTCCTCGGGAACGTTGGTCACAATCGCCGGCGTCACAAAGTATGGACCCAGTTCGGTGCGCTGCTCGCCACCAAACACCTTGGCGCCTTTCTCGGCCGCGTCTGCCAGCATGCCGGTAACGCGCTTCACCTGCGCCGCACTGGTGAGAGTGCCCAGATCAACGGCGTACTCGGCGCTCTTGCCAATACTCAGGGCGCCCACCGCAAACTCCAAGGCCGCAGTGAACTCGGCCTTGACGTCGTTAGGAACATAAATACGCTCAACCGCCACGCACAACTGGCCGGTGTTTCCCACGGCGCCAGCCACGGCAATCCGGGCGGCCTCCGAAATGTTGGCCCCAGGTAGAACAACCATTGGGTTCTTGCCGCCAAGCTCCAGTGAGTAACCAATGAGACGGGCCGCCGCGCGCTGGGCCACAATCCGGCCCGTTGCCGTGCTACCAGTGAACGCAACATAGTCAACGCTGTCGGAAATGGCGTTGCCAACCTCCGCGCCATCACCCACCACAATGGTCCAGACCTCACTGGGCAAACCTGCATCGATGGCTAGTTTGCGCAAGAACAGTGCCGTCAAGGCGGTCTGGTTATCAATCTTGTGAACCACCGGATTGCCCGCAACGAGTGCCGGCAGCACGTCCAGCCCGGTGAGCGCCAGCGGATAGTTCCACGGCGTGATCACACCAACCACGCCAACGGGCACGTGCTCCAGATAGTTCTTGGTGAGGGTTGGCGCACCGCTGCGAACGCGCTTGAGCCCCAGCTGCTTTGGCGCCTGCTTGCCGTAGTAACGAGCACTGTTGAGCGCACCAGCAAAGTCTTCAAAGGCGTGCCCGCGACTCTTACCCGTTTCAAACTGCAGCAGGTCCAGAAACTGCTCCTGGTTCTTGAGCATCAGGTCGTGCAGGTTCAACAGAATGTTGGCGCGCTGCTTTACGGGAGTGGCCGCCCAGGTTGGAGCCATCACCTTGGCGGCGGCAACTGCCGCAAACACCTCGGCACTGGAAAACTGCGGCAACACAAAGGCGGCTTTGCCGTTGTTTGGGTTGATTACTTCAACAGACTTGGCGTGCGTACCCAGGTGGGTAAGCAGCGCTGTTATAGAGGTATCGCTCACACGCTCAGTTTAAGCTTTTTGCCGGCCAAGCCCAATGGGTTCAAGGCCAACTTGGCCGCAATCTCTTTCAAGGCCATCGATGCCGCATCCTCGCTACCCGAGCCGCCCGCGTGCTCCGCCACAATCGGCTCACCCGAATCGCTACCCTCGCGCAACGGAATCGAGATCGGCACCTGTCCCAACACGGGCACGGGTGAACCCTGCAGTTCCGCCAGACGATTGGCAACTGCCAGGCCGCCACCGGAACCAAACAGTTCCAGCCTGGAACCATCGATGTTTTCAAACCACGCCATGTTCTCAATCACGCCAAAAACCTTTTGGCCGGTTTGGAGGCCAACCGATCCGCTGCGCTCGGCAACCTCGGCCGCCGCAACCTGCGGGGTGGTGACCACAACGGTCTGAGCCGTTGGCAGTAGCTGACCCAGGCTGATGGCAATGTCGCCCGTGCCGGGCGGCAGGTCAACCAGCAGGAAGTCCAGATCGCCCCAGTGAACATCGGTCAGGAACTGCTCAACCGCGCGGTGCAACATTGGCCCACGCCAAGCCACCGGCTGGTTGGAGTCTAGGAACATTCCAATGCTGATGACCTTCACGCCGTAGGCAACCGGCGGCAGAATCAGGTCGTCAATGCGGGTTGGCTTAACGGCCTGACCGGCACCGCCCAGACCAAGCTGGCCCGGGATGCTGAAACCAAAAATGTCCGCGTCAATCAGGCCAACGCGCTTGCCCGCCTGAGCCAGCGCTACCGCAAGGTTTGCCGTGACCGAACTCTTGCCCACGCCGCCCTTGCCGCTGCCAATCAGGTAGACGCGGGTTAGGGTGTCCGCGCCAAAGGGGTTGGTGCGCGGCGGCTTGCCCGCCCTGAGTTTGTTGCGCAACTCGGCGCGCTCCTCGGCACTCATCACGCTCATGGTCACGGCCGTGGTCTCCACGCCGGGCACACTTTCCAGAGCGGCAACCACGTCTGCCTCAATGCGCGCGGCCGCCGGGCAACCAACCACGGTGAGCTTGATGGTTGCGGTTGCTTTAGCACCATCGATGGCCGTTGCGGCAACCATGCCCAGATCCGTAATGGGCAATCGCAGTTCGGGGTCAATGACTTTGGCCAGTGCGGCCAGGAGTAGTTCGCTCACGAAACTACAGCGACTTCTTGGCGGCGGCGCGAGGTGCAGCTGGCTTGCGAGCCGTAGGCGCCTTGCGCGCAGCCGGCTTGGCAACCGCCTTCTCCTCGCGCAACTCTTCGAGCAGGTCCTTAAGCAGGTCGCGAATCTCGTCTCGCACAAAGTCCTTGGTTGCCATTTCTTCGAGTCCGAGTCGCAGGGCAACAACCTCGCGGGCCAGGTACTCGGTGTCGGCAAGGTTGCGCTCGGCGCGCTGACGGTCCTGCTCGGTCTTAACGCGGTCGCGGTCGGCCTGACGGTTCTGAGCCAACAGAATCAGGGGAGCGGCGTATGAAGCCTGCAACGAAAGGATCATGGTCAACAAGGTGAAGTTCAGGCTTCGCGGATCGAACTGCCAAATCAGCGGAGCAACCGAGTTCCAGGTGAGCCAAATGGTCACAAACACGGTCATCCAAATTAGGAACTCGCCGGTGCCCATGGCGCGCGCGAAAGCCTCGCTGGCACGACCAAACTTTTCCTGATCAATAACCAGGGCGTTCAAAACCTTGCGGCGCTGCCCAATTGGACGCTCCAAGTAGTCTTGCTTAGCCACGGGCACCTCCTCGGGTCTTGCTCTTCAACGGGGTCTTTGTTGCAGTCTTCACCGCAGGCTTGGCTTTGGTTGAGCGGGTGGCCGGTTTGCTGGCGCGAGCAGCAGCAGGCGCTGCAACCATCGATGGCTCATCCTCACTTCGCCAGTCTTCCGGCAGCAGGTGGTCAAGTACGTCGTCCACAGTAACCACGCCGATCAAGCGGTTCTCGGCGTCTACCACGGGCAGGGCAACCAGGTTGTAGTTGGCCAGGGTTCGGTGGATAACCGTGATGTGCGTGTCTGGAGTTACCGGCTCAAGCTCGGTGTCTAGCAAAGTGGCCAAACGCTCGTGAGGTGGGTAACGCAGCATGCGCTGGAAGTGCACCACGCCAAGGAAGCGACCGGTCACAGTCTCATAGGGCGGAAGAGTCACAAACACCGAAGCCGCCAAAGCCGGCGCAACATCCTGGTGACGAATCAGAGCCATGGCCTCTGCCACCGTTGCATCCGCCGCACAAATGATTGGCTCGGTGGTCATCAGACCACCAGCGGTAAATGGCGCGTAGGTCATGAGGCGGCGCAGGTCGTCGGCCTCTTCTTCATCCATGAGTTCAAGCAGGGCCTCGGTACGAGCCTCCGGCAGGTTAGCCATCAGGTCGGCCGCGTCGTCCGGTTCCATGAGGTCCAGAATCTCGGCGGCACGTTCGTCGTCAAGCTCTTCAATAATGTCCAGCTGCTCGTCGTCGGGCAGCTCTTCAAGCACATCGGCCAAGCGCTCGTCGTCGAGCTCCTCGGCAACCTCAATCATGCGCTCGTCCGGCAGATCCAACAGCGCGGACGCAAGGTCGGCGGGACGCAGCTCGGAGTAGGTGGCAATCAGGTGCTGTGCGCTCTGGTTCTCTTCGCCGTGCGCTTCCTCGGCAACCTGCTCCCAGGTTGCAAACAGGGTGGCACCGCGCGCAAACGGGCTGGCACTGGTCTTGGGGCGGCGCAGGAAGAGTTCGCTAACCGCCCACTCTTTGCGCTTGTTAGGTTCAATGGCCAAATCATCGATGCTTGCAATTCCGCTACCGTCTAGCAAACGAACCTTGCGGCCCAGCATCTCTGCAATCACGCGGAACTCCTGGCCGCGCTGGGTGAAGCGGCGCAGGTCAATGAGGCCGGTGGTGATTACCTGGCCGGCACCAATGCTGGTAACGCGAGCAATTGGCACAAAAACCTTGCGGCGACCGCTGATTTCAACCAGCAAACCCGTGGCTTTTGGAGCCCCGGTTTTTCGGTACGAGAGAAGAACGTCAATGACTTTACCCACCTTGTCGCCGGCAGGGTCAAAGACGCCACAGCCCGCCAAACGGGCAACAAAAACTCTCGAAGCGCTCACCTTATTAACCTTAGGCGTTGGGGCTATGGCCTTGCCAGACGTTCCTGCGAGAAAACCGCATCCGTGCGACAATTAGGTGATGTCTAACACCCCAAACTCTCGCGGCCGCAACGCCCGCATTGCCGCGCTTTCCGTTCCAGACGGCGAGACCGTGGCCACGTTCAACAACTACGCCGCCGCGGTTGACTGCGTTGACCAGTTGATTCGCCACGAGTTCCCTGCACCGATGGTCGCCATTGTTGGCTCGGACCTTCGTACGGTGGAGCGTGTGCGTGGTCGTTTGTCGTACGGGCGAGTTGCCATTCAGGGCTTGATCACCGGTTCGTGGTTGGGTTTGCTTGTGAGCCTGTTCATGCCGATTGACACCAGCGCAGCCACTTCCAGCTTTAGTGGCTCAACCGGTGCGGCCATTGTGATTGGCGCAGGTATTGGAATGTTGATCAACATTTTGCGTTTCAGCTTCACCCGTTCGCGCCACGAGTTCACCTCGGGTAGCGCGGTGGTGGCCGCCAACTACAACGTGGTTGTGCCGCACTCGCTTGTTGGTCAGGCCAACTCGGCCATTGCGGAGCACCTGGCTCAGTGCGTGAACGGTCAAGCCAAGTAACTTTCCAGAGCCAGTCAAGTTGAGCGCGCGGGCAGGCGTGGATTGCCCGCCAGGCTAACCGAGGCCGGCTTCGCGTTCCGTTTCAGCGGCATCCGTGAGGCGCTCGCCAAACTTCTGACTCCTACCTCGTAGGCAAGATTCTCACCGGAATACAGCTGTCCGGTCTTTCAACAGAAATGCGTGGGAAGGCTATTTAGCGGCCCAGGCGGCCTACTTTGGGCGGATGCAGAAACATGGCTATTGGAAGACGCATCACAACAAGGAACTTCAGCGGTTACTCATGGAGCTGCATTTTGCAGGCTGGAGAATAAAGGACCCGCCCAAGTACTACAAGGCTCTTTGCCCCTGCCCGGCTGGGCACATGAAAACCATCCACTTAACTCCTAGCGACCCTTATTATGAAAACAAAGTCCGCCAGTACTTGAAAAATCACACGTGTTTTAGGTTCATGGGGAAGGTATGGGAATGATCAATTTGCAGATGTCAATGAGATTTGTAGTGGTTGGCGCACCTGACCTTGAATCTCATCTTGAGAAAGTTGCCGATGCCCTGTTCGATATCGAGTCTGAAAATCACCTTCTGAGTGATTCAGGGGCCGGATCAACGCTAGCCACCGGATTCGTACAGATAGACCTCACAAGTTCGGGGGCGTCTTACGGTGAAGCCCTTGCGCTAGGTACAAGCTCTATCCAGCGAGCAATCGCTGCGGCGGGCGGTAACGCCGCCATCGGAGAAAAATCCAAGAATTCGGGAATCGAATACAAGTTCTTGGAGCAAGAAGTTTTCGCCGCCTAACCCCGCGCAAAACACGGTGAGACAAGGTCACTCTGTGGCGGACCCGTTTGAAAACACTTTTCAATCATGGATTCGGCTGCTGTTGACCTATTTTGCGTTCCAATGCAAAGGCATTCAGATAGCCAGCTAACTAGTGCCGGTGGCTAGCCATCCAGGCTTCAATCTCGTCCACTGTTCGTGGCAGCGCGGCACTCAGGTTCTCAACGCCGGTTGCGGTAACCAGCACGTCGTCTTCAATGCGCACCCCAATGCCGCGTAGTTCTTCGGGAACCAGCAGGTCGTCGGCGTGGAAGTACAGGCCGGGCTCAATTGTGAAGATCATGCCTTCGCGCAGAACCGCATCCTTGTACTGACTCTTGCGAGCGGCCGCGCAGTCGTGCACATCCATGCCCAGGTGGTGGCCGGTGCCGTGAACCATCCAGCGGCGGTGCCACTGGTTGTCTGCCTCTAGGGATTCCTCAATCGAAACACCGCTGGGCAGTAGTCCCCACTCGTGACTCTTCCGCGCAATCACGGTCATCGCCGTGTCATGCATCTGTGAATAAGTAACACCTGGCTTGGCCATGGCAAACACCGCGTCCGCCGCCTCGAGCACGGCTTCGTAAACCTTGCGCTGCAGGGGAGTGAACTTGCCGTTCACGGGCAGGGTGCGCGTGATGTCCGCGGTGTAAAGGCTCTCCACCTCAACGCCGGCATCCACCAGAATCAGGTCGCCGTTGCGCACGGGACCATCGTTGATGATCCAGTGCAGGGTGCAGGCGTGCTCGCCCGCCGCCGAGATGGTCTCGTAGCCCAGGTCGTGCCCAAGTTCGCGAGCTTTGGCAAAGAACGCGGTCTCAACCAGGCGTTCGCCGCGTGAATGGCCAATCGCGTTGGGTAGCTCGCGCACAATGTTCTCAAAACCGGCCACGCTCGCCGCAACCGCATTGCGCATCTCCTGCACTTCGTAAGAATCCTTAACCAGGCGCAGCTCGGCACAGAATTCCAGCACCGATGAGTCCTCCAACGAAAGTTGGCTCTCCGCCGGAATCGTGGCCAGGAACTCGGGTAGTTGTGCAATGTCTCGGGTCTCAATGCCCAGGAGCGCACTCACGGCTTCCAGGCTTGGACGCGAACCGACCCAGAACTCACCAATCATGTTGTTGCTGAAAAATTCGGTTTGGCCGCGGCCCGCGGTTGGTCGCAGAAAGAGAATCGTGTGTGGAACGGTACGGGCATCGATGACCAAAACCGAGTCAGGCACAGTGCCAGCTCCCCAACCGGTGAGGTGGGCAAAGGCGGTGTGTGGACGGTAGCGGTATTCGGTGTCGTTAGAACGCGTCTTCATGCCGCCGGCCTCAAGCACCACGGCGTGACCGGCGAATCGCTTGCTCACCTCGGCACGACGCAGCGCCGCAAAGTGCGCCGCCTGGCTGGCTTCCGGTAGTGGCGCGTTGTTAGGCGCCCAACCCGAACCCATGTACTCAACAAACTGGCTGGAGTTGGGGGTGCGGCTGCGGTTGTCTTCTGCGGTCATGGGTTTATTCTGCCACTGCGGCAGCGGACTTAAAAGCAAAGGCGACCACCCGGAAACCCGAGCAGCCGCCGATGCGGAAGTTCTTGCGTTAGCGAGCCAACTCGGCCAGCGCAGCGGCCTTGGCGCTCGCCGCATCCACTCCGGAAAGAGCGGCTTGGGCAACCGCGCGAGCCTTGTCTGCCGTGACCGAAGCCAAGGCATTGCGCACCACGTTCACCTGCGAGGGCGAGGCCGAAACCGAGTTCATGCCAAGACCCGCCAGCACCACAGCAAAGGCCGGGTCGGACGCGCTCTCGCCACATACGCCAACCGAGATGCCCGCGGCGTTGCCATCGGTGCCAATCTTTTGCAGCATGCGAATCAGGCCGGGCTGCCAAGGGTTCAGCAGCGCACCCAGTGCAGGGTTCATGCGGTCCGCGGCAAATAGGTACTGCGATAGGTCGTTGGTGCCAATGGAAACAAAGTCCACCACGCCGGCAAGGCGATCCACCTGCAGCGAAATGGCCGGGGTCTCAATCATGATTCCCACCTTGAAGTTGCCAATGGAACGAGCCAGTTCGGCAAACTCCGCGGCCTCGGCAACGGTGGCAATCATCGGTGCCATTACCCAAACCTCGCGGCCGGTCTGCTTGCGCGCGGCCTCCAGGCTGGTGAGCTGGTCGGCAATGAATTGGCGGTGCTCAACAATGAGGCGGAATCCGCGAACACCCAGCGATGGGTTCTCCTCGTGGGGCATGTTCAAGAACGGAACCGGCTTATCGCTACCCGCGTCAATGGTGCGGACAACAATCGGTCCGGCGGGGGCGGCAGCCAAGACCTCTGCGTAAGAAGCGGTCTGCTGCTCAATGCTTGGCTGGCTGCTGGCCGAAAGGTAAAGCAGCTCGGTGCGGAACAGACCAACACCGTTTGCGGTGGTGGCAGCCGCGGTTGCTGCATCGGCTGCGGTTCCAATGTTGGCGCGAACCGGAATGATGCTCTCGGCATCGGTTACTGCAAACTCCAGCGGCTTGGTTGCTTCGGCCAGGGAGCCGCCAACCACAACGCGGTCGCCCACCGGGTCAACCAGCACGCTCGCGCCATCAACCAAACTTCCGGCATCCGCCACCGAAACCACGGCGGCAATGCCACGCGCACGGCAAATGATTGCGGTGTGCGAGGTTGGTCCACCGGCGCGAGTGATCACGCCAACCACGGCTGGGGTGAACTGCGCGGTGTCGGCAGGGGAAAAGTCTTCGCCAACCAGAACCAGCTGACCGGTCTGTGGCAGGTCAAGCCCAACCGAGATTCCGGCCAGGCTCGCCTGAACACGACGGCTCAGGTCTTGCAGGTCGGCAATGCGCTCTTCAAAAGCGGCGTCGCCCTCAAACATCACGGCGAATGCGTTGAACGCTTCGCCAATAGCACCGGCAGCGTCGGAACCTTCATCCAGGTGTTCCTGAGCAATCTCCAGCAGGCCTTCGTCGTCGAGCCACATTTTCATGGCCTCGAAAATCTCGGCAGTGGTGGCGTCGCTTCGAGTCCCCAGCTCGTCAAGGGTTTGGGTAACGGCAGCAATGGCAACCTTGAGGCGCTCCATCTCTGCAGCTGCACCGATGGTTGATTTGCCCCACGCGGGCAACGGCTGAGCCGGAGCCACCACGTGCACGCTGCCAACGGCGGCGGTTAGGCCAACGCCAAGTCCTTTAAGTTCTGCACCCATGCTGCCGAAGTCCCCCAACTATCCCTTGAGGAATTCCTGGATCTGGGCAATAACGCCCATGGCGGTTGCTTCGTCGTCAACCTCAACAGAAACCACAAACTTCTCGCCGGTCTTAACCTTCATGGCCATGAGGCGCAGTGCCGAGTTTGCCTTGGTTGGTTCTTCGCCATCGCGAATGAAGACCACGTCGTAGCCGGTTTCCTTAACCAACTTCACAATCTGTCCGGCAGGACGAGCGTGCATACCAATTGGGTCAAGGACCTCAACTTCACCGGTGAAAACAGCCATTTGCAAAAGCCTTTCTGTAAGCGCGTACAGCACTAGAAAACATGTCTTTTAAGGGTATTCCATGGTGCAATCCGAATAATTACGATTTGGCACATTTAAGTCAAAAACACCCCAATAAGTGCCCCTAAACAACAAAATCTGTGTATCTTATGGATTGTTCGAGCAACACAACGCAGTGCAGAAAGGGGCAACAATGGGCAACCACTACGCCATTTCTGCAAGCGGTTTCGGGCGGAATCAACAGTTTCACGAGCGCCCGTGTTGTATGCGTGCGCAACAGCAACAAGGAATCAAACATTGAGCGCACCTATCACCATCCCTGAAATTGTGGTTGTTGGCACCAAGGCCAAGACCAAAGAAGAAGTCACTCGCCAACTGGCCGAGTTGCTTGAAAAGCAGGGTCGCCTAAAGAACGTCAAGAAGTATCTAAAGGCTGTTGCCGCTCGCGAAGAACACTTCCCAACCGGCATTGAGGGTGGAATTGCAATTCCACACGCACAGAGCGATTACGTAACAGTTCCATCGGTGGCTGTTGCAACCAGCGAAGCTGGCATTGACTTTGGAGCCGACGACGGCCCAAGCCACCTGATCTTTCTTATTGCCGCCCCGGCATCGAGCGGAAACGCACACCTTGAGATCCTGGGCTCGCTAGCCCGTAAGGTGATGCAAGACGAATTCCGTGAGGCCCTGCTAGCGCAGACCGAGTCCGCGGGCATTGCCGAAATTGTTACCAGAGAGGTTCAGAACTAATGAAGATTGTTGCCGTAACCAGTTGCATCACTGGAATTGCACACACATATATGGCCGCCGAGGCACTCGAGCGCGCCGGTAAGAAGCTTGGACACGAAGTAATCGTTGAGACCCAAGGCTCGGCAGGTTCAAACCCGCTGAAGCAGGATGTCATCGATTCGGCAGACGCCGTTATCTTCGCTGTCGATCTAGAGGTAAAGGGACGCGACCGCTTTAATGGCAAGCCTTACATCCAGGTGGGTGTGGCAAAGGCCATTAACGGCAGTAGCGGACTTATTAACCAGGTGCTTGAGGCTGCTG
>Ga0228702_1001173_pt1 | contig 17522 bp, 5 predicted proteins | sample McNCre217_Aug_MG_2_FD_178018 | JGI IMG/M metagenome (GOLD analysis project Ga0228702, IMG submission 178018) | Freshwater microbial communities from McNutts Creek, Athens, Georgia, United States - 20-17_Aug_MG | ecosystem: Environmental > Aquatic > Freshwater > Creek | place: USA: Georgia... | reverse complement strand
CTGTACGAACGCCACAAGGCCCTGACCTACCCGCGTACCGATTCGCGCCACCTGCCTGAAGACTATGTGCCCGTGGCCAAGCAGACCTTCGAGATGCTGGCCGACAGCGGCATGCGCCACCTGGCTCCGCACGCGCTCACGGCACTCAACAACAACTACGTGCGCAAGATCCCGCGCGTGTTCGACAACAAAAAAGTGTCGGACCACTTCGCCATCATCCCCACCTTGCAAGCGCCCAGCGGCTTGTCCGAGGCCGAGCAAAAGCTGTATGACCTGGTGGTGCGCCGCTTCATGGCGGTGTTCTTCCCGAGCGCCGAATACCAGGTGACCACCCGCATCAGCGTGGCCGCAGGCCACAGCTTCAAGACCGTTGGCAAAGTGCTGGTCAAACCCGGTTGGTTGGCGATTTACGGCAAAGAAGCGGCCAACGAAGTGGAAGATGCCAAAGACGGCGACAAGGGCCAGAACCTGGTGCCGGTGCAGCCGGGCGAGCAGGTCGGCGTCGAGTCGGTCGAAGCCAAGGGCCTCAAGACCCGCCCACCGGCACGCTATTCAGAAGCCACGCTGTTGGGTGCCATGGAAGGCGCAGGCAAGATGGTCGACGACGACGAGCTGCGCGAAGCCATGCAAGAAAAAGGTTTGGGCACGCCAGCCACCCGCGCGGCCATCATCGAAGGCTTGATCAACGAAAAGTACATGCTGCGCGAAGGCCGCGAGATGATCCCGACGGCCAAGGCCTTCCAGCTCATGACGCTCTTGCGCGGTCTGGGTGTGGAGGAACTGTCCAAGCCCGAGCTGACCGGCGAGTGGGAATACAAGCTGGCCCAGATGGAGCAAGGCAAATTGAGCCGTGGCCAGTTCATGGCCGAGATCGCGGCCATGACCGAGCACATCGTCAAGAAAGCCAAAGAGTACGACCGCGACACCGTGCCCGGCGACTACGCCACCCTCAGCACGCCCTGCCCCAACTGCGGTGGCGTGGTCAAAGAAAATTACCGCCGCTACACCTGCACCAGCGCACAGGGCGCGACCGAAGGCTGCGGCTTCTCGTTTGGCAAGTCGCCTGCAGGCCGCACCTTTGAGCCCGCCGAAGTCGAGCAGTTCATGCGCGACAAGAAGATCGGCCCGCTGGACGGCTTCCGCTCCAAAGCCGGTTGGCCCTTTGTGGCCGAGATGGCGCTCAAGTACAACGAAGAAGAAAAGAACTGGAAGCTCGAATTCGACTTCGGTGACGACAAGAAAAACGAAGACACCGGCGAGATCGTCGAGTTCAACGATGCATCGCTGGGCGCCTGCCCCAAGTGCGGCAGCCCAGTGCATGAGCACGGCAGCAACTACGTGTGCAGCAAAGCCGTGCCCACCAACGAGCAACCCACGCCCAGCTGCGACTTCAAGAGCGGCCAGATCATCTTGCAGCAACCCATTGAGCGCGAGCAATTCAGCAAATTGCTGAGCACCGGCAAGACCGACCTGCTCGACAAGTTCGTCAGCAACCGCACACGCCGCAGCTTCAAGGCCATGCTGGCCTGGAACCCCGAAGAAGGCAAAGTCAGCTTCGAGTTTGAGCAGCGCGAGGGCGGCAAGAAATACCCGCCCCGCAAAACAGCGACCAAAACCCCGTTTGGCAAAGTGGCAGTGAAGAAAGCCGCCGCTAAGACACCTGCTGCCAAAAAAGCCGCCAAGACCGCTGCGCCCAAAGCACCGCGCAAAGCCGCTGTCGGCACGCTCAAGCCCAGCACCGCCTTGGCCGCCGTGATCGGTGACGGCACCTACGCTCGCACCGAAGTGGTCAAGAAAATCTGGGACTACATCAAAGCCAACGGTCTGCAAGACCCCGCCGACAAACGCTCCATCAAAGCCGACGGCAAACTGCAAGCCGTCTTCGGCAAAGACCAGGCCACCATGTTCGAGCTGGCCGGCATCATTGGCAAGCACCTGAGCTGAGATTCTTGGTCTTTGAGCGGGCAGCCCCTGTGTGGGCTGCCCGCTTTTTTGGAGCATCCAAACGGGGCGCTCTTTGCTTTCTTGTAGGCGCAGCACCCCGTGCGCGATGTTCAAGCGCAAGCGACAACGCGCACTCGAGCAAAATGGATGCCATCTTTGTACTCATAGGTTTTTGAAATAATCAATTTTTGAATACTTTAAAACTATAAAATTGACCGACAGAATTGGCGGCCATTTGGCCTACAGACGGGTAAGGTCAGATGAAAAAAGTATTCAAGGCGCACACAGCCACTCCCTCGCAATCTTCTCAAACCGTCGCACCTTACTCGACCCGGACGCTGCTCGGTACCGCCGTCATGGTGTTGTTCATGCAGGCAGGCGGTGTCCATGCGCAATCGACGCCACCCCTTCCCAGCGCCAACATCTTCATCGAGCAAGAACGCCGAGACGCTGAACGTGCAGCCCAGCAACGGGCCCAACAAGAGCGCAGTGCTGATGTCAAGCTGACCACGGCATCCACGGCCCCCGTGGGTTTGTTGCCCACCAATGAGTCCCCATGTTTCAAGATCCAGCTCGTCACGCTGGATGCAGGACTGGACCCAGAGCCCAAAGGTCTGCTTGAAGCGATTGGCAAGACCTCATCGGGCGTCCTGGATTCGCCCATTGGTCGCTGCATCGGTGCACAGGGCGTGCAAATCGTGATCGACCGGCTACAGAACGAACTGATCGCACGGGGCTACGTCACCAGCCGTGTCCTGGCCAAACCTCAGAGCCTGCAAAACGGCACCCTCGCCCTTGAACTGTTGTTTGGCAAGATCAACCGTGTGCAATGGGCACCACCTGCGCCAGGCCAAATGCACCGTGCCTCCGAGTGGAACACCCTGCCCATGGGTCAAGGCGATCTGCTCAACTTGCGCGACATTGAGCAGGCCCTCGAAAACTTCAAGCGCGTCCCCACCGCAGAGGCCGACATTCAAATCGTCCCGGCCAACGAGCCGGGCTACAGCGACCTTCGCATCCAGCACAGCCAGTCTTTGCCGTTTCGCCTGAGTCTGTCTGCCGACGACAGCGGCACCCGCAGCACTGGCAAATACCAGGGCAGCACCACCCTCAGTTATGACAACTGGTGGACACTCAGCGACCTGTTTTACGTCACCCTCAACCAAGACCTGGGCGGCAAAGACCCCGGAGCCCGAGGCAACAAAGGCCACACCGTTCATTACTCGGTGCCATGGGGCTACAGCCTGTTGTCGTTCAACACCAACAGCAGCCAATACCACCAGACCGTCGCCGGTGTGAACCAGGACTACGTCTACGCAGGCACCAGCGAAACCACCGACATCAAACTCAGTCGCATCATTGACCGCACGGCGGTGGGCAAAACCACGTTGAGCATCAAAGGCTTTCAGCGCAAATCCAAAAATTACATTGACGACACAGAGGTTGAAGTTCAACGCCGCTCTGTCAGCGGCTGGGAAATGCAGCTGGCCCAAAAACACGCCATTGGCCCCGCCGCTGTAGAGGGCAGCGTGTCTTACAAACGCGGTACAGGCGCATTTGGCGCATTGCCTGCACCAGAAGAGCAGTTTGGCGAAGGCACCTCGCGCATGCACATCGTGCTGGCCGATGCCACGGTGCAATGGCCCTTCAAAGTGGCAGACCAGGCCGTGACTTACAGCGGCATGTTCCGTGGCCAGTACAACCGCACCCCCCTGACCCCGCAAGACCGCTTCACCATCGGCGGGCGTTTCACCGTGCGCGGCTTTGATGGCCTGAACGTCTTGAGCGCAGAGCGCGGCTGGCTTGTCCGCAACGAATGGAGCACCGATGTGGCTCAAGGCCACAAGGCTTATGCCGCCCTTGACCACGGCCATGTGGACGGTGCCAGTGCCGACTTGCTGGTAGGCCAAACTTTGACCGGCACTGCCGTAGGCGTGCGCGGACAAGTGGGGCATTTTCAGTACGACTTCTTCGTGGGCACTCCACTGAGCAAGCCCGAGAACTTCAAAACCTCCAAAACCACAGCCGGCTTCAGTCTGTTCGCCAGCTTCTGAAAATCATGATGAAGTACGAAGCACTGCAGCTGATCTGTCCTCAAGCCACTTCAACAAACAAAAGCGAGGCGGAGCTGTTCGGAGCCATGGTCTGGCTATGGATGCATTCGGAAACACATGCCCGATGCCCATTGCATGAACTGCACCGGCTGTTGTTGCCGGCTCTGAAAACAGGGCAATACGTCTTGGCATTGCAAGACGACCCCAGTCAACAACCCCTCGGCCTCATGACATGGGCGTACCTGAGTGCCCAAACTGAGTGCCGTTATTTGCAATCACTGGACAGAACCTTGCAGCCAGTGGATTGGCAACAAGGCGACAGGCCATGGATTCTCGATTGGGTCGTGCCTTTCGGACATACACGCGCCATGACCAAAGCAGTTCAACAACTGCTCAGGCAGCAGTGTTTCAGAGGGCTGTATCACCGAGGTGATGAGACTGGACTTCGCGTACTTCGATTCAGAGGTGCCGACGTGTCCAAACAGCAAGAGAGCGACTTCTGGGCCTGCAAACCGCTTCCGCAAACCACAAACAAATAAACCATCATGAACCAGCAAACCTACCGAATCATCTTCAACAAAGCACGTGGTTGTCTGATGGCCGTGGCCGAAACCGCCACATCGCAAGGCAAAGGCGCAAGTGGTGAGCGTGGAACACGTGCAGTCCGTGATGCTCGCCCAGCAGTTACTCGGTCGCTTTTTGGCGTTGGCCCCTTGCAGCTGGCGTGTTGGTTGTTTGCCGGTGCCCTGGGTTGGAGCCTGCCACTCACGCACACCGCACAAGCGCAAACTGTGGCCACCCGCATCGTGGCCGACCCGAACGCCCCCAAGCCGCAGCAAGCCACTGTGCTGACCACAGGCAACGGCGTGGTGCAAGTCAACATCCAGACCCCCAGCGCAGCAGGCGTGAGCCGCAACACCTACACCCAGTTCGATGTGGGCAACCAAGGCGCTGTCCTCAACAACAGCCGCACCAATGTGCAAAGCCAGTTGGGCGGCTGGGTGCAAGGCAACCCCTGGCTGGCCACAGGCAGTGCGCGGGTGATCCTGAACGAAGTCAACAGCACCAACCCCAGCCAATTGCAAGGCTACGTCGAAGTGGCCGGACAACGCGCTGAAGTCGTTATCGCTAACCCCGCAGGCATTGCCGTCAACGGCGGTGGCTTCATCAATGCCAGCGGCGTCACATTGACCACTGGCACCCCTGTCATGAACAACGGCAGTTTGGAGCGCTACCGCGTCACCGGCGGCAGTGTCACCGTTGAAGGCCAGGGCCTGGACACCCGCACGGCGGACTACACCGCCATCCTTGCGAGAGCCGTTCAGCTCAATGCCGGCATTTGGGCCAAACAGCTGCAAGTGGTGACGGGTGCCAACGACATCACGGCCAGCAGCATAGGCACTGATGCCACGGTGCAAAGCAGCGCCATCGCAGGCACGGGCACTGTCCCCGCCTACGCGCTGGACGTTTCGCAACTGGGCGGCATGTACGCCGGCAAAATCACCCTGATCGGCACCGAAGCAGGTTTAGGCGTGCGCAACGCAGGGCAGATTCTGGCCAGCAGCGGCCCCCTCACACTCACGCAAGAAGGCTGGCTGGCCAACAGTGGGACTTTGCAAGCCACAGGCGGTGATGTCACTGTGCAAACTCGGGGCTCTATCGCGCAAAGTGGCACCATTTACAGCGATCACGATGTTCAGTTGAGCTCACAAGCGAGCCAAACCCACAGCGCCACCGTCGCCGCATTGGGCCATGTCACTGTTCAGGCCAGTGGCACCCATGCAGATGGCTCAGCAGCCCGAATCGATGCCAACAACAAAACCCTCTGGGCAGCGGGCTTGCAAACCGATGGGCAACTGACAGGTCAACAAAACCTGACGGTACAAGCCAGCGGTCAATTGCAAACCGCTGGCAAAGTCCTTGCCACACAAAATTTGCTGCTCCAAGGGGCAAGTCTTGATGTATCGCAATCGAGCCAACAAGCGCCCCAACTCCAGCTCCAAGCCAGCACAGGCGATCTCAAAGCCACAGGCGCGCAGTTGCTGGCAACCGATCAGTTGCGGCTGCAAACCCCACAAAGCTTGATCACCGATGGCGCACGCGTGCAGGCCACTGCTTTGCAAATCCAAGCGAATAGCCTCAGCAACGTATCCGGTCAATTGATCCAGACCGGCACAGCGGACCAAACCCTAGCCTTGAAAGGCAACTTGACCAACACAGCGGGCGTCATTCAATCCGCTGCCAACAAAATCAACATCAGCGCACAGAGCCTGGACAACACCGCAGGCCAACTGCTGCATGCGGGCAGCGGCAGCTTCGAGTTGACCAGCCAGAGCCAATTGCTGAACAACACCCAAAGCAGCTCACAGGTGCCCGTCACAGACGGGGCGCGGATTGTCAGCACAGGCAAACTCAACATCACCAGTGGTGACCTGAGCAACAGCGGCAGCATCTACGCCGCCAAAGACCTCAGCACCACAGCCAGCAGCCTGAACAACAGCGGCACCCTGTACGTCGCAGGCAGCCAAAGCCTTACTGTGGCCAACGCCTTGGTCAGCAGCGGCAGCATCGCAGCGGGCAAAGACCTCACAGTCAATGCCGCCACCTACAGCGCCACCAGCACCAGCGTGCTGGCTGCAGGCATGGCCGCAGACGGCCAACTTACAGGCCAAGGCGCACTGACAGCCACCACCACAGGCGCACTGCAAAGCGCAGGCCAAGCACTGGCCAGCGGCCAGCTCAGCTTAAGCGCAGCCAGCCTGGACTTGAGCGGCAAAGCCAGCCAAGCCAGCGTGGTGGGCAGCACGGGCGCAGACGTCAGCCTGAGCGCTGCCAGCGGCAGCATCCTGACCCAGCACGCCCAAATCAGCACACCGGGCCAGCTCAGCATCACAGCGAACAGTTCAGCCGCGCAAAAGCTGGACAACACAGCGGGCCAAATCAGCGCAGCGCAGTTGAACATTCGCACAGGCCAATTGGACAACAGCCAAGGCACGATCGAGCAAACAGCAACAGGCTCCCAGACCGCCAATATCCAGACGGCAGGTGTGATCGTCAACAACGGTGGGCGGATTGTCGCCAACGCACAAGACCTCACGATCAGTGCTGCAGGCGCATTGAGCAACCGCAAGGGTTTGATTGGCCACGCAGGCTCAGGCCAGCTCAGCCTCAGCACCAACAGTCTTGACAACACGCAGGGGCAAATCATGGGCAATGGTGCGGCCACCCTGTCCAGCACAGGGCCGCTGACCAACGCAGATGGCCTGATCGCTGCTCAAAAGGATGTGCAAATTCGCAGTGCCGATCTCATCAACACCGCCAGTGGCAACAGCACCACAGCCACAGGCATTCAAAGCCAGACCGGTCAACTGGTGATGAATGTGCAAGCAGTGACCAACACCAGCAACATCTTTGCTGCCAAGAACCTCAGCATCACCGCCAGCGGTGTCGTCAACAGCGGCACACTCTATGCCGCAGGCAATCAAACACTGGCGGTGAGCAACGCCATCAGCAACAGTGGCACCCTGGCCGCAGGTCAGAGCCTCACGTTGACGGCTGACAGCCTCTCTGCCAGCGGCACATCTTTTCTGGCTGCCGGCATGAGCGCTGACGGCAAACTCACCGGTGTTGGAGCGCTGACGGCCACAACCACAAACACATTGCAAAGCGCAGGCCAGGTGCTGTCCACAGGCAACCTCATGCTCTCTGGTGCGAGCCTTGACATGAGCAGCACCAGTGCCAATGCCGGTGCCAATGTCACCAGTGTGGTGGGCAGCACCACGGGTGATGTCAGCTTGCAAGCTGCAAGTGGCAACATCCTCGTCAAAGGTGCACGAATCAATACCCCCGGTCAACTGAGCATCACAGCCAACAGCGCCGCCACACAAAAGCTGGACAACACCAGCGGTCAACTCAGCGGCAAACAGTTGCAAATTCAGGTCGGCCAGTTGGACAACACCCAAGGGGTGATCCAACAAACCGGTACAGGCGTGCAGACGGCCAGATTGCAAACGGCAGGCGCTGTCAACAACACCGAAGGCCTGATAAGGGCCAACGCGCAAAACTTCACACTCAATGCGGGCGGTGCTTTGAACAACACCGATGGACAAATCGGACATGCCGGCACAGGTGCCATGAATTTGAACACGGCCGCCCTTGACAACACCCGAGGCACACTCTTGGGCAACACAGCGCTGGTCATCAATGCCACAGGTGATGTCAACAACACCAGCGGTCTGGTGGCCGCGCAAAACGTGAACATCCATGCCCAAGGCTGGAACAACAGCCAAGGCAAATTGGTCTCTACGCAAGGTGATCTGAGCCTGAACACCAGCCAAAACGCAGTGACCAATACTTCCGGCTTGATCCAATCGGCACAAGACCTGCGACTGATGGCTGAAGGCACGGCCAACGCCCTGCAAAACAGCCAAGGCAAGATCATGGCTGCCCGTGATGCTAGCTTGTCCACCGGGGCCATCACCAACACGGCAGGCCTGATTGCAGCTGGCCGAAACCTCAGCATCAACACCCACGACCAAAGCCTGAGCAATGCGGGCAGTCGCAGCGCCAGCACAGGCCCAGTGCTGGGGCTGATTGCTGGCAAACAGCTGGACATCACCAGCGGCACAGTGGACAACCGTGCAGGCCTCATCAGCGCTCAAAACGCGCTCAACATCACCAGCAGCGGCAACCTCAACAACGCGGCCAACAATGGCCACGTCAGCCAAATTTACAGTGGCAGCGACCTGACCGTGCAAACCACAGGCCTGGACAACACCGCCAGCCAAATCCTGGCCGTAGGCAACGCCAGTCTCCAGGCAGGCGATGGGCGTATCAGCAACAGCGCAGGCTTGGTGCGCGTGGGTCAAACCCTGACGCTGCAAGCAGCCAGTGTGGACAACAGCAGCACCCGCGTCTTCAATGCCGACGGCACGCCCCAGCCCATGGGTCTGGAAGGCGCCAACATCGTCATGACCACCGCCAACCTCAACAACACCCAAGGTGCAGTGCGTGCAGCGCAAGACTTGAGCGTCTTCAGTGATGGCCAACTCACCAACGACCAAGGCGAACTCAGTGCCGGGCGCAAGCTGCAAATCGGCATGGCCCAAGCCGACAACAGCACATCAGCACCCAGTCTGAGCATCCACAACCAAAGCGGTCTGATCGTCGCGGACCAAAGCGTCACAGTGCGCACCGGCAGCTTAAGTGGTGCGGGCACATTGGCGTCCAAAGGCGATGTCAGTCTGAGCCTTCAGGGCGATCACACCCTCGCGGGCACATTGCAAGCGGGTGGCAACCTGAGCCTCAGCGCAACGGGTCAAATCACCAATCCCATTTCAGTACAAGCGGGTAAAAACCTCAGCATCACAGCTGGCAAGCTTGACAACCAAGCCACGGGCGAGCTGCTCAGCGCAAAGACCACCACCTTGAGCATTGCAGACACGCTGACCAACCGTGGTCTGATCGATGGCGCAGACACGCGCATACAGGCAGGCACCGTGAACAACCTGGGCACAGGCCGCATCTATGGCGACCGTGTGGCCATTGCCGCTGACACACTCACCAACCAGGAAGAAACCCTCTCAGGCGTCGCCAAAGCTGCCACCATTGCAGGCCGTGAGCGAGTGGACGTTGGCGTACAAACCCTCATCAACCAAGAAAACGCACTGATCTACAGCGGTGGCGATCTGGCCATGGGCGGTGCACTCAATGCGAGCTGGCAAGCCACGGGCACAGCACGAGCCCTGAGCAACAAAAGCGCCACCATCGAAGCCGCTCAAAGCCTGAGCATTCAAGCCAACAGCATCCAAAACACCAACGAACACTTTGCCAGCGCAGTACAGCAAACAGGCCAAGCGGGCATCACTGAATACCAGCACGCCCCAGGCGATACCACATCGGCCAGTGACAACAGCAGGCGGTTTGTCCCTGCTGACGTCAGCATCACCGATTGCCAAGCCCTGTGCATGACCACCGTGGCTGGCACCAGCGACGCCTTTGTGCGCTACGACTACACACGCACCGTTGAAGAAAGCGTAGTGACCCAAAGTGCCCCCGGCAAAATCTTGGCTGGCGGCGGCATCACACTCATTGCCACCAGTGTGTTGAACGATAAAAGCCAAATCGTCGCAGGCGGCACCTTGGATGTGCAAGCCAGCAGTCTGAACAACGTTCAAGGGCAAGGCAGCAAGACCACCGCAGATGTTGGCACGTCCACCAGCTACTGGCGCATCAGAAAAAAGGGCACTGACACCTATGGCAGCAGCACCAGTGACTATGCGCCTGCAGCCACACAGGAAACCACCGTCCTGAGCGTGACACGCTACGAACAAAACACCGCCAACGCCTCCACAGGCGCAGCCCCATCGGGCAGTAGCTTGTCTGCCGTACAGGCGCAAGCCACAGCCACAGGTGCCGTCGGCACAGCAAGCCCAAGTGCCAGCCTGAGCAACGTCGCAGGCACCCAGGCGGAAGCTGCCACCGGCACGGCCACTGCCAGCCAAACCAATGCCAAAGCCCAAGTTGCCAACGCCAGTGCGGCACAAGCTGCAGGCACCTCAGCCCCCCAAGGCACCAGTGCCAAAAGCGGCTCAGCCCTGACGCAAGTCAAAACCCTCCAGCCCAACTACCAAATTCCCAACACTTCCTTGTACCGCCAACACCCTGAAAGTGGTGCCAAATACCTGGTCGAGACCGACCCCCAGTTTGCCAACTACAAAACCTGGCTGGGCAGCGACTACATGCTCAAAGCGCTGAACCTCAACCCCGCCACCACACAAAAGCGCCTGGGCGACGGCTTTTATGAACAAAAGCTGGTGCGTGACCAAGTCATGGCCCTGACCGGCAACCGTTTCCTGGGCGACTACCGCAGTGACGAAGAAGAGTACATGGCCCTCATGGACAGTGGCCTGACTTACGCCAAGCAATTCAACCTGCGCCCCGGCATTGCGCTCAATGCCGATCAAATCGCTCAGCTCACCTCCGACATGGTCTGGCTCGTCACGCAAGAAGTCACGCTGCCCGACGGCAGCAAACAAAGCGTGCTGGTGCCCCAGGTGTATGTGCGCGTGCGCCCCGGCGACCTGGACGGCTCGGGCGCATTGCTCGCTGGCAAAGACGTCAAGCTCCAACTCAGCGGCGACGCCACCAACAGCGGCACCATCGCAGGGCGCAACCTGGTGCAAATCAGCGCTCAAAACATTCAAAACATGGGCGGACAAATCAGCGCTGACACCCTGGCGCTGCAAGCCCAAGAAGACATCAACAACGTGGGCGGCACACTGCAAGCGCAAAGCGCTGCCCTGCTCAGCGCCGGGCGAGACCTCAACATCACCAGCACCACCCAAAGCAGTGCTAGCCAAGCTGGTGCCAACAGCTTTGCGCAAACCGGCATCGACCGCGTGGCGGGCCTGTACGTCAAAGGCAGCACAGGCACCTTGCTGGCCAGCGCCGGGCGAGACCTGAACCTGACGGCTGCCGCCGTGGGCAACGCAGGCACCGGCCCCACGGTTTTAGCGGCAGGCAACAACCTCAACCTGAACACCCTCACCACCAGCAACAGCCAAGACATCAACTGGAGCGGTGTGAACTACCTGCGCCAAAGCCAGAGCCAGGACGTGGGCAGCCAGATCAACGCAGCGGGCAACCTGACCCTGAGCGCCGGCAATGACCTCAATGCCAAAGCCGCCAGCGTCAACGCGGGTCAAGCGCTGAACGTCTCAGCGGGCAACAACGTCAACATTACAGCTGGACAAGCCAGCCAAAGCTTGGACACAGCCAACACCGTCACCAGCAATGGCACGCTGTCCAGCCGAACCCTGAGCACGCGAGAAACCAGCCAAAGCATCACCGCCGTGGACAGCACTTTTGAAGGCAACAGCGTCAACATGAGTGCGGGCCAAGACCTCAACGTCAAAGGCTCCAACGTGCTGGCCGACCAGAACGTTCAACTCAATGCCGGTGGCAACGTCAACATCACCGCTGCGCAAAACACCGAAAGCCAAAGCAGCTACCGGCAAGAAACCAAGAGCGGCCTCATGAGCTCAGGGGGCATTGGCTTCACGGTGGGCAGCCGCATGCAAAGCGTGGACAGCCAAGGCCAAAGCACCACAGCAGCGGGTAGCACTGTGGGAAGCACAGGCGGCAACGTCACCATCAACGCAGGCAAGACCTATACCCAAACTGGCAGCGACGTCTTGACCCCAGCAGGCGACATCGCTATCACCGCCAAGGCCGTGGACATCAACGAAGCCCGCGAGACCGGCAGCCAAAGCACGGAACAAAAGTTCAAGCAAAGCGGCCTGACGGTGGCGGTCACCAGCGGCTTGGTCAGCAACTTGCAAATGGCAGACAAACAACTGCAAGCGGCAAACAACACCAGCTCTGACCGCATGAAAGTACTGGCCACCGTCAATGCCGTAGCCGGTGTGGTGCAAGCTGCGCAAAACGCCACGCAGCTGAACGTCAGCATCACAGCGGGCAGCTCCAGCAGCCAAAGCCAACAACAATCGAGCGCCGACACCGCCAAAGGCAGCAACTTGAACGCAGGCGGCAACGTGAGCATCACGGCCACAGGCGCAGGCAAAGACAGCGACATCACCGTGCGCGGCAGCAATATTGAAGCGGGCAAGGCCACCAGCCTCAAAGCCGATGACCAGGTCAGCTTGCTGGCAGCGGCCAACACCGCACAAGAAAGCAACAGCTCCAAAAACAGCAGCGCCAGCGCAGGCGTCAGCGCAGGCACTGGTGGGGTGGGCGTTACGGCCAGCGCCAGTGCAGGCAAGGGCAACGGATCGGGCAACAGCACCACTTACACCAACACGCAGGTGTCGGGCAACACCGTCAACATCGACAGCGGAGGCGACACCACACTCAAGGGCGCGGTGGTCAAGGGCGATCAAGTCACTGCTGATGTGGGCGGCAACCTGAAGATAGAGAGCTTGCAGGACCGCAGCACCTACCAAGAAAAGAGCAGCCAAGCGGGCGGCTCAGTCTTTGTGGGTGCAGGTGCCAGCGGCCCGGTCAGCGGCAACGTGAACTTGGCGCAAACCAGAATCAACAGCGACTACACCAGCGTCAATGAGCAAAGCGCGATCCGAGCAGGAGACGGCGGCTTTAACGTCAAGGTGCAGGACAAGACAGAACTGACCGGCGGGCAGATCACCAGCACGCAAGCGGCGGTGGACAACAACAAAAACAGCTACGAAGCCAAACAAGGCACGACCACAACAGACCTGAACAACAGTGCCAACTACAAAGCCAGCAGCGTGAGCGTGAGCGTTGGTGTGGGCAGCGTGCCCGGCCAAAGCGCCAGTGCGGGCATGAGCGGTGTGGGCTTTGGCAGCGACAAGGGCTCAGCGCAGAGCACAACCACCGCAGGCATCAGCGGCATCACTGGCAACACCAGTGCCAGAACAGGCGACAAGAGCACCAGCATTGCGCCAATCTTTGACAAAGACAAGACGCAAAAGGAAGTGGCCGCGCAAGTGGCGATCACCAGTGAGTTTGGCAAGCAGGCGAGCAAGGCGGTGGGGGACTATGCCGCGACAAAGCTCAAAGAAGCAGAAAAGAACAACGACCAAGCAGGCATTGATGCGTGGAAGGAAGGCGGCAGTGCACGAGTGGCATTGCACACGGCAGTAGGCGGCTTGACGGGAGGTGTGCAAGGTGCAGTAGGCGCAGGCACTAGCCAAGCGGTGATTGACCAAGTCGGCCAAGCGCTGAAAGAAACCAACCTGCCCACAGAACTCAAGCAAGCCTTGGTGCTGGCAGCCGGAACGGCGGTGGGTGCAGCAGCCAGCGGAGGCAGCGTGGCAGGTGGTGCGACGGCGTTCAATGCGACGGCGAATAACTATTTGAGTCATACAGAGCTTAAAAAGCTTAATGATGCCAAGAGTAAGTGTGCAAACGGAGACAACAATGCTTGCACAGACCAAAAGCAGCTTGAGGCGATTGATAAAAAACGAGATGAAGATTACGCCAAGGCTTATGACCAATGCCGTACCACCAAAAATTGCAAGGCGCTCACGAATCTCGATAATCAAATGGGGCGCGACATGGAGTGGGCGGGCAACCTGAGTAAAAACTTTGAATCCAAAAGTGATCCTGGTGCGATCAATGCCAAGCAAATGCCAGATGGCTCTTGGGCCTTGCCAACTGACAAGAACGGCAAACAAGATCCTGGGGGGTTCAGTTACGGCAGCTACCAAATCGAAACCCAAAAGGGGACGATGCGTGACTTCCTCAACTATTTGAAAGGCGGCGACCCTGCAAGCTATCAAGCATTGCAAGCAGCTGGTGGCTACGAAGCCGCCAAAGCAGGCAACCCAACCTTTATCAGCGCATGGCAAAACCTCGCCAGAGACACCAGCTTTGCCGAGCAGCAACACAATTTTGTGGACACGCGCAAGTTCCAGTCTGCCTACAGTTATGCAGAAAAGTTGGTCCCCAATCTGGACCAACGTTCCGAGGTGCTCAAGGAAATCATCTGGTCTGGTGCGGTACAGCACGGCAACGTTAAAGACGGGGTGCTAAGAGAAGCTTGGAAAAACTCTGCCAATGCCAGCGATGAAGAGTTGATACGGGATTTTTATGACAAACGTCTCGGGTATGCAGACAAGAACGGGCTGGACATGCGTAAGCGCTACGCCGAAGAGCAGAGCAAGGCACTGGACTGGCTCAACAAACCGCGCAGCCAATGGCGCTGAAACAAACACAGGAGAAACATAATGAAAATTTTTACTCTGCCCAATTGGTCAGGTGTCGCCTGCGCCCTGCTGTTGGCGGTGTGGCTGGCCCCCGCCCATGCGCAAAGGCAACGCCCCCCAGTGCCACCCAAAGATCGTTATTGGATGATTCAAGAAACACCACAGCATATTTACCGCCAAGTGGAGCTGCGCTATATGGGTGTGTTTGACCGATCCAAAGACGAGCAGGAAATCACGATCATGAGACTGAGACAAGTCATGGGCTTGTCTGATCCCAAGACTGCAGAGGAATGCGTTGAGACGGCCAAACTGGGCATTGGCGATTTTTTTGACATCAATCGGCCCTTGTTCAACAGCGCCGATCGACTGTGGGCGGATTGGGACAACGCGGTACTGGGTCTGCAAGCGGAGGACAATCAGATAGCTTTTTCGCGGCTGGTGTGCCTGCCCATGCAGTTGCTCGATGACCTAGATATCGTTGGTTTGAAGTACCGGGATGTTTCATTTGTCGGTGAGGGTGCAGCAAGTGATAGGGATATCGAAAGGGGCTACAACCTGGTCGTTAAACGCGGGGATATGCGCTTGGACTTTAGATACGACCCTAAGCGGTTTTTTGAACGTTTTGAAGCCTATGGATTGACGCCGAAACTCAAAGTGCCCAACACCCAACCGCGTGAAGGGTGGGACAAGAGCGAGTGGAATACCTTGATCAAAGTTCTTCCGTTGGGCTACGTCAGTACTTTCCCCACGAAAGCACGGAAAGAGTTGAAGGGCAATGAATCCATGAAAGATCGAAAATGATTCAAAGCACCGCGATGTCATGTCCAAGTGTCCGCAACACTTCGCGCGTTGAATTTCAATCCCCATTTTTTCAAAAATCAGGCTTTCGGGTCTGGTTTTTGATGGGCTTGTTGCACTTGTTGGTGCTGCGCTGTGCCTGCTTCTTATGCAATTTCAGGCACTCACGCAGGCTTTGCCTCTGCCCGGTGCGGACAGTGCTGTTTGAGCTGAGTTGATGTCGTGATCGGCGTGGTGCTACCTCCTTATCCAGTAACCACGCATCAAGCCAGCAAGGGCTTGCACTTCCTGTACTTGTTTGATCGGCATTTGCCGAAGGTCCGTTGGCCTGAGCCCTGCAAAGTGTTCAGCCGGTGTGAGTCCGTGCAGGTTCTGGTGGGGTCTGACATGGTTGTAGAAGTCCTTGAACTCGTCGAGTGCAGCTTGCAGTGACCCACCACTGGGGACGATGAGTTGCCTGAGCAGTGGCTTGAGCGTGCCAAACAAACGCTCGATCCTGCCGTTTTGCCACGGCGCGTGCTTTTGGGTGGTCTGGTGCCCGATGCCCGCGATCTTCAAGAAGGTGTTGAACAGCCAGCTGTTGAAAACCGCTTCGTTGTTGGTGCGCAGTTTGCGGGGCTTGCCGTGCTGGGCAATGGCCAGGCACAGGTGCCCCAGCATGGACCAGCTGCAGCGGCGTGTGAGGGTGTGCAAGCGCAAAGCCAAGCGGCTGCCATGGTCGATGAGGCCGATGGCCGCATGGGTGGTTTTGTCGGCGTCGGTGAAGAACGTCATGTCCATGGCCCATGTGTGGTTCACCGCCACTGTGCGGGGTTGGGCTGACCTGATCTGACGGCGCAGCTCGGCGATCTCGTGCTGGTGGCTGGCAATCAGATCGGCCACAAAGGTTTTGCCCACACTTGCATCGGGATGCAAGCGGTTGAAGGTGCAGGCCACAGCGCGGCAACCGGCGCGAGGCATGTGGGCTTTGAGGCGCAAGACCTCGTGGCGCAGCCAGTCGGGTTTGCGGCGGTGCTGGGGTGTGGTGTTCGGCGTGCAGGCTTTGGGGCGGCGGTAGAAAGTTGGCTTGGGCTGCTGATGCACAAGGCGCAGGCCCATCGTGTACGTCACTAGCCCATACAAGGCCATGAAGAGCAAGCCAGCAAATTCAAGGAGCTGCAAATTCGCGCAGCATCACGCATTGAAATTCAACCCCAGCCCAGCCACCGGCCAGTCGTCCACCGCGATCAATCGCCCTGTCCCAGACAGGGTGATGTAGGCGGTGCGGTGGCCGGGGCCGCCAAAGCAGATGTTGGTGGTGTAGACGTCGGGCAGCGGGATGTGTTGCACGGTTTGGCCGTCGGGGCTGACGATGGAGATGCCGCCGTGCAGCAAGGTGGCTACGCAGATGTTGCCTTGGGCGTCGACGGCCATGGAGTCAAAGCGTTGGTAGTGCCTGCCGGGTGATGCCGTCACCATGCGTGCGCCCTGCGGCGATGGCCAGGGGTCTTTGTGCACCTGGCCGGGGGCGGTGATGTCAAAGGCCCACACACGTGCGCCTTCGGTCTCGGCGTAGTAAAGCGTTTGGCCATCGGGCGAGAGTGCAATGCCGTTGGGCGTCATCACGGGCCGGGCCACAGCGTGGATGCCCGAGCCGTTGGGCTGCGCATAAAACAGGCCGCCCCGGTCCATCTCGTGGTGGCGCACCTTGCCCAGGTCGGTGAAATAAAAACCGCCATGCGCGTCAAACACCAGGTCGTTGGGGCCGCGCAGGCCGATGCCGTCCACCTGTTCATACAGGCGCTCAAATTTGCCGGTGTTCAGGTTCACGCGCTCGATGCGCCCACCGGAGTAGTCGTGCGCCTGGCCGATCGGGCGCAGGCAGTTGCCGGGGTCGCGGGTCCATTCAAAACCGCCGTTGTTGCAGATGTAGACCGCGCCATCGGGCCCGATGGCCGCGCCGTTGGGGCCCGCGCCGAGTTCGGCCACCACCTGCACACGCCCATCGGGCCTCACGCGGGTGAGCGTGCCGCGTGCGATC
>Ga0228702_1001172_pt1 | contig 17533 bp, 26 predicted proteins | sample McNCre217_Aug_MG_2_FD_178018 | JGI IMG/M metagenome (GOLD analysis project Ga0228702, IMG submission 178018) | Freshwater microbial communities from McNutts Creek, Athens, Georgia, United States - 20-17_Aug_MG | ecosystem: Environmental > Aquatic > Freshwater > Creek | place: USA: Georgia... | reverse complement strand
CACTCACGCGTGTGAAATAAGACGAAGAAGTTAGGTTACAATACTGCCTGCGCCGCTTTAGCTCAGTTGGTAGAGCACCCGCCTTGTAAGCGGTAGGTCGTCAGTTCGATTCCGACAAGCGGCACCACCTTAAAAGCCTCGATATCCTCGAGGCTTTTTCTTTTGGCGCGAAGCCCCAGTGTGTGCGGGGTTCGAGCAGGGGATGCGTTTTCACACCCCTCACACATCCAAGCAAAAAGGGCTGCCATGCAGCCCTTTCTCGTCTCTGTTCTCTGTTTTGCGTTGGTCGTCCCCCTTTGAGATGCCCTGTTTATGCGGCCTTTCGGGCATCGTGTTTGGGCACAGAGGTGGTGGGCTCAGGCGATTTGAACTTTGCCTCCTTCGTTGCTAAACCCTCGATTAAGGCCTCTTGTGCTTCCCAGCTGTCTGGCAGTTGCTTTCGCATAAAGAACTCAAAGGAGAGGCCTACAGGCCCCTTGGCGCAGGCAACACGTTCGGCAATGGCAGGCGACAACCGAGCCAGTTTCAAGATCTTGTGCACACGCACCTTGTCCATCCCCTCGGCACGCGCAAGCTCAGTCATGTTGGCCACACGTCCCGTGTCGATGAGATGCTGCCAATAGACCGCTCGCCCCAATGCTTTGATGAGCTTGGCATCCATGGTCGCCCGCCATGGCTTGGCATTGGTTCTGGGGTCTTCATCTTCGGGGCTGATGATGACCTTGGTTGCATGGTGGCGTTCAATGCGCATCGGAATAACGGTGGTGAGCCTGAGCCCATCTTTCTTGCCCGTACGCACCGTCTGCGCGTTGCCCATCTGGCTCAGAATCGTTTTAACTCGGTTCATGCTTGCTCCAATTCTGCTAACTCAGCGCCGATGCTGTTGGGTGCAAGCTCACACGCCAGTTGCAACCAGCCTGAGTGCAGCCAATCAATCTCAATCGCTGAGTCTGTGATTTGGACGCGTTCGATGAGCAAACGAACAATGCGAATTTGCTCTTGCGGGAACATGTCAGGCCACATCTGGGCCATGTTGCGCATTGCCAAAAGCACATGCCCCTCGTCCATGTCCGAGTGCTGCTTGCGAATCTCATCCCAGACCGCTTGGATGGACTCAGGCGACTGCAACGCGGCAACGACATGTTTGACCACGAGCCCTTCAATCTGCGTGGCCGAAATCAAACCGAACCCATCTGCGTTTTTTCCAAAGCGCACGGTGTGCAGATCTTGGTAGTACTGGTAGCGGTGACCGCCATTGGCTTTCTTAACAGTGAAGCCGGGTGTCATGCGGTGACCGTTCGGTGCGAACAACAACCCACGCAACAGCGCTGGTGGGTGTTGGCGTGATCGTCCCATGGAGCGCAGATCAGTCGGTTCCAAATCCAACATCGGACGCACTGCATCCACCATCTCTTGGGTGACGATGGCATCGTGCAGGCCCGGATAGGTTTTGCCCTTGTGAGCCATCAAGCCTTGATACAAGGGATTGCGCAAAATCGCAAAGATGGACTGTCGCGAATACGCTTTGCCCTTACGTGTCTTGATGCCCTTTTGTTCAAGAGCTTGCAACACATCAACGGTGCGGCGCACGCGGGCGTACTCTTCGTAGATGAAGCGTATGACTTCAGCTTCTTCGGGAATCACCCACAGCTTTCGGTTTTCAACACGGTAGCCCAGTGGTACCGCGCCACCCATGAAGATGCCTTTGGCTTTGCTGGCTGCAAACTTATCGCGGATACGCTCGCTGGTGACCTCACGCTCGAACTGCGCAAATGACAGCAGCACGTTGAGCATCAAACGCCCCATCGATGTGGCCGAGTTGATCTGCTGGGTGACCGCACTAAAACTCACCTTGTGCTCATCAAACACTTCGACCATCTTCGCAAAGTCAGCCAATGAGCGTGACAAGCGATCGATCTTGTAGACCACGATCATGTCGATGCGACCTGCTTTGATGTCTTTGAGCAAACGCTGCAAGGCAGGGCGCTCCATGTTGCCGCCGGAGTAAGCTGGATCGTCATAGTCATCTTTGACCGAGATCCAGCCCTCATGGCTTTGGCTCTTAATAAACGCGTGACCAGATTCCTTTTGAGCATCGATGGAGTTGAACGCTTGGTCCAGACCTTCATCGGATGAGACGCGGCAATACACAGCGCAGCGCTTGGGTTTTATTTTTTGAACTTCATTCATGTTGTTGCCTTTCAATCTTTGACCAAACCAAAAAACTTAGGACCCGACCATTGGGTGCCGGTGATGTGTCGGGCCGCAGCACTGAGACTCTTGAACTCTTTGCCATCGAGTTCGAAGCGACCTTCGGGTGTGACGGTGACGCGATAAGAGTTGGGACCAAAGTCACGCACAAACACCGTGCCGGGTAGCACCTCGTGCAAGGGGTAGATGCGGTTGCCCAACTTGGATTGGCTTTCACCCAGTCGCATGAGGCGGCGTTTGATATCAGGGGTCATGCCACCAAAGGCTTGTTCCTGAATCTTGAAGGCTAGGCGCGAGCTGAGATAGTCACGCGTTGTGGTGGTGGGGCGTTTGGCGTAGTACTTGTCCCACATCAGCCAAAGCTCCTTGAGGGGCATGGTGCGCAAGGCTGTGATTTGGGCGCTGATTGATGGTGTGGTTTGTTCCATCTCAGTCCTCCCAGATGTGCGTGGCGTCCAGCGTGATCCACAACCGTGCGTCAGTAGGCGTTGCCATCTCACGTACGGCAGTTCCGGTTTCTGAGTTCACGCCAGATTTGTGGGTGAAGACATATTGCTGACCATCGTGGGTCAGCAGGCAAGGGCCGACGTCATCGAATTCAATGTCGACGGTCATCACGCCACGTGGCTTGTTGTTGGTGTCGGTCACATGGACCTGGTGGGTTGTTGTCATGAGGGGCTCCTTCAATGGGTTGTTTACGGGTCTCTATGAACGCTCTGTTTGGGTCAGAAGCCAAGTCTTAAATTGCGATTCGCCCAGCAATAAGCGGGCGATTTGCGCAATCCGGACAGCCTGTGGCCGATAACGGCGTGACTTAGTGAACAACCCCCTTGCCGTGGCCGCTGGTGCGGTAGGTCACCACCTCGCCTGTCTCGCTATGAGTCATCAACATGAATGTGACTTCACCATCCCAATAGCCGCACACCACACATGTGTCGCCATGCCCGCTGGGCATCAACCACCCCGTCAAACCTTCAGGTAGTTTGTGAAGGTCCATGGGTGTTTGAAGAATCCATGGCGCATGTTCACTGCACAGGTGTTCGAAGTAGCTTGTGAAATTAGGTGTCGCAATTTCTGTGTAATCAAGCGGAATCCATTCGATGGACAGGCCTGCCTTGAACCAGTTGATGACGAGGTTTTCCATCTCCTTAGGAGTTGGTGCGTTGGACGTTGGTGACGCCACGATGTCAGTTGTTTCATTCATGTTTGATCTTTCAAAATTAGGGGTTGCCGGTTTTCTGCAATGCCTTTCACAGTCAGCACCGGCGGGCGTTACGTCGCATGGCTCCAAGGAGTGGTGCAAGTGCGCAGACAAGTGCACCAATGGATGACAGCTATGCCTCGCCTCGCTGCCATCCAAGTTCTTATGAAGTCGATGCTTCAGATGCCAGCTCAGCCTCCACTGCATCTGACAATTCAGGCGGTATGTCGATCACATAGGAGTCCGATTGATTGGTGTGTCCAGCTTCATGCTTGGTGATGGCTGCTCGGGCGATCAACTTCATGACTGGCAGCAAAGCCTCGCGTGAATCAATCTCAGCCACCAGTGCTCGGTTGACGACAAGACTGCGACGCAATTCGCGATGCTTGATAGGAAGAGAAGCAAGCTCTTTGCGCAACAGCTCCTGCTTGGCCTTGAGCTCTTTTTGCGTAATCTGGGCAATGCGCAACTCGACATCCAGCTTGGAAAGCGATTCAGGCGTCACGAAGTCACCCTCTGACTCGAGCATCGATTGCGCTGCGATCTGCGTTTCTTGCAAGATGCGCTCTTCAAGCATGGTGATGCGTTCGTCAAACTTCTCGATCTGGGTTTGCGTCTTTTCAGAAGTCGCATTCAGTTCTGCCTCGTGACGTGCAAGTGCAGCTATCTCGCTCTTGACCTGTTTGAGGCTTTCCGGTGCATTGACTGTGGGGCGCAACTCCATGACTTGCGAATTCAAGTTGCGCAGATGCATCTCAAGCGTGTTGACTTGAGACTTAGCATCGTTAAGTTGTTGCAGAGCATGCCGTTCGGAAGGACTGAACCGAGACAGATTTGATGCGTCAAGCAATTCTTGATACGCCTCGTTTTTCTGCTGTTGATTGGCTTGCGCCTTGGTCAGTTCGGCGGTCACGCTCTCGACCTGGCGTGTCAAAGCGTCGTACTTGCTTTTGATGCCGTTGTAATAAGCACCAGATTTTTTGAACGGGTTTAGTTGCATGTGAGTCCTTTCGGGGTTTGGTTGAGTTGTGTTGAATCAAGTTGTGCAAGTGCCTCCTCTTGAATAGAGGGAACGCTGGGAGGCTGAGCGTTGGAAACGGTGTGGCTTGTCGATTCGCAAAGATTCGCAAGCTTTCGCATAGGGGTGGGGCCAATAGCCATGCGGCTTTTCGCGGGATTCGCAAAATTCGCAGAGGTCCACGCAGTAACTTGTTTTTTCATGCGACCCCCACGAGCTCATAGGCTTCAGTTGCTTTGGGGTGTGCTGCAGGCACAACCCAGCCGTGCTCCATGAGCACACGCATGACTTGTCGGGCAGCAGATGCACTGCGCAGGGGCGAAGGGCCGTTGCGATAAACCTCGGCTAAGGAGATGGCACGACCGGGGCCAAGCTTGTCGCGCAACCACTCCAGCAGCTCTTGTGCGAGACGTAGCTCTGCCTTCACCTGTCCTGAGCCCCAAAGCCGCATGGCTTCATCGAGGTAATGCAGCATGAGATGAAAAGCGCGGTCTACCTGCTCTTCGTGAATTTCACGGTCACCATCAAAGATGGCCAATGTCCCCGCCAGTCGCGCAATGTGTTCGGAGGCCTTGGATGCCAGCGATCGCACAGAAACGTAGGTGCCACCAGGTCCAAGGTCTGCTTCCAAATCGTTGTAGATAGCCACCCATGCGCGTTTGGCGGAGCTTGTCAAAAACAAGTTGGGTGGGTTGAGTTCATGCTCATTAGTAAGTGGCCACTCATTTGCCAGCAGTGCATCAATGCGCTGTGAGTAGGCTTGATACTCATCGGTGTGACTCAGATCTGTCTCGACATACGAACGTTGCCCAGCCGTGGTCTCGGGGTAGCTGATGAGGCATCGCGCCAGAAAACCCTGTTCACGCGCCAGTGGATCTGCCAGCAGCGATGTGGCCACGGCGGGTTGGACCATCAAGTGCAAGCTCAGGCGTTTGCCGAAATAGCTGCCTGACCCGTCACCGACGCGCACTCGGTCAAATTCACCCCGGTCCCATAAACGCGAGAGGGTGGTTAAGGTGCCGAGGCGCTTTTCTGCGCTCATGGCGTAGCCACCCAAAAATTGGCCACCTTCATCGTTGACCAGACCAATGGATGGCAGGCCAATGATGAGCTGGCGTTGAATGGCTTCGCTGCTTGGTTCCGACACGATCATGAGCGGCATGACTGGTGCAGTCGGTTTTTCTAATGCAGCTAGCTGGGCCTCTTTGGTTTCAGCACTGAGCTTCTTGTCGTTCAGGACACGCTTGATGGCGATCTCATAAACCTGCAACGTTTTCTCGAAGGCATCGCGATCGGTTTCGTATTTACCTGTGAGGTGACGTTGTCGCGCGCGAACCCCCGCAAGCGCCCAGCTGTCTGCTGCAGATTTACGTTCGCCTGATTCACCCAAGGTCAGGAAGTAGTCCGATAAGGGGGACACGCGCCCATCGATGCACACGTTGCCGTAGGGCTGAGCGACTTGGTTCATCGCCCCCAAAATGGATTGACCAATCAGTGCGACCGGGGCCTGAATGACTTGGTGCATCTTGTTGACGACGGATGAGCCAATCCTGCCGAGCGCTTGAGCGGGGAACGGCGAGGGTGGTGCCAACTCGCGTGTGAGCGGCAATGGGTCTGGGTATTTCTGCTTGGCCCAATCTGGGCGCAGTATCGAGCCGCTGGGTACACCTAATGTCATGCCTGCTCCTGTTCGAAGCGGGGCGCGCCAGCTTGCTTGGTGTTGTGCTCAATGAAATTGGTGATGTCGCTGCGGCGGTACCGAATGCAACGCCCTACCCGAACAAAGGGCAGGTCTACCCGACCGTGCAGACGCCAGCTCGCGAGTGTTGCGGGCTGGATGCATAAGAGCCTTGCGGCTTGAATTTCCGTGAGAAGAGCGCTGATGCGCTCTGCGTGATCGATCCCCATTTGCCTTGACTGCCTTTCATCGTTGTACGCATGGCTGCGTTGATGTCCGGCAGGTTAAAAAATGGGGTGGCGAAAATAGCGCTAAATTTGCGAGAGCTGATGCAGTGCGGCTTTCAGGTCCTTAACGGCGATGGACTTCTCAAGGTTTTTGCGTAAATCGACGTAGTGCACTTGGTCATTGATGACGTCGGTGATGCGGATGTTCTCAATGGGTTCGTCATAGATCTGGTCGATGTATCCCATGACCACATCAACATCAAAGCTGCCAGCCTCACGCGCAATGGTGATCAACGCTTTCTTAAACACGCCATACGCTTTGGGCTTGCGTCCGGTGCGGTAGGGTTCGAGCGCGGCTTTAGTTGCACGTGCTTTTCTCTCGAGTGTTGCGATCGTTGATTCCGCTTGGCGAGTCTGTGGTGACGCAGCTGACAGGTCCTGCGCAACCGAGGCCATGATCAATAACTTTTCGGCGGCACCTGTTTGTTGGGCGGCGCTGTGCCAAAGCTCACGTTCCCAAGCGGCTGCATTCATTCGGATGGTGTCTACGTGTGCATTCCCTTCGGCAGCAAGCTCAAACGGGTCAATTGCATCTTCGATGCCACCTACGATTTCACAGTAGTACTCAGCGGCCATCCGGGCTTCATCGATGGCCAGCAGTGCGTAAATTTCTGAATCAGATAACGTGGTTCCGGTTCGTGGGACTCGGGTAGTCCACAGAGCCCTCACTACAGCGGGATACGTTTCATAGCTTTCCATGTATTGATGGATGGCTATGTTGGATCTTGAGATGCCGAGTCCGCAGTCAATGGCCCATTGAGGTGGACCTGATGTCAGCAATGGTTGCAAAAAGGTCTGGGCATCCCAGATGATGTCTTCAATCCGTGAGAACTCGGGGGAGATCTCAGGCCACAGCAAGCACTGGTCATGGCGCTCACGTAAGTCATTGAGGTTGTCAGTCAGTGGGTTGAATGCGCCCACGGGCACGCCCAAGTGACCAGCTGAATCGTCTTCAATCGGTGATGTGCTCATTCAATATTTGGCTGTTGCGTTGCGAAACGTGCGAATCCCGCGAAAGATCGCGTAGCCACTGATTTTGATGCAATGCGAACCTGTGCGAATTTCTGCGAAAGTGCTCAAGATTTAAGCAAAAAGCAGATGAGTTCTAGATTTTCTGGGTCCTTCCCTGCCAAGAACCTATGCGGGGGGCATCAGCGCTAGATTTGTCTACCGATAGGGCCGAAATCCGGGTACGCGGTACGCACCGGGTACGCACTGATCTATTGCGTGAACTTGTTGTCAGTGCGAGCTCCATACGAGGGCTCCTGCGCCATCAACGAAAACCTGCTTGAAGCCGCCAATATTTGTGAAAACGAACAAGTCCACATCTGGAACATCAACAATGGCGAACGCTTCATCACCTACGCCATCAAAGACGAGCGTGGGTGACTTGTTGATCATTGCGTCGTTTGCGTAGCCGTGAGTGGCGAAACAGACGTAGCGCATGTTCAGCGGTTACAACGTAGGTACGGACAAAAGCCTTAAGTTAAGGTTAGCGACGCAAAATTAGTTCGGGACATTGTTGATAGATACAGTTTGCTATCCGGCATTTACCCAAGAATTTTTCTCAAGGATTCAATGGAGCTGAATGCTTCTGCTGGCTATATTGACGGTATCCCAATGCTCTTTATCAATAAAAGCATGTTGGACGTTGTAGCCAAAGATGAGCGTAAGTAGTGCTAAAAAATCAAAGACAGGGTGTTCAATTTTCTTTGCACGTGCCTACCTGCTTTTTGGAGCAAAATGATTCGGTCGCATGCTAGCACTTCTGAAAATGATTCAAAAAAAATATCTAGTGGCGTGGATTGGAGTCGCTGACCACGAGTGCGCTGAAGGTCTGCGGGGTGATGATTTAGGGCCTATTGTTTCGTCTTTGATGGGGGCCGTGCGGTATGACCGCGTGTATCTTTTGACCAACTATGACTTCGAGCGCAGCAAAAACTTCTGCACATGGCTTGAATCCTTGACTGCATATTCCTCATCTACAGTTGACCTCTACAGTGTTGACTTGGTTAGTCCAATTGACTACACCGATATTTACAACCAAGTCAGTCGCAACTTGTCTGAAGCGGGCTTGCCTAGGGATGATGTGTCGCTGACTTTTCATCTGAGTCCGGGCACGCCAGCGATGGCGGCTATTTGGATTATCTTGGCCAAGACGCGATTTCCTGCCAAGTTGATTCAAACCTCAAGGCATGGGGGCGTCCATTCGGTGGACTTCCCTTTTGACTTGGCCAGCGATTTCTTACCTGAGTACCTCAAGCGCAGCGGTGAGCGTGTCAAGCGCCTGACCAACGTGAAGCAACTCGCTCCTCCTGAATTTGGAAAAATCATCCACGCCAGCCCTCAGGTGGCCGAGCAAATCCATTTGGCAAGGCGTGTGGCAGTCTTTGATGTGCCGGTGTTGATCCTTGGCGAGACGGGCACGGGCAAAGAGCTTTTCGCAGAGGCCATCCATGCAGCTAGTCCTAGGTCACAGCACGCGTTTATCGCAGTTAACTGTGGTGCCTTGTCGCCCGAGTTGGCCAATTCAGAGCTTTTTGGTCATAAGCGTGGAGCCTTTACGGGGGCGTCCACAGAAAGAAAGGGTCACTTTCAAACTGCCTCCGGCGGCACACTCTTTTTGGATGAGGTGGGAGACCTGCCTCTGGACACTCAAGTGCGCTTACTGCGAGCTTTGCAGGCACAGGAAATCACGCCCCTAGGGCAATCCAGCCCCGTGAAGGTCAACGTCCGAGTGGTTGCGGCTACCCATCGTGACTTGATCTCGGATGTGGCTGCTGGTCGGTTTCGTGAGGACTTGTTTCATCGATTGGCAGTAGGCATATTGCGATTGCCGCCCTTGCGCGACAGGGGTATAGATGTGCGTCTGCTCGCCGAACACTTCCTAGGGCAAATCAATGCAGATTCGGCTGACCTACCGGAGTCGCAGCACAAACACCTGTCCGAAGAGGCGCTATCTACATTGGAAAAGCAGCGCTGGCCGGGCAATATTCGTGAGCTGTATCACACGCTGTTGCGAGCGGTGATCTGGTCCGGTGGCAGTGAAATCTCGGCGGGCGATGTTAGGTCGGCCTTGTTGCCAACCGACTCGGCTGCGGTAGTTCGTGATCATGTGCAAGACGTTCACGAAGGGGGTGGATTGCAGGCGCTTTTGGATGCCACGGCAAGATCTCAAATCGAGCGAGCACTTCGGGCTGCGGGCAATCGAAGAACTGTAGCGGCCAAGCAGCTGGGCTTTGCCAATCATCAGACGCTCGCCAATTGGATGAGGAAGTTGGGGATGGAAGGCGACTGAGGTGTATTAATTTACTAAAAATGTAAAAATATTTACATTATTTTCCGCCTTGGGTGTCGTAACCCATTGATTTATATGTGGGCTGATCACTTTCCTTGCTTGGTACGCATCTGGCATTAATTGAGTCATCGCAACTCAGGAGAAGCAAATGAGTATCTGCATCAACTACGAACAGGTCATTGCAGGGGCCGTATCTCTGCAAGGGCGCCCATTCGAAAAACGCCTTTGCCCCGATCAATATGTGGGCACGCTGCACCAACTCTTGGAGCAGGCCACATTTCCTTGCAGGCTTACCACTGATCAACGCCCCACAGGAGCTGCGCTGATTTTGATTCTGGAGTCGCCCCACATAGATGAGTATGTTGATGAACCAGGGCCTGCCAAGGGCTTTACAGGCGAGATGATTCGTCAGCACTTGAGCGCAGCCATCGACCTTGCAGGCCGACAGGCATTCGGTCTGGTGCTGATGAACGCCATCCAACACCAATGCTCGTTGGGAAGCAACACGGCCGTGTACCGTGATCGCGTTTTCCGTGCCGTTTGGGCGCAGGGCGGCAAAGAGGTCTTTCAAGCTCGACTTGCGGGCACCGTCAAGCCAGGTGACTTGGTGATGAATTGCTGTACCAAGGGAAATGATTTTGAAATTCACCCTCCACTTCGCTCTTTAGTCGAGGCTGCGATTCGTGAGGTGATGCCTGATATCGAGACCATTAAACGCATGCACCCAGCCGCATGGCGAGATCCAGCATGGCGAGGCAAGGCATGGCGCTATCAATCGACAGCGATAGCACAAGCCGATTAAGTCAGAGCGGTCTGCAGGCTAATATTCACTTATCAAGTCAATTAATTGCTCTGAAGTAAGAAACCACCATGAACACCATCATTGTCAACGTCATTAAAAGCAGTCATGCCAATTTGGACTCACTGCCACTGCGCTATGGCATGCATTTCAATGCTAACCAAACCCTTGAGTTGGACGTCATTCAGCAACTTGGTCGCGACCCAGCGTACTCTGATCGCTTTCATGTTGAGGCGTCGTTTCGACATCCTAATGACGAGAATGCGACAGTGCACACCGGCCACTTTGTGTTGGCGAAAACCCCTCAGGACCTGATGCCTGTGTTGGTCACGGTATGGAGAGGAGACCGCAACACTGAGTGGGGGCTTTCCAACACCATGAAGGCCTTGCGTCGTGATGGTTTTCTGACGGTGAATCACCTCCTAGACATGCACCCCTTATATGTGGCCGGGCAAGTGGTTGATTCGGCGGGGTTGCTGAAGTACTTAAGTACCAGCATTGCCAGCAAAGATATTGCACGGTTCAAGGAGGTTGCCGAGGAGGCACGTGCTGAAACGGCGCGCTTAATCAAGAACTTGGAAATTGCACGAGAGGAGGCTCAAATGGCACGTAACAAAGCAGAACGTATGGAGAAGGTGGCGCACGAAGCCATCAACGTTGTTGAGGAATTAGAGGTGCGAAGCTCCAACCAGCAAATGGAAATTGAGATCCTCAAAGCGAAGATTAAAGAAGGTGAGGAGAAGTACCAACAGGAATCTGCAGCCGCGCAACAAGTTAGTAGTGTGGCTACGCTGTCAGATCCCGATATATTGGTTGAAGTCAGGGAAGGTGTGGTAATCCGAGGATCTTCTTGCACAGTCGTGGTGTTGGCAGATGGCACTCGCCGACATATGAAGACATCAACCTTTGACAAAGACGGGGCGGTCACACGCAAAGCCAAAGAACTCATTGGATCTCGTGTTCGCACCACCTGCTGGGACCCGGTGGGTAGTCCCGGAAAATGGTCCAACCAAGGTTATTTCCGGAATATTTACCTGACTCAATGAGGATCTGTAACTATGGAACAACAACGAGAACTAGCTAAACAAACATTTATCGCTGGGGTAAATTTTGCAAAAGAACTAGCGAAAGTTAATGCACAACGTGATGAGTTTCTTCTCACAGCACTCGCTGATTTGATGCAGATTCAATGTCTGAAGTCAGGCGACATGGATCTTTTGCGATTCGCTCTTCCATCCTCTATTAGGGAGACCGTTCATCAAGTTGCCTCATATCAGAATGCAAGCGCCTTCAAATGGTCAGACCAAGGCGGCGGTATGTCTGGCCTGGTCTTCCAAGACGAAGACGGGCAGGATAAATTCATTCAGGTTTTTGAGATGCTTTCCTTTCGAGGAAAGCGAGCATATCCAACGCCTGATGTTTATCTTGGGCAACGTAACCCGGATCAAAAGCTTTGTGCCGATCTGCTGGATTTTCTCAACAGAACGGCACAAGAAGTAAGACCTGAGATAAATTCGGTGTTTGTTGGCGCAATTCACTTGCAAGCAAAGATTGCTGACATTTCAGATTTTGGGGTTGTTCCGCAGTTTGAAGCGTTACCTCAGCCAACGAGGTGTTACTTGATAGGCTATGCAAATGGATGTTGGAAATTCTTTTGGAGCAAGCCTGGTCAGTTCGGCACTGATGCGAATTTCATCACCCCAACAATGAAAGAGGACCCCTCTCAAAGAGGGGAGCGTTATTTCAATGACGCAATTCAAGATGCCTACACATATTCGACAACTCTCACACTAACAACCAACGAAGTATTTGATGGCCAAGGGTTCATCTACAAGCAGGTGTTCGACGGTTGGACTGGCGCATTCATGGGCGCGATTAATCCAACAGATGTTGAATCAGTGCCACAAGGGTGGATGACATTGTTCGTGAAGAACGCCCCTTAGTGGATCAAGCTTGACTTACCAATATGTTTTCTACAAATAATCCGCTTGCAGATGATCGAATCAGTCATCCTGTAAGAATCATTGAGCTCGGCTTTAACGAGACAACTCGCACAATCGAGGCTATTGGCAGCGACGGTCGAAAACGTCAATGCCGGATTGATCGTATTTCGAATACGGAAGATTTGCGTCAGTTGACTAAAGAGCTTCAAGCTGCTTACGACAACGAGGAAAAAATCAGATTCGTTGCCGCAGGGGGTAACAATCCTGATATTTGGTTCTACAAAATTCAATCTGAAAGCAGTTAAAACCCTTCCTTTTTAGAAGTGAAAATTTTTTAAGGTGTTATGTGCACTCGGTGAAGATTGGGGCTCTAACATTTAAACGGGAAAAATAAAGATGAAAGATCTGACTTTATGGTTTGCTGTTTTTTCTGGTGTTCTATCTGCAGTTTTTTGGATTATTTCTTCCATGGTCTCCGCGAGACCTAATCCAAACCCTGATGCCAGTGGTTGGATTAGCGCCTCAATACAAGACGAGAGTGGCAACGATGTTGTGCAAACACTTGCTAAACAGTCGGTATGGAATAGGCGCGCAGCATTTTTTGCCGCTTTAGCGGCGTTATCGCAAACAATAAATACATATCTGCAATTTTCGTCGCCAGGTTGTTAAATGCAGAACTTGAGAGGTCATCTGAATGGACGTTTTCATCTCTCACGCGCAGGCTGATCTTCCGCTTGCCCAATTCCTTCATCGACATCTGTCTCAGGAAGGATTGAGTGCTTATCTTGCAACGGTTTCAATGGCGCCTGGTGAAAAATGGAGGCAGGTAATTCTTGATAACTTACGTTCATCCACTTGGGTTATCTGTCTTGCTAGTCGCGCTGCATGCGAGTCTCACTGGGTCATGCAAGAAATGGGTGTTGCGATTGGTGCTAATAAAAAACTAGTTCCTATTGTTTGGGATGTTGCGCCTCACGAACTACCCGGTTGGATGAGGGAGTATCAAGCAGTCAATCTCGGCGGAGCCAATCAAGAAGAGGCTCGTGCTGCTATTGATCGAATTTCAGAAACGATCAAATCCGAAAAGCAAAAGGGGGTCGTTATTCTTGGGATGGTCATCGCTGGATTGATGGTTTTTGGGAGGTGATGCATGAATGGATTGTTAGGTGGAAATTCATGGCAACAAATGGCTAATTCGCTTTACAAGCCAGTCCGCCGAAAAATATTTGTGAGTTATCACCATGGTGGTGACCAGTGGTTTTATAACGAATTTTCTAGAATCTTCCATGATGGATGGGAAACTGTTTATGACAACTCCCTTGAGCGTCAAATTGACAGTGATAACACGGCTTACGTGATGCAGCGAATTCGTGACAACCACATCACAGGAACTTCATGTACGGTTGTTTTGATTGGTGGTCAAACACATCAAAGAAAGTATGTCGATTGGGAGGTTAAAGCTACGCTCGATAAGGGGCATGGTCTTTTAGGAATCATCTTGCCGACGCATGTCAAGAATCTCAGCAATCAGATCTTGGTGCCAGATAGATTCGCTCAAAACGTAAACACAGGCTACGCCTCGTACATATTTTGGGAGCATCTAACAGCTGAGTCTTTGACGAATGCCGTTAACGTTGCGGCCAATGCCCCAGGTCGATTGATTAGCAACTCATTACCAATGAAATCGAAGAACGGATAGATCTATGGCAGTGATCAAAAAAGGTACTTTTTCAATTGATATCGGTTTTTTGAAACTTGGTGCAGATTTCGAAGAGGCAGATCGTCAATGTGCTTGGGAGCTTTATACAGAGCTCGCAACTCGTGTCGCGCTGACTGGCAAAACTAAGGATCCCGATTGCACAGATTTTTCGGGTGAAGTTCTCTCAGAAAGCCTCAGTTCTGTCTACGCTTTCTTTGGTGAGGCTCGAAAAATCATGCGTAATTTCCCAGTTGGCACGATTGGTCAACTGAAGATTGAGAATCATTTGGGCGCAATGATTCATCGAGCTCTGCGAGATGTTCTTCGGCCTTTTCTAGAAACGTGGCAAGCAGATTACAGGCATTGGTGGGAGCATGAGGCAGATCAAAGCTTGCCCCCCTTTGAGCGACAAAAGTCATACCCTAATATGAAAGCGTTCATTTCACATTGGAGCGATGTGCGATCGATCATGCGTGCAATTCAGGATGAACTCGTGCGTACGTACAAGCTCGTGGATGTGACTAAATTTCAAGAAAAACTTCGTTGACCATCTGAGGTTGAATGAAGATTATGTCAATCAAGCAATAAAAGAAGTTAAGAAATGACATTCGCCATAGTCGGAGCCAACAAAGACCAGATCATTCAAGTCAGTGATAGACGTTTAACTGGATTGAGCGGTGGTGATTTGCTCCAAGAGGATTTTGGCAAGGTTGGACATTTGCTCTGTGACGACGCGTCTGTTCTTTATTGTTTTACTGGTCTTGCAACTATTCGAGAATTCAACACGTCAACTTGGCTAATGGAGACGTTGCAAACAGCATCCAAGAAAGACCGACGATTCGATGAGCTAATTCGCCATTTTGCAGATCTGGCAACAAAGCACTTCAAATCTAATCCCGACGTGCTTTCTTTAGAAACGAAGCAGCGAAAACTCACTGTGATGCTCAGCGGCTACAAATCAAACGGAAGCATCGTTAATGTTTTGATTTCTAATTTTCAGGATTTCGTTAAATTTTTTAATCATGAGGAGGCTCAACCTAACTTCACCGTATATTGCGAATCGCCTGACATTAAGGATTCTGAAAATCCAACAATAATTCAGGCAATTGGGGCATTTAGCGCGTTGCCATCCGAGAGTGTGGATGAGCTACGTCTGTTGCTTGAAAAGCGAGCGCCTCACCATGCGATTCTGGGGAAATCCGCTTCCATCGTATTAAAAGTTTCGGAACATCACCGATCTTCTGGAACCGTTGGTAAACGTTTAAATTTCGGAAGAATTGACCACTCGTCACGAGATGTTGCCTATGCTGGTTATGTGAGTGATATCACTGAAAAAGAGATACCTCTACTAAACAAAATTGATGCAAGAACTCATGGCGCTGACTTGCTGATCCGTGATTTCGGATTCAGCACGAGTGGAAATATCGTTTTCCCTTCTGTTCATCGAAATGCGCTGTGTCCATGTGGAAGCGGTAAAAAATACAAATTTTGTCACCGCCTTTCTAGGAAGTAGCTCAAAGCAGTTACCCTCATATGAAAACATTCATTTCACACTGGAGTGATGTGCGCGCGATCATGCGTGTAATTCAGGATGAACTCGTGCGTGCTTACAAGCTCGTGGATGTAGCTAAATTTCAAGAAAAATTGTGATCAAGATATGTTGCGCTGGCAGCTGCGAAAAAGCCCCCGCTGTTTTGCAGCGAGGGCTTAGTAGCCGAGCTTATTTCAACTGGGAATTAAGCTGCGGTTGACAACGTTTAATTAACGTTTCTTCGATAAAGTTACGATCTGCCTGCTTAGATACAGCCATTGCATGAATGTGCGTAGCTCCAAGCTTTGTGGCTGGAGACCATTTTTCATGCCCTGCTAATCGATTCGCAAGTGATGTAGCCTGACCGATATAAAAGGGAACCCACACGTTATGCTGATTGATACCAGTAAAGATGTAAATGCCCGCTACGTCGTAGAAGGATGCATTGGCTGGGTGCACATTAAATGTGTACCCACTCCAAATTGCAGTTTGTGACATACAGGTGCCTCAATCTTTGCGTTCTTTACGAACGCCTTTGAATGGGGTTTTATCTGTTGTCTTCACATCCATGAAACGACCTGTGTCGGTATCACGTTTTACGTAATGACCGGAAGGTGTTTGTGTTTGGCTGCGTCCACGAACTGCGCCGATACGTTGCCCGTCACCAGGCGGATTATTTTTGGCCATAGAGGCTCCTTATGAATAGTTCATATCAATTTACGGTTATTCAAAATCTTTGAGTAACCACGTACGAATTGGATTTAAACTACCCACTCGCAGGCTCGCACAGCCTGCAAGCAGGTATTTGACTAAGCTCTTTTTTGGTTGCTCTTCGTAATCATCGAGTCCTCACTTTTCTGCTAGCTCATGTTCACTAGCTGAACTCCCTGGTCAAGGGGCTGTTGTGTATGAAGGGCGAGACTGTAGGAGGTCTGGCCCTTCGCCTTTTGGATGGTTAGAACGGTATTTCGTCTTCCCCATCCGCATCTTTTTTTGTCACAGGCCACGTCGGAAGTTCTGTTCTTTCAGCTTCCTGTAGGGCTACCTTGCAAAAAATTTCCCAATGTTTACGCAATCGTTCGTACACGATAGATTGCTCTGTTGGCGTCCAAGTCCACTCACTATCAACGCCGGCATATTTGCCGCGCCACAAGTAACCGTTCTCGCGGATCAGTTTCCAACGAACTTGCTCTTCATGTGTAAGCAGTTCTGGATGCCTCAGTGCAAGCTTTACAAACTTATCTGCGTCATCCACATCCCATAAGCCTTCAGCTTCATCATGAAGTGAAAAATCCGAACTGGAGTTCAAAAACACTCCGTCAAGACTCTTTTCAATTACCCATTCGATGTAGCTTGACAAGGTGCGACGTTGTTTGCGCGCAGCCAGCTCGGCTAAGTAGCGTAGCTTGGGGTCAAGTCGAACGGTGACAATTTCAGAGCGCAACAACTTCACGCCGCCACCTCGTCGCTTGTCTTGGTCTTTTGTCTTGAGCTCTTTCATGATGGCATTGTACAACATGTATTGTGTTGCAGTACGTTTTCTCGAAAGACAGGTTTTGTATACAGTGTTTGTTTTGCTACCTAACGACTTCAAAGGCAGAATTTGTAGTGCGATAGCAACAATCTACAGATTATATTTTTATCGTTTAAGTATTAAATAATCTATTTTTTAGGTCTAAATTGCAGTCGAGCGCATTTGCTCTACACGTTTAATAGCAATAATTTGTGTTACCCCGATACAGCACCAAAATAAAACCCGTTACGCCTTTGGTGTAGCGGGTTTTTCTTTTGGGCTGGGCGGTTTCGATTTAGCGCGTTGCGCTGACTTTCACGCGGATGGTGTTCACATTCCATCCTTTGGTGCGTAA
>Ga0228702_1001171_pt1 | contig 17542 bp, 12 predicted proteins | sample McNCre217_Aug_MG_2_FD_178018 | JGI IMG/M metagenome (GOLD analysis project Ga0228702, IMG submission 178018) | Freshwater microbial communities from McNutts Creek, Athens, Georgia, United States - 20-17_Aug_MG | ecosystem: Environmental > Aquatic > Freshwater > Creek | place: USA: Georgia... | reverse complement strand
AGACTGGTTCTGCGAAGATTTCACACTTGAGCAACTGAAGACTTTGCGCGCCAAAGAGCGAGTTCCTGACCTTCGCCCGGGCAGCGCAAAGTTCGACGGTCAGTTTCAGATTCCTACCGTGGATGAGTTGCTCACTGCTGGGTTCAGCGCGGGCAAACACCTCATCCTGGAAGTTAAGAACGGCGGCTATTTTGCTGCTCGTGGAATACCTGTGGCCGCGATTCTCAGCCGCAAGTTGAGTGCGATTGATTGGCGTTCGCGCGGAATCACGCTGACCATTGAGGCCTTCGATTTCAAGGTGCTCGAGCAGCTGCAGCGAGTTTGCGGAGAGGTGGGCGAGTACGTCTATTTGGTCGACACCTGGAGTGACCCGACCCTAAATGCGAAGGCTTCCGAGATTTTCGACGGCATCAGCTTCAATGCCGAACTGGTTTGGGAGAGCGACGTGATCGAGTTGGCACAGGCGCGCGGCCTAAAGGTTTTCGTTTGGACGGCTCGCGCCGAAGAGGCCGAAAACACCATCGAAGAGTATTACGCGAAGTTCATTTTGAGTGGTGCCGACGGCATTTTCGCCGACCAACCCGACCTACTCGCGGCTTGCGTCCGCGACATGTCGTAGGGCTGTCCTAGGATTACTTGGTTATGTCAGAACTAGACCTTTTTGCCCACCTGCCAAATGTCGGCGGCGCTAACGCCGACGCGCTCGTTGAGGGCTTGAACCCACAGCAGCGTGCCGCAGTCGAATACCGCGGCAAGGCGTTGCTTATTGTCGCCGGTGCCGGCTCTGGCAAGACCCGTGTTCTGACTCACCGCATCGCACACCTATTGGCTAAGAAAGAAGCCTGGCCTTCGCAGATTCTGGCAATCACCTTTACCAACAAGGCCGCCGCCGAGATGCGCGAGCGTGTGAAGCACCTGCTCGGCGAGAGTGCCGACGGCATGTGGATCAAGACCTTTCACTCGGCTTGCGTGGCGATTCTTCGACGCGAGAGTGAACGCCTCGGTCACAACTCAAACTTCACCATCTATGACTCTGGCGATAGCCGCGCGATTCTCAAACGACTGATCAAAGACATGGGTGCCGACATTCACAAGCTCACTCCGGCCGGCGTTGCCGCGGTGATTTCGAACGCCAAAAACGAGCTCGCCGACGCCGAGTCTTACGCGCGCAACATCGATCAGGCCGACCCGGTTGCCCGCATGATCGCCGAGATTTTCTCGCGCTACCAGGGTGAGCTTCGCCGCAACAATGCCTTCGACTTCGACGACCTGATCGGCGAAACCGTGCACCTTTTCCGCGCCTTCCCAGACGTTTTGGCGCAGTATCAGCACAAGTTCAAGCACATCCTGGTCGATGAGTATCAAGACACTAACCACGCCCAGTATGCGTTGGTACGTGAGCTTGCCCAGACCGCATCCTTGACCGTGGTCGGTGACTCTGACCAGTCAATCTATGCCTTCCGCGGAGCCGACATTCGCAACATCAGCGAGTTCGAAAAGGACTTCGTCGGGGCCAAGACGATCCTTCTCGAGCAGAACTACCGTTCATCGCAGAACATCCTGTCGGCCGCTAACGCGGTCATTTCGAATAACTTCGACCGCCCAAACAAGAACCTCTGGACTGACTCGGGTAATGGCGACCCAATCGTTGGTTTCACCGGTTATTCGGCCCACGATGAGGCCCAGTTCATCGCCGACGAGATCAACAAACTGCACCACGAGGGCATGAACTATCGCGACATCGCCGTCATGTACCGCACCAACTCGCAGACCCGTGCTCTCGAAGAAATTTTCATCCGTGCCGCACTGCCTTACCGCGTCGTCGGCGGCACCAAGTTCTACGAGCGCGCCGAAATCAAGGATGCCTTCGGCTACCTGGTCGCGATCAACAATGAGCTTGACGACTTGGCTACCCGTCGAATCTTGAACGTTCCAAAGCGCGGCATCGGTGACGCTTCTGAGACCCAGCTGGCTAACTACGCCGAGCGCAATCAGCTTTCGATGCGCCAGGTTTTGGCTCACGTTGGTGATCTAGGTTTTGGTCCAAAAATCACCGGAGCGATTCAGCAGCTGAGTGACCTGCTAATCGAGCTCGAAGCGATGGCTCGAACCGAACCGGTTGATGTTGTGCTTCGCGCGGTTCTTGAGCGCACCGGCTTGATCGAGAGCCTGCGCACAAGTCGCGACCCGCAAGATGAAGCTCGAGTCGAGAACCTCGAGGAACTTGTCTCGGTGGCTCGAGAATTCCAGCGCAACAACCCTGAGGGTCGTCTGCCTGACTTCTTGAACGAAGTGGCCTTGGTCGCCGCCGCCGATGAAATCGATGACGAATCGGGAACCGTTTCGCTCATGACCCTGCACACCGCCAAGGGTCTCGAGTATGACGCCGTGTTCTTGACCGGCCTCGAAGAGACACTTTTGCCACACCGCATGTCGTTCATCACCCCGGGTGGTTTGAACGAAGAGCGTCGACTGTTCTACGTGGGCATCACCCGAGCCCGCAAGAAGCTGCACCTAAGCCTCGCAATGACTCGAACCACCTACGGTGAATCAGACGCTTCGACACCGAGCCGTTTCTTGAGTGAGATTCCGACAACCCTGATCGAGTGGCGCGAATCTGGTGCCACCCGCGCCATGGCCAGCTCGCGCTACCGTTCATCCATTGCCGATGACCAGGGCTACGGCCGTTCGTCTTCCGACTACGGTTCATCTGACTCCGGTTCTGGCTACGGCGGCACACCTTCGTCGAAGCCAAAGACCGAATGGAAGGGTGCAATCTCATCCGTGCGCAATAACGAGGGCCTTCAATTGGCCGTTGGCCAGTTTGTGATGCACTCTGACTTCGGCAAGGGCAAGGTAGTCACCGTGGCCGGCGAAGGAAATCGCCAGACCGCCGAGATTCACTTCGGCAGCATCGGCGTAAAGAAGCTTCTCGTGAAGGTTGCGCCGATCACCGTTCTCGAAGACTGAGAAAAACCCGCTCCTAACCCCCGTTTCTGGGCAAACCGAGGCAGCCAGTAGGCGTAGACTTTAACGGTTGCCCACTCCAATATGAACGGAAATCACAGTGGATTTATTTGAGTACCAAGCGCGCGACATGTTCGAAGCGCATGGAGTTCCAGTACTACAGGGTCTCATCGCAGACACCCCAGAAGAAGTAGAAGCAGCGGCTGCCAAGATCGGTGGCGTAGTTGTCGTTAAGGCCCAGGTTAAAGCCGGTGGCCGCGGCAAGGCTGGCGGTGTAAAGGTAGCGAAGTCTCCAGCGGAAGCGAAGGAGCTTTCAGAGAAGATCTTCGGCCTAAACATCAAGGACCACATCGTCAAGCGCGTGATGGTTGCACAGGGCGCATCAATCGCCAAGGAGTTCTACTTCTCGGTTCTGCTTGACCGATCAAACCGCACCTTCCTTTCGCTTTGCAGCGTTGAGGGCGGTATGGAGATCGAGCAGCTAGCCGAAGAGCGCCCAGAGGCGCTTGCCAAGGTTCCTGTTTCAGCAACCAAGGGCATCGACCTAGCCGAGGCATTGAGCATCGCTAAGAAGGGTGGCTTCGACGACGAGACCGCTGCCAAGGTAGCGCCAGTGTTCGTGAAGCTATACGACGTCTTCGTAAAGGAAGACGCGACCCTGGTTGAGGTTAACCCTCTAGTTCTAACCAACGACGGCGAGATCATCGCCCTAGATGGCAAGGTTTCGCTAGACGACAACGCAGAGTTCCGTCACGAGCGCGAGACCATGGAGCGCGACCAGCTTGACCCACTAGAGGCCAAGGCTAAGGCCATGGACCTTAACTACGTGAAGCTTGACGGCGAGGTCGGAATCATCGGTAACGGTGCTGGTCTAGTTATGTCGACCCTTGACGTTGTTGCTTACGCAGGTGAGAAGCACGGTGGCGTAAAGCCAGCTAACTTCCTTGACATCGGTGGTGGCGCTTCAGCTGAGGTTATGGCCGCTGGTCTTGACGTCATCTTGAACGACCCACAGGTAAAGAGCGTATTCGTAAACGTATTCGGTGGAATCACGGCTTGTGACGCTGTTGCAAACGGCATCGTCGGCGCGTTGAAGACCCTTGGCGACTCAGCAACCAAGCCTTTGGTTGTTCGTCTAGACGGCAACAACGTTCTAGAGGGTCGTTACATCCTTGAGCAGGCTGCTCACCCGCTAGTCACCGTTGTCGACACCATGGATGAAGCTGCTGACAAGGCAGCCGAGCTAGCTAACCGCTAAGCCCGAGAGAAGGAATAAGAAATGGCTATTTTTCTAGACGAGAACTCTCGAATCATCGTTCAGGGTATGACCGGTGCAGAGGGCATGAAGCACACTCGCCGCATGCTACTCGGCGGTTCAAACATCGTTGGTGGCGTGAACCCACGCAAGGCTGGCGAAGTTGTTGACGTTGAGGGCAAGGAGCTTCCAGTATTCGGCACCGTTGCCGAGGCAATGAAGGCTACCGGCGCGAACGTTTCAGTAATCTTCGTTCCGCCTGCCTTTGCCAAGGCCGCAATGATCGAGGCTATCGACGCCGAGATTCCATTGGCTGTTGCAATCACCGAGGGCATCCCAGTGCACGACTCTGCATCAGCTTGGGCATACAACGTCGAGAAGGGTCAGAAGACCCGCCTCATCGGCCCAAACTGCCCAGGAATCATCAGCCCAGGAAAGTCAAACGCGGGCATTACCCCGTCTGACATCTGTGGCGCCGGCCCAATCGGTCTAGTTTCGAAGTCAGGCACCCTGACCTACCAGATGATGTTCGAGCTTCGCGACATCGGTATGTCAACCGCTATCGGTATCGGTGGCGACCCTGTCATCGGCACCACCCACATCGATGCGCTTGCTGCATTCGAGGCTGACCCTGAGACCAAGGCAATCGTTCTAATTGGTGAGATCGGTGGCGACTCTGAAGAGAAGGCCGCTGCCTACATCAAGGCAAACGTGACCAAGCCGGTTGTTGCTTACGTTGCGGGCTTCACCGCTCCTGAGGGCAAGACCATGGGTCACGCGGGTGCAATCGTTTCTGGCTCGGCAGGTACTGCTCAGGCCAAGAAGGAAGCATTCGAGGCCGCTGGCGTGAAGGTTGGTAAGACTCCAAGCGAGACTGCCGCCCTAATGCGTGAGGTTTACAAGAACCTCTAATCCGGGTTTTTGGGGGAGAACCTCGATTTGAATCGCCGTCAAACATTTCTAATGGCAGCCTTTGAGGCTGTCATGGTTGCCGCCATCGGAGTGGGCATCTTGCTCGCTCCGATGACGGTGATTTGGCTGGTTGAAAACGACCCAACCATTGATTGGTTCGTAGCACTTCGCACCTCTGCCGACATTTGGATGTTGGCTCAGGGTGCACATCTAGTGGTTCCCGCTGGAGCTCTCGGTAGCTCGCAGGTGCCGGCCTTCGTGGTCACAATTCTTCCGCTCGGTTTCAGCGCCTTGCTCGCCTACCTGAGCTTTCGCCTCGGTCGTCGCATGTCGAATGCCGCCGAACTTTGGCCAGGATGGCTCGGGGCTGTCCTCGCCTATGGCGCAATCTCACTCGGCCTAAGCACCGCAGCGTTCGACAAGGCGGTTTATCCGGTGGCTTGGCAGGGCACGATGTTCCCGCCGATTTTCCTATTCGCTTTCATGGCGGTTGGTTCGCTAACCGGGCCGCTGATAAACGGTGAAGAATCCCGTGAGCGTGCGGCGGTTGTGGTTTGGCTCGAGAACAAGTGGAACAACACCGGCTGGGCGATCCGCGCGCTTGCCGCACCGGCGCTTCGAGGTGGAACCGCGGTAGTAGCCATGCTGACCACGGTCTCGGCACTCTCAATTTCGGTGCTGCTAACCCTGAACTGGATCACGGTTACCCGCCTATACGAAGGCCTGCACGTCAGTGTGCTCGGAGGCTCGACAATCACCATCGGTGAGTTGGCCGTGCTGCCGAACCTGGTTATCTACGGCGCGGCTTGGTTCACCGGCTTGGGCTTCTCAATCGGCACCGGAAGCTCGATTAGCCCGCTCGGTTCTGCGGTCGGCCCGATGCCGGGCATTCCGCTGCTTGGCGCCATCCCGGCCGGTCAGATTGGCCTAGGTTTGATCGCCGTTGCGGTGCCTCTGGTGGCCGCCTTCATCGCAACCATTGCCATCAAAAAGCACGCGGATGAAATACGTTTTGAGTTCGCATCGGCTTGGACCGCGGCAATCAGCCTCGGCCTATCGGTCGGTCTCGTTGCCGCCGTGGAGATGGGAATTTTGGCTGCGATTGCCTCTGGTTCGGCTGGCCCGGGTCGGCTTGAGACCATCGGAGTAAACCCTTGGATTCTCATGGCAGTGGTATTCGTTGAAACCGCTGGCGTTTCGATTCTTGCCTCGTTCTTCAGCGCTCGCCCAGACCGCGCCGATCACCCGCTGCTAAACTAGAGCAATGCTCTCAGTCGTCGCCCTCATTTCAGGTTCAGGTTCGAACCTGCGCGCGCTTCTAGAGGCAGCAAACAACCCGCTAAACGGTTTCAAAATCATTGCAGTCGGTGCCGATAACCCGGCTGATGGTCTGGCTCACGCCGAGCTGTTCGGAGTGCCAACCTTTGTGGTCACCCCTGGTGCCTTCGAAAACCGTGAGAAGTGGGCCGAGGTGCTCTATGACAACGTCATGCACTTCAACCCAGACCTAGTGGTGCTCGCCGGTTTCATGAAGATTCTTCCGGCCAGCTTCGTCGGTGCACTCAGCCCGAACCTAATCAACACCCACCCATCTTTGCTGCCGGCTTTCCCTGGCGCTCACGCCGTTCGCGATGCACTTGCTGCAGGCGCGAAGGTTACCGGCGTGACCATCCACGTTGTCGACGAAGGTGTCGATACCGGGCCTCACATCGCGCAGCGCGAAGTCGAGGTCTTAAGCGACGATAACGAGTACGACCTTCACGAGCGCATCAAGACCGTTGAGCGCGAGTTGCTGGTTGACACCGTCAAGAAGATCGCCGCGAAGACCATTACCCTGGCCTAGGCCACACCCAGATTGACGCCTGGCGTCGATCGAGTCTCACCTTCGAAAGGCACCACCATGGCAGCTCACAACGACCACAAGCCAGCTGACTACCGCCACCGCGACCGAGTTGTCGTTCGCCGTGCACTCATCTCGGTTTCAGACAAGACCGGCGTCGTCGAGTTCGCCCGCGAGCTTGCCAACGAGGGCGTAGACATCATTTCAACCGGCGGCACCTTTGCTGCTCTTCAGGCAGCCGGCATCCCGGTTACCGAAGTTTCAGAAATCACCGGTTTCCCTGAGACCCTAGACGGTCGCGTGAAGACCCTGCACCCGACAATCCATGCCGGTTTGCTAGCCGACATGCGTTTGATCGCGCACGAAAACCAGCTAGAGGCCTTGGATGTTCTGCCTTTCGAGCTAGTGGTCGTGAACCTTTACCCATTCGTGCAGACCGTTCAGTCTGGCGCGAAGGGCGACGCAGTTGTTGAGCAGATCGACATCGGCGGCCCAGCAATGGTTCGCGCTTCGGCCAAGAACCACGCCAACGTTGCTATCGTCGTTGACCCGGGCAAGTATGGCGAGATCATCTCGGCCGTGAAGCAGGGTGGAACCACCTTGACTCAGCGTCGCGAACTTGCCTACGCCGCTTTCTCACACACCGCGCGCTACGACGCGGCGGTATCGTCTTGGTTTGCTTCGGAGCTCGAGGGCGAATGGAAGAAGGCCGCCGGAGTAAAGGGCGAGTCAGAGAACTCAAACCCTGGTTTCGCTCCGACCATCGAGGTCAAGGCTCAGCTCGGCAACGTGCTTCGCTACGGTGAAAACTCTCACCAGGCCGCAGCCATTTACCGCACCACCGGTGAAGGTGCCGTTGCCGGTATCGCCCAGGCTCGCCAGTACGGCGGCAAAGAGATGTCATACAACAACTACGTTGACGCGGATGCTGCGCTTCGTGCAGCCTATGACTTCACCGAGCCGGCCGTTGCGATCATCAAGCACGCGAACCCTTGTGGCATCGCAGTTGGTGACCCAACTACCCCGGATGTGATTGCCGACGCACACGCAAAGGCTCACATGTGTGACTCGACCTCGGCATTCGGTGGCGTAATCGCTTCGAACCGTATCGTCACCGTGACCATGGCCAAGCAGGTTGCTCAGATTTTCACCGAGGTAATCATCGCCCCGGGCTACGAGATCGAAGCCCTCGGAATTCTTCTGGAGAAGAAGAACCTTCGCGTTCTTGAGTTGCCAGCCAACTACTCGCGCGAGGAGCTCGAGATCAAGCAGATCTCAGGCGGAATCCTGGTTCAGCAGCCTGACGAATTCAGCCAGTTCAACTCACAGGGTTGGAAGCTCGTCACCGGCAAGAAGGCAGATGCCGCGACCATGGCCGACCTTGAGTTCGCATGGCGCGCCTGCCGCGCGGTCAAGTCAAACGGTATTTTGCTAGCTCGCGAAGGCGCCTCGGTTGGTGTTGGTATGGGTCAGGTAAACCGCGTTGACTCTTGCAAGCTTGCCGTGGACCGCGCCGAGTCTCGCGCAAAGGGTTCGGTTGCAGCCTCGGATGCGTTCTTCCCATTTGCCGATGGTCTACAGATTCTGATCGACGGCGGCGTGAAGGCCGTGGTTCAGCCTGGTGGTTCGGTTCGTGATGAAGAGGTAATCGCCGCTGCAGAAGCCGCCGGCATCACCATGTACTTCACCGGAGAGCGCCACTTCTTCCACTAAGTCGTTGCCGGTTCGGTTGAGATACCGAGCCGTGTTAGCCTGAACACTCGCGTGACTGGAATAACTTTCTAGCGCTCGGGATTGGGCTTAAGGATGAGCAAGCAAGGGACAGTAGCAACGTTGTTGCGCATTTTCCCATACGCGAAAAGTGCCCTGCCTCGAGTCATTCTCGGAACCATTGCGGCCATTGCCGCCCACATGTTTGCCCTCTCGATTCCCCAGCTGCTTCGCGATCTCGTGAACTCGCTGCAAAAAGATGGCACGACGGCAACCCTCATCCCAGCAGTTTTGGCGGTTCTGGGGTTGGGTCTGCTCGAAGGCGCTTCGGTTCTGTTACGTCGCTGGTTGGTGCTGACCCCGGGAACCCACGTCGAGGCCGGACTTCGCGCCAAGATTTACTCGAAGCTACAAGATTTGCCGGTCAGCTTTCACGATAAGTGGCCGAGCGGGCAGCTGCTCAGCCGCGCAACCGGTGACCTCAGCCTGATTCGCCGCTGGCTTTCATTCGGTCTGGTGCTGTTTGTCGCCAACGGCCTCACGATCATCGTCGGCCTCGGCATCCTCTTCACCTTCCACTGGATTTTGGGCCTGATCTTCTTCGCCTGTTCGGTGCCGATTTGGATCAAGGGTTTTCAGTTCGAACGCGACTACCACTCGGTTGCTCGCCTCAGCCAAGACCAGGCCGGTGACCTCGCCACCTCGGTCGAGGAGTCGGTGCACGGCATCCGTGTTCTAAAGGCATTCGGTCGGGGCGATCACATCGCTGGCAAGTTCGCCGCCGAGGCCGACACCCTGCGCGCAACCGAGGTAAAGAAGGCCGGTCTAATCGCCGGCATCTGGATTTACCTGATCCTCGCCCCAGAATTCGCGGTCGGTCTATCGCTGCTTGCCGGTGTCTGGTTGATCTCGGTGAACCAACTCACCGTTGGTGGCTTGGTGGCATTCTTGGCCACGACCACTGCGCTGCGTTGGCCAACCGAATCGGTGGGCTTCTTGCTCTCGATGACCCTTGACGCCAAGACGGCGGTTCAGCGCTTCTTCGAGGTAATCGATGCGCCGGTCGACATCGCTGACCCAGAGAATCCAAAGACCATCGCGGAGCCAAAGGGGCGTCTCGAATTCAAGGATGTTCGATTTCGCTACCCGGATGCACCAGATGGCCAGCCAGACCTATTGAACGGCGTCGATCTCGTGCTCGAACCGGGCGAATCGGTGGCACTTATCGGTATCACCGGCTGCGGCAAAACCAGCTTGACCGCACTCACTACGCGCCTCTACGACGTAACCGGCGGATCGGTTCTGCTAGATGGTGTCGATGTTCGCGACCTGACTCGCGAAGAGCTTCGCCGACACATTTCGATGGCATTCGAAGACGCCACCCTGTTCTCGGCTAGCGTGCGTGACAACGTTTTGCTTGGTCGCCCAGACGCATCCGAGGAAGACCTAAAGCAGGCCCTCGAAATTGCCCAGGCTCAGTTTGTTTTCGATCTTCCGGATGGCCTAGACACCAAGATTGGCGAAGAGGGCATGAGCCTTTCCGGTGGTCAGCGCCAGCGTTTGGCGCTTGCACGTGCCGTTGCCGCCAAGCCGGCCATCCTGGTGCTCGATGACCCACTATCGGCCCTCGATGTTGACACCGAAGCGCTGGTAGAAGAAGCTTTGCGCAGCGTTTTGACCACCACCACGGCTTTGATCGTTGCCCACCGCCCATCGACTGTTCAGCTCGCCGACCGAGTGGCGCTGATGCAAGACGGCCGCATCACTGCGGTTGGCAAGCACAGTGACCTGCTCGCCAGCAACGACCACTACCGATACGTAATCTCAAGCCTCGACGCAGCGGGGGAGATGATTTCATGAGCATGCAGGGCGTAACCGACGAAGATCGCATCGAACTCAACAAGGATGAGTCGAAGGTAATGAAGCTGCGCTCGCGCCGTTTGCTGCTTTCGCTGATTCGACCGATTCGATTCCGACTAATGCTCAGCTTCACCATGGTGGTATTCAGCCAGGCATTCCGAGCTTTAGGTCCGGCCCTGATCGCATACGGAATCGACAAGGCTTTGCCTCAGGCGATCCACAGCCAAATGACCCCAATCTTCCTCGTGGTCGGCGGTTACCTGTTTGCTGCCGTAGCTACCGCATCCCTGACCTACAGCTTCTTGAAGTTTGCCGCTCGCACCAACCAGAACGTGCTTTTCGATCTGCGCCAGCGACTATTCGTGCACGCGCAGCGACTCAGTCTCGAATTTCACGAAACCTATACGTCTGGTCGCGTGATTGCTCGTCAGACCAGCGACCTCGATGCGATCAAGGAACTGCTCGACACCGGCGGCAACGAAATGATTGCCGGTGCGCTGTACATGATCTTCACGGGTGCCGCCCTGGTCATTCTCGACGCCGGTAGCTTTGCCATCCTGTTGGTTAGCTTCATCCCGCTCTGGTTCCTAACTCGTTGGTTCCAGAAAAACACCAAGCTTCGCTACCGCCAAACCCGAGTGGCTTCGGCTCGACTAATCGTCAAGTTTGTCGAAACCATGACCGGAATCCGTGCCGTCAAGGCATTCCGCAAAGAGGTCTCGAACGAAAAGGAATACGCCGAGCTCACCGAGGACTATCGCTCAGTCAATGCCAAGGTGATTCAACTGTTCGGTATTTACGATCCGGGTCTGACCATGATCGGAACCGTGACGGTCTCATTCATCCTGCTTTTCGGCGGCTTCCGCGTAATCGATGGTTCCCTGGGAATCGGCATCTTGACCGCTGCGATCCTCTACGCGCGCCGATTCTTCGACCCGATGGAAGGAATGGCGATGTTCTATAACGCCTTCCAATCGGCCGAGTCTGCCCTCGAGAAGATCTCAGGTGTCCTCGAAGAGGCACCATCTGTTCCAGAACCTGAACATCCGACCAAGCTCGAGAACGCGCAGGGGCACCTGAGCTTCAAGGATGTCGAGTTCCACTACTCAAACGGCAAGACCGTGCTGCCCGGCTTCAACCTAGACATTCCAGCCGGTCAGACCATCGCCCTTGTTGGCACCACCGGAGCCGGCAAGTCAACCCTTGCCAAGTTGGTTTCGCGTCTCTATGACCCGAGTGCCGGATCGGTGAGCCTCGACGATATCGATCTTCGATCGCTGAGCAACCTTCAACTTCGCCGCGCAATCGTCATGGTGACCCAAGAGGCTTACCTCTTCTCGGGCACCGTTGCCGACAACATTGCTCTTGGCAAGCCAGATGCCACCTCGGATGAGATTCAGGCCGCTGCAAAAGCCGTTGGCGTGCACGAGTTCATCATGAGCCTTCCCGACGGCTACGACACCGATGTGAATAAGCGCGGAGGTCGTGTTTCGGCCGGTCAGCGACAGTTAATTTCGTTTGCCCGCGCGTTCATCGCTGACCCAGCGGTACTCATTTTGGACGAAGCAACGGCATCGCTAGACATCCCTAGCGAACGTTTGGTTCAGCAGGGCCTGCAGACTTTGCTCAAGGGCCGCACCTCGATCATCATTGCCCACCGCCTGTCGACTGTCTCGATTGCCGACCGTGTGCTCGTGATGGAACACGGCAAAATCATCGAGGATGACAGCCCGGCAAATCTGATCGCTGGCACCGGCAAATTCTCACGTATGCACGCCGCTTGGCGAGCCTCGCTGGTCTAATAGCCTCTGGTTACTTGAGCTTGCTGGCCGCGCTAATCGCGACAGCCGACCAACCGGCTAGATTCAACTTCGCCATTCCATCCTTAGCCACCGTGATGCGAGCGGCTGCGGCGCAGGAAACCTTGATACCCAACCGACCGGTCAGGGCTGCATTGCAATAAGTGCCGGCTGGCAAGGTTGTCTTCACACTCTGAACAAACTTGGTTGGCGCAGTGTTGAACAGCACAAATCCGAGCTTGCCACGGCTGAAACCGTATGCATTGAACTTGTTATAGAAGGCCTGCAATTTTTCATCGCCAACGGTTTTGCGCCATTGGATCATGCCGGTGATTCCGGCCCAGCGATGGTCGCAGACGAAGTTGCCTGAGGCGATCTTTCCCACGGTCGCCGCCGATGACAATGTCGGGCAAACCGCATCCGCGGTGATTCCGTTAGCTAGCATTCGGGGTCCGGCATCCCTGTCGTTGAATGCGTAACCCGAATAGACCATCGGTTTGCCGTTCGGAATCGCGAGCATAAACATGTTGGCAAGTTCGAACTTGACCTTGTCTTTATAGCTCAGCGTCGACTTATCGCGTTCGGTGTCGTGGTTGGTGATCATTCTTATTGTGGAGTTGCCGGGTTCTTGAAGTTCCAAGACTGCTGGAGAGGCCTCGCCGGCGAGCATGCCTGCATCATCGAACATCGCCGGAACCAGCTTCGACCACTTGAACCCGAATGTATTGCCAAAGGCGGCATACTCGGCTGGCTTAGCCGGCCCATCGTAGACCTCGAATAGGAACGAGGTCTCGCTCGGCAAGGCCGAAACGATTTGCTTGAGGTCTTCAACTGCGATGTGTTTTGCCGCGTCAACGCGGAAACCCTTTACCCCGAGCGAAAGAAGATCTTTCAGGTAGGCGACTATTGTTGCTCGAACACTCGGGCTTGAAGTGTTCAAGTCAGACAAGCCGAGCAATTCGCATTCTTGAACCTGGGTTAGGTCGTTCCAGTCTTCGATTCCGCCCGAGGCGCTGTCGCAGTGATGAAAATCAGTCTCTTTATATAGGCCCGGGTAGTCATACTTGCCATGCTTGGTGCCGGCCCAACCCACGGTGTCGCTGGCAGCCATGTGATTGATAACCGCATCGGCGATGATAGAAACTCCGGCCTTGCCGCAGGTTTCAACCATGCTGGCGAATTCTGCTCTCGTGCCAAGGCTCGACTCGATCTTGTAACTGGTCGGCTGATAGTGAACCCACCACTGATTGCCAATGATGTGCTCCTGCGGAGGGCTAACTTCAACCCAGTCATAGCCTGCTGGGCCAAGGTTGGTGGAGCATTCCTTTGCGAGAGCATTCCAGGTCCACTCAAACATTTGAACACCAACGCTCTTCGAGTTCACGACACCGGCCTCGTCGGCGGCAGCGGCAAATCCGCTCGGTAGCAACGCTGCTACAACACCGATTGCGACTAACCTCAAAAGCGACTTGATCGAAAACTTCGAGAACATTCTTGAACTCTAGTTGAAGCTCCCAAGCTGTGAACAAATCGGGCAGATTATTTGTCCGAATTGTTTGATTTGTGCATGCATGCAAACCGAAACGGCCGCTGGGCAAAACTCATTCTCATCATTGGGCTGATCTGCTTCGTGCTTATCGGTCTCATGGTTCGCCCCGCATCTGCTCTAACCGCCAACCCGGATGCCGTCTGCGCCGGCCTCGACTGCACCGTCGCTTTTGGCCCATCCGCCGACATTTACGAATGGGTCGCCCCCGCCGATGCCTCCAAAGTTTGGGTTCAGTTAGAAGGCTCCCAGGATGTGGTTTCGGGTGCCCATGGGGATTTTGAAATCGTTTCATTCTGGGCCGCGCCCACCAAAATCGCACTAGAAATCCGTGCGGACAGCATTTTGCGTTCCGCCGACCCCGGTTTTGCTTTCTCCGCTCGAGCAGCCGGCGGCGTCACCCATGTTAAAGATGGCGCCGTAGAAGGAACCGATCCGAGTGTCGTGGTTGTCGACGAAGTGAATGCCGATTTCGCGTCATTTCTGAGACGAGGTGGGGCTCCGGCGGGCGTCGGCCACGCGATAGTGCACTACAAGCAGGCTGCGGTTCAAAGTCCAGTACCGGTGGCCTCGACTGTTGAGGCACCTAGCCCGACAGCAATTCCGACAGCAAGTCCGCCACCGAGCGAAACTCTGACACCAACACCTACACCAACACCGTCACCGAGTGAAACTCCATCTCCAACACCAACACCGACACAAACGGCAAGTCCGTTGCCCCAGCCGGCGCAGGTTGAGCCGAGCCCGCCGACAGAGGCGCCTCCGCAACCGGTTCGAGAGGTTGCTCCGATTGTCGAATCACCGGTCGTCTACGTGCCGGTGCCTGAAACACCTACAGTTGCAATACCGCCCCTGGAAGCACCTCCGGTTCAAACGCCGGTGGTCGAAGATGTGCCACCCGCCGAAGCCGCCGAACCAGCTGCCCAGCCGCTCGAAATTCCAGAGGTCCTGCAGTTGGTGGCACCTATTCGATTAGCAAAACCTGCGTCAAACCCTAAAAGTCCGCAAACGCCTGAGCGTTATCGAAGGGATCGAGAGCCGGTAGTGGAAAGCAGCGAGCCGCAGAATTCCGTGCCTTCGTCAACTGAGCATCCGAACATCCTGATGTTTGAAGTGTCGTCGGCTGCGGCGGCCGGTTTGGGATTGGTTCTGCTCGCCCGAAGATTGCGTCGCAGCAAAGCAGCCGCACATCGCGGCAAATTTAGATTGGCGTTTAGCTAAAGATGACGGTGCGGTCGCCGTCGAGAAGCACGCGGTGCTCGGCGAACCAACGCATAGCTTGAACCAGGGTCTTTGACTCGACATCCTGGCCGATTGAAACGAGGCGCTTCTTTGAGTCTGAGTGCTCGACGCGAACAACGTTCTGTTCGATGATCGGGCCCTCATCCAAGTCGGCGGTTACGAAGTGAGCTGTGGCACCAATCAGCTTCACGCCGCGAGCGTGTGCCTGGGCGTAAGGGTTGGCACCCTTGAAGCCTGGCAAGAACGAGTGGTGGATGTTGATGATGCGACCCTCGAACTCCTTGCAGAACTCTTCAGAAAGAACCTGCATGTAACGGGCAAGAACAATGAGTTCGATGCCGGCCGAGTTGATAAATGTGCGAAGCATCGATTCGAATGCGCGCTTGTCGGCCTCACCGGCGATGGCGTGCTCTTCGAACGGAATCGAATAGAAGTCGGCTAGCGGTGCAAGATCTGCGTGGTTTCCGAAAACGGCTGGGATTTCAACCGGTAGCTGACCGCTGCGCTGGCGGAACAGGATGTCGTTCAAGCAGTGAGCGCTCTTCGAAACCAAAACCAGGGTCTTCATTGGGCGGCCCACGATGTCGAGCACAGAATCCATGTTGTAGCGCTCGATAACCGGCGCCAGCTGAGCCTCAAACATCTCGCGTGGAACAGCCGATTCGATCTGCAAACGCATGAAGAATCGGCCGGTGTCTAGCGAGGTGTACTGGTGTGACTCGGTGATGTTTCCGTTTGCAGCCACGATCGCGCCAGAGATGGCGTGCACGATGCCTGGCTTGTCTTCGCAAACAAAGGTGAGAACCCAGTGGGTTGTGGCTGAAGAGGTCATAAATGCCAGTTTATCGGATGGTAGAATTACCTCACCGCATCAGGCCTTTAGGAGCCCATTAATGTCTTCTTCATTCAACTTGCCACTTAGCGAAACCGATCCAGAGATCGCAGCTGTTCTAAAAGCTGAGCTAGACCGTCAGCGCAACATGCTTGAGATGATCGCGAGCGAGAACTTCGTCTCACGCGGCGTTCTAGAAGCACAGGGTTCTGTTCTAACCAACAAGTATGCCGAGGGTTACCCAGGCAAGCGCTACTACGGTGGCTGCGAGGCAGTTGACGTTGCCGAGAACCTAGCTCGCGACCGCGCGAAGGAACTTTTCGGTGCCGAGCACGCAAACGTTCAGCCGCACTCTGGTGCGTCAGCAAACGCTGCCGTTCTAATGGCGTTGGCAAACCCTGGCGACCGCATCCTTGGTCTTGAATTGGCACACGGTGGCCACCTAACCCACGGAATGCGCTTGAACTTCTCGGGCAAGATGTACGAGGCTCACGCCTACGAGCTAAACGCCGAGACTCACCTAATCGACATGGACATCGTTCGGGCCCGTGCACACGAGGTAAAGCCTGCTGTGATCATCGCCGGTTGGTCTGCTTACTCACAGCACCTTGACTTTGCAGAGTTCCGCAAGATTGCCGACGAGGTTGGCGCAAAGCTTTGGGTCGACATGGCTCACTTCGCTGGTCTTGTTGCAGCCGGTCTGCACCCAAGCCCAGTTCCATACGCAGACGTGGTTTCAACCACCGTTCACAAGACTCTTGCCGGCCCTCGCTCAGGTCTAATCCTTTGCAAGGCCGAGTACGCCAAGAAGATTGACTCGGCAGTGTTCCCTGGTCAGCAGGGTGGCCCGCTAATGCACGTAATCGCTGCAAAGGCTGTTGCTTTCAAGGCTGCGATGAGCGACGACTTCAAGGATCGCCAGAAGCGCACTCTTGAGGGTGCCGACATCATCGCCAAGCGCCTAATGCAGGCAGACGTTGTTGCCAACGGAGTGCAGGTTCTAACGGGAAGCACCAAGGTTCACCTAGTTCTAGTTGATCTTCGCAACGCTCCGATCAACGGCCAGGAGACCGAGGACCTACTGCACGAAGTTGGCATCACCGTCAACCGCAACTCGGTTCCTAACGACCCACGCCCACCGATGGTTACCTCTGGTGTTCGCATCGGTACCCCTGCACTTGCAACTCGCGGCTTCGGCGCGGCAGAGTTCGCAGAGGTTGCCGAGATCATCGCCGGTGTCTTGGTTCCAAACCCAGACATCGCAGCGTTGCGCGCACGCACCGCAAAGCTAACCGAGGCATTCCCGCTATACAGCGGTCTTGAGAACTGGTAATCCAGGTTCCTTAGAGAGAAGTAGATGACTGCAATCAAGCTCGACGGCCTAGCCACCGCTAAGGCGATCAAGGCCGAACTTGCCGAACGCGTCGTCCACCTAAAGCAAAAGGGAATCACTCCTGGTCTCGGCACGCTGCTGGTTGGCGACGACCCAGGTTCACACTCATACGTTGGCGGCAAGCACCGAGACTGCGCCGAGGTCGGCATTCACTCGATTCGCATTGACCTGCCTCAGTCGGCTTCG
>Ga0228702_1001167_pt1 | contig 17569 bp, 16 predicted proteins | sample McNCre217_Aug_MG_2_FD_178018 | JGI IMG/M metagenome (GOLD analysis project Ga0228702, IMG submission 178018) | Freshwater microbial communities from McNutts Creek, Athens, Georgia, United States - 20-17_Aug_MG | ecosystem: Environmental > Aquatic > Freshwater > Creek | place: USA: Georgia... | reverse complement strand
CCGAAATTGCGTGTTTGCGGCCAGTTGGGCGGCGTGCAGTTCGGGGTAGCCACCGGGCAGCCAGCAGGCCTGCGCGCTGGCATCGGGGCCTTCATCTGCCAAGGGCGAAAACGGCAAAATCGTCGCACCTGCGGCGCGCCAGCCTGCGATAAGATGCGGATAGACGAAGGAAAAAGCGGCGTCGCGCGCCAAGGCAATACGCTCTGCGGGGGGGACAATGGCAAGCGGTGCCGCACTTGGCAGCGTGGGGCAGGCAGCTGCCCGCAAGGCGTTCAGATCAAGGTTTTCTGCGATGAACGCGCCGGCATCAGCCAGCATGGCGGCCAGTTTTGGATGCTCTTCCGCCTGCACCAGACCAAGATGACGCTCTGGCAGTTCGATACTGCTGCGACGTGGCAGCGCCCCAAGCACGGTAATGCCGGCCTGTGCCATGCCGTCGCGCACCAACGCCTCATGCCGAGGCGAGGCGACGCGGTTCAGCACGACGCCAGCAAGTTTCACATCGGGGCGCATCATGGCAAAGCCCATGGCGACTGCGGCAGCGCTTTGCGCCTGCCCCGACACATCCAAGACCAACACAACCGGCCAACCCAGCATCGCCGCGATGTCGGCGCTGGCACCCGTGCCGGTTTCGCCGGGCTTGGCCACCCCATCAAATAGCCCCATCGAGCCTTCGGCAAGGATAAGATCAGCCCCCTCTGCCGCCGAAAGCAGGCCTGCGATCCGATCTGGCCCCATCGCCCAGCTGTCAAGGTTGACCGATGGTCGCCCCGAAGCCGCTGTGTGAAAGGCGGGGTCAATGTAATCCGGGCCGCTTTTGAACGGCTGCACCACCACGCCCTGCGCACGAAAGGCCGACAGCAGACCCAGCATCAGCGTGGTCTTGCCGGTCCCTGATGCGGGGGCAGAGATAAGCAGGCCGGGCGGTGTCATTTCAGCTCCGGAAAGCGCGGTTCGGTGCCAACGGGGCGATAGCGGCGATCGTAGTCGCCTGCATACAGCCGGGATTCGTCAAAGTCTTCTGCGGCAAGGCTGCGCCCCACCAAAATAAGCGCCGTGCGTTCCATTTCGGCGCCGATAGCGGTCTGCAGCGTAGACAGCGTTGCCCGCACGATGCGTTGGTCAGGCCAGGTTGCGCGCCAGACCACAGCCACGGGGCAATCGGCACCGTAGTGCGGCGTCAGATCGGCAACGACCTGTTCCAGCACATGCACCGAAAGGTGGATCGCCAAGGTGGCACCGGTGGCGGCAAAGGCCGCAAGGTTTTCCCGCTCTGGCATCGCAGTGGCCCGACCAGAGGTGCGGGTAAGCACCACAGATTGCGCAACGCCGGGCAGCGTCAGTTCAGCCCCCAAAGCGGCGGCGGCGGCGGCAAAGGAAGGCACACCGGGGGTGACATCATAGGGAATACCCAAGGCGCGCAGACGCCGCAACTGTTCGCCCATCGCCGACCAAACCGACAGATCGCCCGAATGCAGCCGGGCCACATCATGCCCCGCAGCATGTGCGGCGGCGATTTCATCCATGATCTGATCCAGCGAAAGCGGGGCGGTGTTGATGATCTTGGCACCTGCGGGACAGTGCGACAGCAAAGCCTCTGGCACCAACGACCCAGCGTAAAGGCAAACCGGCGAGGCGGCGATCAGGTCGCGCCCGCGCAGCGTGATCAGGTCTGCGGCTCCGGGGCCAGCGCCGATGAAATGGACGGTCATATCAGGCTCCTATCGCAAGGGCGGCGGTCGCCTTGCCATCGTGGGACGTTACGCGCGGGCCAAGCAACCGTGCACCGGGGCCAGCGGCCGCAAGGGCTGCTGCTTCGGCAAGGCTGCCGGTGCCATAAAGGCTGGCAACGCGAGGGGATTGGGTCAGCACAGTCTGGATCTTTAGCAGATCGGGGGAAATGGCGTGAACTGGCAGATTACGCTCTGCCGCTAGGGCTTGCAGGGCAGGGGTGGCGGCTTTGTCGCTGGCGGTGGCCAGTGCCGTAACGGCATCGCCCCCTGCCCGCTGCAATGCATCCCGCAACGACGCAATGCCCGCTTCTTTGCGAAATCCAAGCCCTGCAACGATCATCGTATGACGCTCCATTGCACCACGGGGCGTGCGGCAGACCAGCCACGCATCCGGCCCAAGGGCGCGGATTGTGCAAGGTCGATCCGCAGCAGGCTGCCGCCGCGTGCCGCGTGCTGGGCGTAAAGCAAGCTTTCGGTTTCCAAGGTGACACCGTTGGCGACAAGCCGGGTGCCTTCCGGCAACAAGGCCCAAAGCTGATCGATCAGTGCTGCATTGCCGCCGCCGCCGATGAACACGGCATCGGGTATAGGATGCCTTGCAAGAGTTTCCGTGGCAGGGCCTTCGATGCAGGTCAGCCGATGGTCAACCCCAAAGGCAGCCGCATTGGCGCGAATGTTCACTGCACGGTCAGCGCGAAGTTCGAACGCCAAGGCCCGCCCGCCCGCAAGGCACCATTCGACAGAAATCGACCCAGACCCCGCGCCAATATCCCACAGCACTTCGCCCGCACACGGAGCAAGCGCCGAAAGCGTAAGCGCGCGCATCGGGCGTTTGGTGATCTGGCCGTCGCTGGCGAACAAGGCATCGTCCAGCCCAGCGGTGCGCGACAGCCCCTTGCCCGCGGCGATGGTGACCGCGACCGCGACAGGTGCGATAATATCTTTCAGATCAAAGCCTTGCGCCGCGGCGTTCCGAATGCGTTCGCGCGGGCCGCCCAGACATTCCAAAACCTGCAAATCGGCTGTGAAGCCCTGCGCCGTCAGCCAATCGGCCAATTCCTTGGGCGCGGCTGCATCGCGCAGCAGGCAAATTGCCCGCGCACCTTTGGAAAGCAGCGGACGAAGCCGTGCGAAAGGGGCCGCGTGCAGACCGTGGCATGTCACTTCTTCCAGCCGCCAGCCAAGGCGCGCGGCGGCAATCGAAAACGTCGAGGGTGCGGGATACGCCTGCCATTCGCCCGCAGACAACTGCGCGGTCAGGCTACCGCCGGCGCCGTGCCAGAACGGATCGCCCGAAGCGAGGATTGCAACATTCCGGCCACGGCAGGCCAAAACCGGCGCGACCGAAAACGGCACCGGCCATTCGCGACCGCGTGGGCCAGCCCCAACCAGTTGCAGATGCCGCGGGCCACCAAAGATGATTTCGGCCTGTGCCAGCGCGGCACGGCTTGCATCCGACAGCCCAGCAAGGCCATCTTCGCCCAAACCGATGATCTGAACCCAAGGCCTAGACATGACCCGCGTCCTTTTGCTTGGCGGCACCACCGAAGCAAGCCTGCTTGCCCGCAGCTTGGCTACAAAGAACGTCGACGCCATCTTTTCCTATGCTGGCCGCACCGAGACGCCCGTGGCGCAACCGCTGCCGACGCGCATCGGCGGTTTTGGCGGCATTGCGGGGCTGGTGGCTTACCTGAAGGCCAATGCGATCAGTCATGTCGTAGATGCCACCCACCCCTTTGCCGCCCAAATGAGCCGCAATGCCATCGTGGCTTGTGCCGAGGCGGGGGTGCCGCTGTTGGCATTCGAACGCGCACCTTGGCAGGCGGCGGAAGGCGACACTTGGATTTGCCTGGACAGCATCGAGGCTGCGGTTGCAGCGCTGCCCGAGGCTGCAGCGCGGGTGTTTCTGGCGATTGGCAAGCAAAACCTTGCGCCTTTTGCCGCGAAACCGCAGCACCATTACCTGTTGCGACTGGTCGACCCGGCACCGCCGCCGCTGCCTAACTGTGCAATCGTGGTTGATCGCGGCCCCTTCAGCGTTGAGAACGATATCGCTTTGATGACGCAGCACAAAATCACCCACATCGTCGCGAAGAACGCGGGCGGCACTGGCGCGCGCGCCAAACTTGATGCGGCGCGCGCCTTGCAGATTCCGGTGATCTTGATCGACCGACCTAGCCTGCCCGAACGGAAGGTCGCCGATGAGGTTGCGAAGGTGCTGCAATGGTTGGGTCATCAAGCCGACCGTGGCGTATAAACAAAGCGGCCCACCCGACGGGTGGCAGAGTTGCCCACCAAGACCACGGTGCGCATGTCGGCCATTTCAGGCGTCGCTTCGGCCAAAGTGACGGTGACAATGCGTTCGTCCGGCGTGGTGACGGCGCGGGCGAAGGTGATGAGACGGTCACCGCCACATTCTTCGCGCAGAATTTCAAGCGCACGGGCAAACTGATGCGGGCGTGAGGCCGAGCGCGGATTGTAAAACCCCATCGCAAAATCGGCCTGCGCAGCAAGGCGCAGGCGATGTTCAACCAGATCCCACGGTTTCAGGTTGTCCGACAGGTTGATCGCGCAAAAATCATGCCCCAGCGGCGCGCCAGCATGGGCGGCGGCGGCCAGCATAGCGGTGATGCCCGGAAGGATGCGAATATCAAGGTCATAAAGCGCGGGCTGCTTTTCCAGCGCTTCGAACAGGGCCGATGCCATGGCGAAAACGCCCGGATCGCCCGACGAAACGATGACAACTTTCGCGCCTTCAGAGGCCAGACGCAGCGCGTGGTCAGCCCGGTCAATCTCGACCCGGTTGTCAGACCCGTGCAATATCAGCCCATCACGCGGCGCCACGCGCGCGACGTAAGGGAAATAGCCGATAACGTCGGTGGCTTCGGCCAAAACCGCGCGCACTTCGGGGGTCACCATGTTTTCGTCGCCCGGGCCAAGCCCCGCGACGGCCAACCAACCGCTCATTCCTCGCCCCCCAACTCGGGCCGCCGTCCGTGGCCATGCACCAGAACGATTGCGAAATACGGGCAATCGGCTGGGTCAATATCAACCAAACGCGCGATACGTTGCGTGGGCATCGTGCCGCGCTCAACCAACCACGCGTCATCCAGACGCCCCGCTTGTTCCAGTGCGGCACGCACCTTTGGCAGGTTGCGGCCGGTTTTCATCACCACCATCGCATCCGAGCGCCGCATATGCGCCACCAGATCGGATGCGGGCAGCGTGGCCATCAACACCGTCAAAACGTCGTCGCCCCAGGTGAACGGTTGATCCAGCGCGTTCCAGCATCCGGTCATACCGGTGATGCCGGGCACCACCTCTACCTCGGCGCGGCCCTGAAGCCGCGTGTGCAGGTGCATGAAAGAGCCGTAGAAATAGGGGTCTCCTTCGCACAGCACGATGACCTCTGTCGTTTGCGACAGGGTGGCCAAACGATCGGCCCAATCATCGTAAAACTGTGCCAGAGCTTGATTGTATTCAGGGCTGTCAAACGGCAGTTCGGTGGTGACAGGGTATTCCATGGCATATTCGGTCACGCCATTGGCCAACATGCCGTCGACGATACGCCGCGCCTGACCGGCACGCCCGGCCTTGCGGAAATAGGCAACGTGCTGCGCCCCACGGATCAGCCGATCGGATTTCACCGAAATCAGATCAGGATCGCCGGGGCCAAGGCCCGTGCAGATAATCTTGCCCATTCACTCCACCCGACTTGCAAGCGCGTTGATCGCGGCAACCGTAATCGCAGACCCGCCCAAACGTCCCTGCACGATCATTGAGGGAACTGGAAGGTCTTCCATCAACGCCTGCTTCGATTCCGCCGCACCGATGAAGCCGACAGGACAACCGATAATTGCGGCAGGGCGCGGGCAAGACGGGTCAGCCAACATGTTCAAAAGATGGAACAACGCGGTGGGTGCATTGCCAATCGCCACCACAGATCCGGCCAGTTTCGGGCGCCACAGTTCAAGTGCCGCAGCGGAACGGGTGTTCGACATTTCTTTGGCCAAGGCAGGCACGCTGGCATCGTGCAATGTGCAGATCACCTCGTTGTCGGCGGGTAAACGCCCCCGTGTTACGCCTTCGGACACCATGCGCGCATCACAAAAGATCGGCGCACCCGCTTCAAGCGCGGCGCGGGCGGCAATCGCCATGCCATCCGAAAACTGGATGTACTGCTCCAGCCCCACCATACCGGCGGCATGGATCATCCGCACCGCGACGATTTCTTCTTCCGGGGAAAAGCGGGCAAGATCGGCCTCGGCGCGGATCATCGCGAAGGAACGACGGTAAATTTCGGCACCATCGGTGATATAGCTGTGCATCAGGCGTCTCGGTTCGAAAAAAGGGTCAAAAGGGTTTCCGCTGACAATCCGATCGTGTCGGGAGCAGCGGCGGCGGTGCCGTGGTGGATAAGGTCAAAGCCTTGTGCCGTGGCGGTGAGGGTTTGAACAGGCGTCGGATGCGCGCAGCCTTTGGCGCAGCCCGAGACATGCAGAACTGCGCCTTGCGGCACATAAGGCGCCAGCGCGCGCGCCAGTGCCCGGGTGGGTTGCAGCGCTTGCACACAGCCCGGCGCGCCGGTGCAGGCGATGACGCGAAGCAGCGGGTCTGTGGCGTCGGTGATCAGACCCGGAATATGGGGCAAAGCGCCTTCGACCAGCAGCATGCGCCACGGGGTGACGCGAAGCGGGCCAGATTTGGCAAGTGCTGCCAGCGTTTCGGCCCGCATCTGCCCAAATTCGAACGCCACCAAACTGCCCGCAGACACCGGGCCGACCACGGGTTGTGGCAGCGCCGCTGCGCGCGGCTCGGTATGCTCTGGCGGCAAGGCCACGCGTTTCAACAAAGCCGCCATCCGGCCGCGCCCAGCGGTGACGCCGCCTTGGTTCATAAACCAATGTGCCAAAGCAATCGCCTCGGCCACGGCGGTTTCGGGTTTAACGGGCTTACCAAAAGCCGCGCCTTGCGCACAAAGCAACAAGCCATTCGGGCCAGTTTCCAGCCAGATATCCGCAGAGACATCGCGCAAAACCGGGGCGCTGGCGGTATCAAGCACGAAGCCAAACTTCCCCGGCAGTTGCGGCGCGTCTGGTGCGGCCAAAGCCGCGGTCAGTTCCGCCGCAAGGTTTTGGGTGCCATCGCCATCATGCCAAAACGGGGTCACAACAATATTGCGACGGCCTTCGGCCTCGGCACTGGCGTCGATCAGGCCCAACGTCCGCAGGCCATCAATCAACGTCGCGTGGCTGCTTTCAGTGACACCGCGCAACTGCACATTGGCGCGAGACGACAGGTCAATCAGGCCGTTGCCGTGCACGGCCGCCAGCTGCGCGATTTTTGCCGCCTGTTCAGAGGTCAGACGCCCACCGCGCGGACGCACCCGCACCACCAGCCCATCGCCAGACGCCATCGGGCGCAGCGCACCGGGGCACCAGCCTTGAATGATTGGCGACGCCGCAGTCATTCTGCCGTCCCCATCATGGCGGCAATCGAATTGCGGCGGGTGATCCACAGCCCGGCATCGGCCAAAGCCCGAAACCGGTCGCGCAGCGCCGCCAATGCTGCCGGATTTTCCGCCTGCATAAAGGCAACCAGATCGGCGCGGCCAAGCGTTGCATCGTGATACAAATCAAACAGATGCGCCGGCACGTCGCGGGTTAGATGGGCAAAGGCCGCAAGGTTATCAAGCGTGGCAGTGACTTCGGCAGCGCCGCGAAAGCCATGACGCATCATGCCAGACGCCCAATCGGGGTTTGCAGCGCGGGCGCGGACAACGCGCGCCACCTCTTCGCCGACAAGTCGCGCCCGCGGCGCATCGGGGCGGGTGGCATCAAGGTGATAAAGCGTTGGTTCTGCGGCCCCAACAGCGGCCATCGCCGCCGCAAAGCCACCTTCGTGCGCGGCATAATCGGGTGCCAACAACACGTCGGTTTCCACCAGATCCTGCACATGCGCAAAGCCATCAGCGGCACGCAAACGGTCTTCCAATGCTGCGCGATTGTGCTGCGCCTGCCCTTTGGCATCGACCGTCCAATCAGAGGCGGAAAGCCATGCCTCGCCCGCAGCAGCCCGGCCTTCGGCAGAGTAATCTTCCAGGCTCGGCTCCATCCCCATACCGTATAGCCCCGGCTTCGGGCCAAATACCCGTGGTGCCGCAGTGACATAGGGATTCATGTCGGGGGCTTCGTCACGCGCAGCAAGCGCGACTGTGGCGGCGTCAAACAATTGCATCAGCCCGCCAAAGACATCGCGAAACAGACCAGAGACGCGCAGTGTGACATCAATGCGCGGGCGGTCCAACAAGGCAAGCGGCAGCACTTCAAAGCCGGAAACCCGTTCTGATCCGGCATCCCACTTGGGGGCCAAGCCCGCCAGATGCATCGCCATGGCAAGCTCTTCGCCGGCTGTCCGCATCGTGGCAGAGCCCCAAAGGTCAATCACCAGACCGCGCGGCCAATCGCCTTTGTCTTGCAAATGGCGGCGCAGAAGTTCTTCCGCCAGCTTTACGCCTTGCGCATGCGCGGCTCGCGACGGCACGGCGCGCGGGTCAACAGAGTAAAGGTTGCGCCCTGTCGGCAACACGTCGCTGCGCCCGCGCCACGGGCTGCCAGCCGGACCTGCCGCGACCCGCCGACCGGACAGCGCAGCCAGCAAACCTTCGGTTTCACCCGGACCTTGGCCATAAATATGCAGACCGTCGCCAAACTGGCTTTCCTTGATATCACAGACAAAACGGTCAATGCGGGTGATCGCCTCGGCTGCGCTGGCTTCGGGCGGCAAGCCAAGATCGGCTTCGACGCCACTTGCGCGCGCCTCTTCGCGAATGGTTTCAATCAAGCGATTGCGGCGCGACGGATCAAGACCGTCCGCGGTGGAATATTCGTCCAACAACCGTTCAAGGCGGAGCAAGCCGTCCGGCGTTGCACTTTGCGCCAAGGGAGGTGGCAGATGCCCCAGCGTAACAGCCGAAATCCGGCGTTTGGCTTGCGCGGCTTCACCGGGGTCGTTCACGATAAACGGGTATAGAACCGGGGTGGCGGCAATCAGTGCCTCTGGCCAGCAGCTATCGGACAGCGCAACCGACTTGCCGGGCAACCATTCCAACGTGCCATGCGCGCCGATGTGGATCAGCGCGTGAATGCCTTGGGCGCGCAGCCAGAGATAAAACGCCACATAGGCGTGCCGCGGCGTGCGCGACAGATCGTGATAGTCGGTTTCGCGCAAAGCAACCGTGCCACGTTCGGGCTGCAGTGCGATCAGCGCTGTGCCACAGGGCAGGGCAGCAAAATGCATCGAATCGTCATTGCAATCGGGATCTGCCTCTGGTTCGCCCCACGCAGCGAACAAGGCGGCCTGCAGCGATTCTGGCAGCGTTTTCAGCGCAGCTTTGTAATCTGACAGCGGCCATGCCAGCCGCGCCGCGACCAGCGCGATGCCAAGATCGGCCACACTTGTGACCGCATGGCCTTCGGCGGCAAGATTGCTCAGCAGCGCCGTGGTTGATGCAAGCGCGTCAAGACCGACCGCATGGGCGATCTGGTCAGGGCGGCCCGGATAGGTCGACAAAATCACCGCCAGTTTGCGCGAAGAGGCGGCAGTTTCGGACAGCCGCACCCAACCCGCAACGCGGTCTACCACCGCCGCAATCCGGTCAGGGTCTGCCCGATGGGCAAAGCGGGAAAACTGCAAATCCGGGTCACGCTTGCCCGGCGACTTGAAGCTGATCACCCCGGCAAAAATCCGCCCGTCCACTTCGGGCAACACCACATGCATCGCAAGATCGGCCGGCGAAAGCCCACGTTCGGCCCCGGCCCAGTCGCGCCGCCGTGCGGTTGACAAGGCCACCTGAAACACCGGGCAACCCGGCGCATCCAACGGTGTCACGCCATCCTCGCCCTTGCCAGAAAACGCGGTGGCATTGACGATGGCAACTGGCGCCAACCGTGCCAAAGCATCGCGCAGAAAATCACCGGCCCCCGCGGCCTTCAACGACGGCACGAACAGCCCATAGGCTGCGAAGCCTTTGGCACGAAATGCACGGATCAGCGCATCAAGCGGATCGGTATCGGCGGCGGTCAGATAGCTGCGGTAAAACGTAACGGCGACCGCGCGTTCTGCATCAGGGGCAGCAATGATACCGCGATCAGGGTCATACCAGCCGCAATCAGGCATCGATTTGTCGCCGGGCACCGGCCCGGCATATAGCCCTGCCGCCAGCGCCAACTGCGCCAAAGCCGCTTCGGCCGCAACTGCGCCCCCCGCATCACAAAGTGCCGACAGCCGGCGCAGCGTTGACACCGGCAAGGTTGAATAGGCATCCAGCGCCGGATCTTCACGACCATCCGCAGGCAGCACCGCCAAGGCGATGCCCTTGCGGCGTGCAAGATCCTGAATCTGCATCAGACCATAGGGCCAGTAGTTTTCACCACCAATCAGCCGGATCAGAATGCCTTTGGCAGCCTGCAAGGTTTGACCAACATAGGTATCAACCGACAGCGGATGCTTCAAAGCCACCAAATTGGCCAAACGCAGCGCAGGCAAGCCCCTGCCACCTTTTTCGGCGGCACGGTCCTTGGCGCGATGCCAGCCCGCCGCGAAAGCGCCCAAGTCACTGTCAGAAAACGACAAAACCACCAGTTCGGCCGGGTCTTGCCCAAGGTCGAACGGGGTTTCGGTATCCTCCAGCCCATGGCTTTCGCGGAAGACGACATGCATCGGTGTCAGGCCCCCAAGACAGCGCGAATGGCAGCAAGGTCAACGTGGTCATGCTCGGCAATCACCACCAACTGCCCCTGACGCGGGGTAACACCCCACGGCCGGTCAAACTGATGACGCACCCGCGCGCCAACTGCCTGCACCAAAAGCCGCATCGGCTTGCCGGTGACCGCAACATAGCCCTTCACCCGCAAAATGTTCTGTTCGTTCGCCAAGCGCTGAATGGCGATAACCAAAGCATCAACATCGCTGATTTCGGGAAGGTCGATCACCACGGTGTCGAAGTCGTCATGTTCATGATCGTCGTGGCCGTCATGATGCGACGGGCGCGCGGCCAGATCGTCTTCGGCCTTGGCATTCAAACCAAGGATCAACGCCGGGTCGATGATGCCTTCGCTCATCGCCAAAATCGGGATCGGGCGCGGCGATTCCGCCTGAATGATGGCTTTGGCAGCGGCAAGACCAGCCTCGCCCGCCAAATCAGCCTTGGTCATCAGCACAATATCGGCACAGGCGAGTTGATCTTCAAAGACTTCCGACAGCGGGGTTTCATGGTCAAGGCTGGGGTCAGCCATGCGCTGCGCATCGACAGCTTCGACATTCGGTGCAAAGCGGCCAGCGGCAACGGCTTCAGCATCGGCCAAGGCTATCACACCATCGACGGTGATTTTAGACCGAATGGCCGGCCAATCAAACGCCTTCAGCAAGGGCTTGGGCAACGCAAGGCCAGAGGTTTCGATCAAAATATGGTCCGGCCGCTGCGGCAGCGCCATCAACGCTTCGATCGTGGGAATGAAATCATCGGCCACGGTGCAGCAGATGCAGCCATTGGCAAGTTCAACAATGTTCTCAACCGGGCAGTTGTCGTCCGCGCAGGATTTCAAAATGTCGCCGTCAACGCCGACGGTGCCAAATTCGTTGACCAAAATCGCAAGGCGCTTGCCCTGCGGGTTTTGCATCAAGTGGCGGATCAGCGTGGTTTTGCCCGCGCCAAGAAAACCGGTGATCACGGTAACGGGAATTTTGGACAGATCTGACATCTTAAAGCTCCAAAGGGGGAATGCGGGCAAGACTTTGCTTGCGGAAGATCACCGGACGACTGCGCCACGGCACGATACCATCGGGGGCTGCCGCGTACGCCGCCGCTCCTGCCAGAATTTCGGGGGCGTCAGTTTCCGAAAGCCGACCATAGACGTAAGACCAGCGACCGGGGGCAGATAAAGCCACCGCAGCCCCGGAATTACAGGCCGAAAGACATTCGACACCAACGATACGCACGCCGTCAGGGGCGTCACCGGCGACCAACGCCGCATGCAGACGCGCGCCGGGAACAAGACGACCGTCTTCCACCGGTTCACCGGCTTTACAGGTCAGACAGACGTGAAGAGTTACGGTCATAGCCCAGGTCCTTGCGGCGAATAGGATGAGCCAGAGGGCACGGCACAGAACCGTCCTGCTGGCGCGGCACACCCCGTCCGCCCGTTCAGTTCTTTGCGCGGGCAGGTCTCCCGGCTTACGGATACAGGGCGCAAAGCCCCACGGCTGCCCGCCTTCCCGGCACAATGCCAGTGGCCTCGGGCAACCTCTCCGGTCACGGTCGCGGGGGCGGCAGCTTTTGGGGTTGCCCCCTTTCGCATTCCCTCTTCGCCTGTCATAGACAGGAACCAGCGCGGGTTCACCTGTGGCAGAACCACGCCTCTTGTCAAGCAACGGATGGCCCCATGTCAGACCCCCTCGACACCCCGCAAACCGAACCCGACGCTTTGGCCGACGAAAACGCCCGCCATGCCCGCAAGATGGCCAAGAAGAAAGCCGCCCGTGACAAGATTATGGCAGGCAAAGCGGGCGACAAAGGTTTGCTTATCGTTCACACCGGCGCCGGAAAAGGCAAATCGTCGTCAGGATTCGGCATGATTCTGCGCTGCATCGCGCATGAAATGCCTTGCGCAGTCGTACAATTTATCAAGGGCGCATGGGATACCGGCGAGCGACGGATCATCGAGGAAAATTTCGCAGACCTGTGCGAGTTTCATGCGATGGGCGAAGGTTTCACCTGGGAAACCCAGGACCGCGAACGCGACATCGCGATGGCCCGCAAGGGATGGGAAAAGGCAAAAGACCTGATCCGCGACCCCGATATTCGGCTGGTTCTGCTGGACGAGATCAACATCGCGCTGCGCTACGACTATCTGGATATCGCCGAAGTCTTGGCATTTCTGGCAACCGAAAAACCGCCACTGACCCATGTGGTGATGACCGGGCGCAATGCCAAGCCGGAATTGATCGAGGCTGCAGATCTGGTCACCGAAATGACATTGGTGAAGCACCCGTTCCGGTCGGGCATCAAGGCGCAGCCGGGCGTCGAATTCTAATAAAGCGCCGGTATTCCGCAGCAGGGGGCGTTGCCCCCTCGCCCTTCGGGCTCACCCCCAGGATATTTTCGCCAGTATGAAAGCAACGAAGTGTTAACCTTGGCATGCCAGTTTGATGAGGCGGTACAGGGGGGGACCCCGATGACCGCCCAGTGTGAAAGCGCCGCACTTCCCCCGAGCAATCGGCCCGAGGTGCGGCGCAGTCGCCTTGCCGCTTTCATACTGGAAGCAAATATCCCCGCCGGAGGCATCCGCCATTTCAACCCAAGCAACGGCAGAGGTTTGCAGTGACAGCACTGATGATTCAGGGGGCCGGGTCGAATGTTGGCAAATCTATGCTGGTGGCGGGGCTTTGCCGCGCTGCGCGTTTGCGGGGGCTTTCGGTGGCACCTTTCAAGCCGCAGAACATGTCCAATAATGCAGCAGTGACTGCGAACGGCGGTGAAATCGGCCGCGCGCAGGCCTTGCAGGCCTTGGCCTGCGGATTAGAGCCGCATACCGATATGAACCCTGTGTTGCTGAAACCCGAATCCGAAACCGGATCGCAGGTTGTGGTACAGGGACAGCGCATCGCCACTGTAAAGGCGCGTGAATATGCCACGTTAAAACCGCAGCTGATGGCTTCGGTTCTGGACAGCTTCAACCGGCTGAAATCGCAGTATGATCTGGTTATCGTCGAAGGGGCGGGCAGCCCAGCAGAGGTGAATTTGCGCGCGGGCGACATTGCCAATATGGGCTTCGCGCGTGCCGCAGATTGCCCTGTGATCTTGACCGGCGATATCGACCGGGGCGGCGTGATCGCGCAGATTATCGGCACGCAAGCAGTGCTTGATCAGGAGGACGCCGCCATGATTTCCGGGTTTCTTATCAACAAGTTTCGCGGTGACCCGTCGTTGTTTGACGATGGCTACAAATTGATCGAGGCCCGCACCGGATGGCGGGGCTTTGGCGTGGTGCCATTCTTTGCCGATGCGCATAAACTGCCGGCCGAGGATGCGCTGGACCTGCCGCAAGGTGGCGGATCAGGCGACTACAAGATTGCAGTTTTGACGCTATCGCGGATCGCAAATTTTGATGACCTTGATCCGTTGGCCCAAGAACCGGGCGTAAGTTTAACTCTGCTGCGGGCCGGACAGCCGATTCCGGGCGATACCGATCTGGTGATTATTCCGGGGTCAAAATCAACTCGCGGCGATCTGGCATTCTTGCGGGCGCAGGGCTGGGACATCGACCTGGCTGCGCATTTGCGGCGCGGCGGGCGGGTTTTGGGGATTTGCGGTGGGTATCAGATGCTTGGCCAATCTGTGCGCGACCCGGTCGGCATCGAAGGCCCGGCGGGTGAGACGCTGGGCTTGGGCCATCTGGCGATTGACACGCTGATGACCCCAGACAAGCGCCTGACCCGAACCAAGGCGGTGCATGCAGCAACCGGCTTGCCGATGCAGGGATATGAAATTCACATTGGCCGCAGCGACGGCGTAGATCGGCAACGGCCTTTTGCCTTTGTCGATGGGGCCCCTGAAGGGGCTACATCGGTCGACGGGCGTGTTATGGGAAGCTATTTGCATGGCATGTTCAGCGATGATGCGTTCCGCGCCGGGTTCCTGAAGCAGATCGGCGCGCAAAGCTCTGGCTTGGCTTACGATGCGGGGGTAGAGGCGGCTCTGGATGCGCTGGCCGCGCATATGGAGCAGCACGTTGATGTTGCGGGGCTGTTGGCTTTGGCGCGCTAACCACGCCAACATTCCGTATTGCGCGCAATTCCGGCCGATAGGTTGCAAGGCTTTTCGCCGCAATCATACCGCCCGCAACATCGGGCAGACTGATCAACTAGCGACGGTCCCATTCGGTTGTGGCATTGGCCTGCCATCCACTGCGGTGCAGCAATGGCGTGTCATCCATGAACTCGGGATGACCAAGGCACAGGTAGGCCGCAAATTCCCAACCTTTGGGCACATCAAGCAGCGCTTCGATGCCGTGCGGTTCAAGGATGGAAACCATGCCAAGGCCAAGATTTTCGGCCCGTGCCGCCAGCCAAAGCGTGTGCATCGCCATCGCGGTGGATTGCCGCAGGGTTTCAGGCAGGGTTTGGCGGCCAAGGCCGTGCCCGGCCTCGGGGTCCATCACGGTGAACACTGCAAGCTGCACCGGAGCCGCATCAAGGCCCGCCAGCTTTAGCGCCAGATATTCGGCGTGCTTGTCGCCGCTATAAAGCTGTGCGGCGACCGCGTTGCAGGTTTGGAAGTTTGCCCGCACCTGCGCCCTTAAATCGGAGCTATCTACACGGATAACCCGCCATGGCCGCGCGTTACCAACCGAAGGCGCGCAATCCATCGTGGCGCGCAGCCGCTCTAACACCGCTTCGTCCACTGGATCGGTGCGAAAATGCCGCACGTCACGACGCCAGCGCAAGATCGACAATAAGGTCGCGGATTGGTCGGGGGTGAATTTCATCTAAGCCTCCAGCGCGCGGGTCAAACGCGCCCATTCGGCGGGCGATCCGGGAAGGCCAAGGCGCAGCCAGCGGTTCGAGTAGGGGAAGATCCGGCTCCAGATCTGGTGTTTTGCCAGACGAACTTGCGCCAATTCGGCATCAGGGGTGTCGTAAAGCCGGAAGAGCTCACAACCACCTGCGACCTGCCAGCCAGCAGCCGTTGCCAATGCGTCGGCCATTTCGGTTTCTTGTCGCAGGCGGGCCGTGGTTGCATCGGCCCAAGCGGTATCCGCCAAGGCAGCAGCACCGATGCGCAGCGCAGCACCGTTGACCGGCCAGGGGCCAGAGATGTCTTCCAAAGCCGCAATGTCGCGGTCAGAGCCGATAACAAAGCCCAGACGCACCCCGGCAAGACCGTAAAACTTGCCAAACGACCGCAAAATCATCAGATCATCCTGCCCGGCTTGCGGCGCAAGCGAAAGGTCGGGGCGCGGGTCGGCAAAGCTTTCGTCGACAATCAGCCGCGTCTGACCCGCCAGCGCAAGCAAGTCAGCGGGTGCAAAGCTGCGGCCATCGGGGTTGTTGGGGTTAACCACAACCGCCAGATCGGCCCCAGCAAGCTGGCCAAACTGGCTAACCTGTTCAACCTTCCAGCCCGCAGCGCGCAAAGCGGCGGCGTGTTCGTTGTAGGTTGGGCCAAGCACGCGGGCTTTGCCGGGTTTCCAAAGCCGGGGGATCATCTGAATTGCCGCCTGCGCGCCAGCCGTTGCCAGCATCGCGGCACTGCTGCGGTAGGTTTTGGCGGCTACGTCCAACAGCGCCTGCTTTGCGCTGCGGGTGGGCAGCATCGTCCAATCATCGGGGTGCAATGCGGGCACAGGATAGGGCACACGATTGATGCCGGTGGACAGGTCTATCCAGTCACTGCCGCCAAAGCGGGCGATTGCCCCATCGATATTGCCGCCGTGATCGCGCATCGTCGCCCCTTACACCAAGGCCAGCACCGCCAACCCGCAGATCAGCACAAACATCGCGCGGGCGTAAAGCGCAAGTCCGCGTTGCAAGTCATTTGCCGTCGGGTCTGGCGCACCGGCGTTAACCCACGGTTCCTGCGCGATGCGATTGGCATAGACCCGCGGGCCGGATAGCCGCACATTCAGGGCTGCAGCCATTGCCGCTTCGGGCCAACCCGCATTTGGCGACCGGTGCAAGCCGGCATCTCGCCAGATGATCCTGAACGCGTGAACCGGACGCGCCGAAGTCAGCGCAAAAAGCGCCCCGGTCAGCCGCGATGCGGGCAGATTAACCAGATCATCAATGCGGGCCGATGCCCAGCCAAAGGCTTCGAACCGGGGCGTGCGATGGCCGATCATCGAATCAAGTGTGTTGATGGCCTTATAGGCCGCAATCCCGGGCAGGCCGAAAATTGCCCCCCAGAACAGCGGTGCCACGATGCCATCGGAGGTGTTTTCAGCAAGGCTTTCCATCGCGGCACGGGCGACGCCGCTTTCATCCAGCACGGTAGTGTCGCGCCCGACAATCATCGAAACGGCATAGCGCGCGGCCGTCGGATCGTTGTTTTGCAAAGGCTTTGCCACCGCAGCAACATGCGCATGCATCGATCGCAGCGCCACCAACGGCCAAGCAAGGATGCCGCCCAACAGCGCAGAAGGCCAACCGGCGGGCAACAGCGCCTGCGCCACATGGGCAAGCCCGGCAGTTAGTCCAATCACGATACCTGCCGTTATCACGCCCGCGATGCGTCGGGAAAGATCGGCAGCGCCGTCACGGTTAAGCGCACCATCCAGCGCCTTGATCAAGGCACCGATCCAGGTAACCGGGTGACCAATGGCGGCGTAAAGCCAATTGGGCCAGCCGAACATAAGATCACAGCCGATTGCCACCAGCATCATTGCGGCAAATGTCATCTCCGCCCCCCTGCGCGAAACCGCACGATCCGCCGCAAGCCAGCCGCACGCAAAGCGGCATATGCCTGATCAGGGATCTGGCCGGGCGCGTAGATAAGGCCGCGCGCGGCTCCGGTATGGGCGATGACATATCCCAGCGCGCCAAGGTCCGCCGCAAGCGACGCGGTGGGATCGGTTCGCGTCGTATGACTTGATGGCCGATGCGCAAGGCAGCGGCTGGCCGACGTGCTGCACAGTGCCGCCAAACCGGCAAGGTCGGCAGCGGCGGCGGCATTGGCCCACTGTGGGATCAAATCAGAGATATCGGGAAAATCGTGATCGGTCGGATCGGTGCGCTGGCCGTCGCCCCAAAAGCCGCCCATAACGTCGAACTCCGGAAGC
>Ga0228702_1001166_pt1 | contig 17572 bp, 17 predicted proteins | sample McNCre217_Aug_MG_2_FD_178018 | JGI IMG/M metagenome (GOLD analysis project Ga0228702, IMG submission 178018) | Freshwater microbial communities from McNutts Creek, Athens, Georgia, United States - 20-17_Aug_MG | ecosystem: Environmental > Aquatic > Freshwater > Creek | place: USA: Georgia... | reverse complement strand
CATGCTCTTGATCGCATGTCGGATCAAGAAGCGGTTAACCTGATTTTCCTGGCTGGTTTCTCGACTGCAGAGGTGATCTCTGACCTTTCTGGTCGGGGCGTAGGCATGGATGTTGTGCGCACTGCGGTGGAACGTGTCAACGGCAGCATTCAATTGGACAGCGTCAAAGGCCAGGGTACACGTATTCGCCTGTCCCTGCCTTTGTCGATGGCCGTGACCAATGTAATGACCATTGAGTCCAATGGCCAGATGTTTGGTGTACCCATTGATGCGGTGGTGGAGACCGTGCGCGTTGCACGCACATCGATCCATCATATCAAGCAAGACATGGTGACGGTTTTGCGTGAACGCGTGATTCCCATTAAATCACTCAACACCATGCTGGGTTTGTCGGCCTCGCCTCTAACCAATGACAACGACGAATTTGCATTGCTTTTGGTGCGGCAGGGTGAAGATGTGATCGGCTTGTTGATCGACGACTTCCATCAAACGACGGACATCATTTTGAAACCGCTGGGCGGCGTTCTGGGCATGCTCAAAGCCTATGCTGGATCTGCATTGATGGGAGATGGTTCTGTATTGATGGTCCTAAACATTAAGGAAATGCTCTAATGCCTATCGACTATCGGAAGAAGAAAATCAGTATCACGGGCATCGTCGGTGTCGAAGAGGCGGAGGGTTTGATCAACCATCTTCAAGGTAAATCCGACTTTACAGCCGTGTTTAGCGAATGTGAACACATTCATCCAGCGAATCTGCAAGTTTTGATGGCAGCTGGCGTGAAAGTCACGGCCTGGCCTAAAGATGAAGCGCTGTCGACTTTTTTGAAGTCAGCTCTGTTGGCCAAAAACTAAACCAGTTTAAGCATTAGAAAACCATTATAGTAAAAACGATGGCAAAGAAAATTTTGATTGTTGACGACTCAGTGACCATGACACTGAGCTTGAAATCCGGACTGGAGCTGAATGGCTTCATTATTGAAACAGCCTCTGATGGAATGCTGGCCCTCAATAAATTGAAGGCGGGCTTCAAACCCGATTTAATCATTACCGACATAAATATGCCTAATATGGATGGACTTGAATTGATCCGTCAAATCAAGGTTCAAGCACATTTGAAATTTACGCCAATTTTGACCCTCACCACCGAAGGTGACCCTAGCAAAAGAGAAATTGGTAAAAAACTAGGTGCGACAGGCTGGCTGATCAAGCCAATTTCTGGCCTCGACCTGCTCAAGGTGATAAAGCAAGTCTTACCCGGTTCTTGAGGAGCGAAGGCGTTGATCTCGGCCCATATTCACAAAGAATCTCTTAACCTTGCAACAGCACTGTTGATAGCTTTTTGCCTATCAATTTCAACATTAACAGTTGGCGTTTGGGGTTTGCAACAAACAGAATTCAACTTTAAGGCGGATGAAGCTTGGCTTTTGACGTTCATAGTCACCACAGCAGGCATGGTATTAATTGTCTTAATCCTGCGAGTCCAAAAGATCAGGTTGATTATGAAGCAATACGTGACTTCTTCTAATTCAGTAGGTCACCTGGCTTGTTTAGCCAATGAAGTTCAAGAATCAGGGCCTTACATTGAGCTGCTCAAACAGCAGTTGGATGGAGCTCTCAAGGACACAGAAGACGGTGTACTCTCAGTGATTGAGTTGATTAATCGTATGAATCAAATTTCACTTGAAGAGCAAGCACGCATTGAGGCCTCACAGGAAAATGCAACCCAACTTCAGGTATTGATCCAGGAAAAAATGCACTTAGATCAACAGCTTGGCGCTATTTTGCAAATGTTTGTGACCAGACAAGCACAAGCCGTCGAAGAAAATCTGAGCCGAATTCAGCGGTTACAGGAAGTCAAAGCACTTTCGCCATTGGTAGAAGTAATTTCAAACGTAGCACGACAAACAAATTATCTTGCTATAAATGCTGCCATTGAAGCTGCTCGCGCGGGTGAAGCAGGGCGAGGCTTTGCTGTAGTTGCTGCAGAAATACGAAAACTCTCAGCACTTACCGCTTCGGCTGCAGTGGAAATTTCTGTGAAGATCGGAAGTGCTACTGAAGGTGTCGATAAAGAGCTAGAGACGGCTCAAAAAGGGGCAAATCAATACTCGGTAGCGGGGACTATGACGCGTGTTTTAAAGGACATTGATGACATGCAAATGCGCTTCAAAGATTCCTCTGAAAAGAACGACATGAAGAAAATTTTTGGTTCAATGGGGAAGGGGCATCAACAACTTAACACACTCAAGACACAGGCCTTAGGTCACATTCAGTTTCATGATGTCATGAGGCAACGGGTTGAACATGTGCGAGGTTCGCTTGACGAATTAAACCTTCACTTACAAAGCTTGAGCCAGTCACTGCGCAACCCAAAAACCGAATGGCAGGGTATTTCAATAAAAGACAGACTAGAAAAACAACGCCAATCGTATGTGATGGAAAGTCAGCGCACGACACACGAAGATGTGATCGGACATGACAGCGAATCGCACTCAACTGTGTCTCCGAAAATTGAGTTGTTCTGAACATATGGCACGCGTACTTGTTGTTACCAACCGCAAAGGCGGCACGGGAAAAACATCTTCTGCGGTTAATATCGCAGCAGAACTTGCTAAACAAGGTCAACGTGTTTTGTTGATCGATCTGGACACGCAGAGCCATTGCGCTCTTGGACTAGGAGTCAAAATCGAACATGGATCGCCTACAGTCCACAGCTTTTTCTTAGGCAAAAACACTCTGAGGGGGGCCTTACAAAATAGCTCTTGGCCAAGGCTGAGTTTAATTGCTGCTGATCCGTTGTTTGACCATGGTTCAGGTATGCCCGGCGATGATTTGTTGCGTAATGCTTTGATTTCTGAAGGCATGCACAATGACCACGACATTATCGTGTTAGATACTCCACCTTCACTTGACGCACTCCTAATGAACGCATTGTGTGCCGCGGATCGCGTGCTGGTCCCATTTGTACCTCACTTTTTGGCTGGTGAAGGTGTGCGTCAACTTGCAAGGGTGTTGTTCCGTGTCGTAAGCAGGGGCATGAACGAAGAATTGAAATTGCTAGGTTTTTTGCCTGTCATGATGGACATGCGGATCGGTCAACATCGGGAAGTCATAGAGCGCATCGCCAATCAGTTTGGGCCAGAGCGGCTTTTACCTGGCATTCGCAACGACATTCGTGTAGTTGAGGCATTTGCGATGGGAAAACCTGTTCAAGCTCATGCGGCCAAATCTCGGGCCGCGCATGATTATGCTGAAACCGCAATCAAAATACTGAACTGGTGGAAATGATCTGAAATTGCTTCAGCCCATAAAACAGAGACGAATCTGTCACTTCCTTTGTCACGATAGTTGTCCGGTCTTTTTCCAGCGTCGGACTCGGGCTTGCAAAAAGTGAGGATAACCAATGGACTTACTCAGAAAAATTACCACGAAAATAATAGGCATGAATAAAAGTCTCAATAATTTCGTGTTGAACTTTTATTTTCCAAAAGAATAAGTTATTGTTGAGCAATACACGCACAGAAGCGATTTTCTCAGCATTAAAATCAGAGCAAATTTCATGGCGCGACATACAAATGTTTCTCATAGAATATAACCTATAAATCAGCATGTTAACTGTGGGCTAATGATGAATAAAGATGTTGTTGTTGACATTGCTGCTAACGGAAAATTTGCAATCGATGAGCTTCAGTTAAATCTGAAAGTATATGATGCTTTACTGATGGTTATGCAAATGCCTGTGATGAATGGCATTTAGTCTACTCAGACCATCCGTGAAACATTATGTTTACTGGACTTGCCTATCGTGCAATGACCGCCAATGTAATGGAGGATGACCGTGTGAGATGCCTCTGAGCAGATATGAATGATCAGTTGAGCAAATCACTTGATATGGATGAGCTGGTCGACATGATTGTTTGGCAAGTCAATTTATTCAAATAAATTTCTAATGAAACCAAGGTTAATACATGAATTCCACCATTAATTCGCAAAATCAAGCTTTGCCACGTAGACGTTTCAGAGCCAGTGAAATTTCTGAGCACTTGGATGTGAATATGATTGCGCAGGTTTGTCTAGGTATATCGCTGAGAGGTTATTGCGACTTGCTTGCCAATGTTTTCTCTATGCAGTCAGAGACTCTGCCCAAATTGCTTGACGCCCTGGATACGGGTAACACTAAAATTATTAACGAGTATGCGCACGCATTTAAAGGTGAAACCATAAGCTTGGGCTTACTTTCTTTGGCGCAGCAGGCCGTGATATACGAAAAAAATGGTTCTGAATTTACAGTTGCAGAATGCGAATGTGCTGCATCGCGCTTGCGAGAAACATGGGGCACCGTCCACGCACTCTGCCTGCGAATGGGTTATGTTGCTGCATGACCAGTGTTTGTCAACAAAGTTGTCTGATTTTTAAACGGCCTGTTGGCTCCGATTGAATTCGCCCCCTTCCCCCACCCTGCCAATCCAACATTGACACAATTGCGGATTTCTGAATTTGAAATTAGCTACTGTGGATAAGGGTGAAAATAGGTACTAATTTTTAAGAAACAACATACTTCGGTGAATTCATGAAAAATAAATTCAAAGATCAGCGGAATGTGGTATCCGGTAGGCTCTCATGTCGGCATTGAGCTTGAAAATTTCCAATACTATATTTAAAAATCGGATCTATATTGGTCTTGCAACCTATGTTTTGTTCATTATTATAATCGCTGTGTATACGATTATTTCAAATTTAAAATACATAGAGCGTGATAGCAAAGCCAAAGTGCCAAACATTGCGAACAACATTCACAACGCAATTGAAACCAAAATTTACTCAATTGATTTTACTTTGGACATCTTGGCCAAGTTACTGGAGGAAAAGCCAATTGAAAAAAACAAATTGCATAGCATTGATAATATCATGAATGCAGCATCTAAAGACAAATGCTATTTGAAGCGATTAAATGTATTTGATAAGGCTGGCGATGCGGTATTCGGATACATCGACGATAATAAAAATTATTTCTATTACCATGAAAATAGCGGGCAAGAAAAACTGCATATCTCCAAGCCATATAAGCCGTTTAACTAAAACGCCAGTCATAACCTTCAGTAAACGCTTTAACCAGGTCGATGGTCAATTCGGAGGTGTGGTCACAGCGACCGTTGAAGTCGAGTGCATGCGTAAGTTGCTTGCCTCACTCAACTTTGGAGCAGAAGATTCTTCTTTAATAGTATATCAAGATGATTTTGGTATTCTGACAGGAAGTCGAATACAGCCCGTCGATCTTCAAGACATACTGGATAATGTCAATGTTGCAAAACAACTTCGAGCCATTAATGCATCGGGTGTTTACATAACAACGTTTCATTTGAGGCCAGCACCTGATAGTCACGACCAAATCATTACCTACCAACGCATTGAAAATACATCATTGTTATTAATAACATCAACATCTGCTGCTGAATATTTAAATCACTGGAATGAACGCGTCGATATGATCGTAGGATTCTGTCTGGTGCTGTTCATTGTTGGCTGGCTAGTCACGCAATGGTTGATACGTTATGTTCGTGTCATTGTGGATCAAAAGCAGCGCTTGCGCAGTCTGTTTGAAATGTCTAGCGCTGGCATTGTACGCACCAACATGTCTGGACAGTTTGTGCAATTCAATCAAGCTTTTACCAACATATGTGGGTACCCAGAAGATGAGCTCAAGTGCCTTAACTATTGGGCTTTAATGCCAGAACATTTCAAGGCGGATGAGGAACTTCAGCTCCAGTCAATGCTGAAAACTGGCCACTATGGCCCCTATAGGAAACAATATCGCAGAAAAGACGGCACCTTGGTTGACGTGGAGTTGACCGGTGTCGTGATTCAAAAAGAAGATGAGGAGCCCTATGTTTGGTCGATCGTGACTGACATCACTCAGTTATTGCACGACCAACAGCAGCTCATCAATGCAAAGCATAAGGCTGAAGCCAGTGCGGTTGACAAATCGCAATTCTTGGCCACGATGTCGCATGAATTGCGCACGCCTTTAAACGGTATTTTGGGCATGGCGCAACTGTTGACACGCCCCGCTGTGAACGACAAACACCGCATTGAATTTGCAAACACCATTATCAAGTCTGGTAACGCCTTGGCCACCTTACTGGCTGACTTGCTGGACGCGTCGCAAATGGATGCCAATAAGTTGCAATTGCGCACCGAAGCCAGTGATGTGGGCGAACTGGTGCATGACGTGGCAGGGCTGTTCCAACAAAACACTGTCGAAAAGGGATTGGTATTCGAGTCCAACGTGCAACTGCCTCAAGGACAGATATACCGAGTGGATGCGGTGCGATTGCGCCAAATGTTGTCCAATCTGATCAACAATGCGATCAAGTTCACAATGACAGGCAGTATTCAAATGGAGGCACGCGAGATTGAGAAGATGAATAAGGAGGCGATTCTTGAATTTGCCGTGCAAGATAGCGGCGTCGGAATACCACTTGACAAGCAAGATTTGATTTTTAAACGTTTTTCACAAATCGAAAACGATGCATCACATTTCTCCAAGGGGACGGGTTTGGGGCTGTATATTGTGCGTGGATTGGCCAAGCGAATGGGTGGCGATGCGGGGTTTACCAGTGAAGAAGGCAAGGGATCGCGTTTTTGGTTTCGCATACAGGTGGTAGTGCTCGATGATGCGGCTCCCAGTGCCACCGATGTGCATGAAATTCTGCAGGGTATGAACACGCAGGAAACGCTTGCCTCTCATGCAGCCATCGAGTCGGTGCACTATGACTATGCAAACAAAACTGACACGGCATTGATCGTGGAAGACAACCTGATCAATCAAAAAGTTATTACACGTTTTTTATCAGAAATTGGTACGCCATCATATTGTGCTGTGAACGGTGCCGAGGCAATTAAAGTCATAAAAAATGGTATGAAACCGAAATTTGTTTTGATGGATGTTCAAATGCCCGTTATGAATGGTTTGGAGGCAACGCAACAAATACGAGAGTGGGAAAAAGAGAATGGCTTGTCACCTATGGTGATCATTGGGCTGACGGCAGGTGCTAGCGATAATGATGAAACCAAGTGCCGTGAAAGTGGCATGGATGAAGTGCTGTTTAAGCCTGTGGATTTAGACGAATTAGAAGTGATTATTAATAAGATGGCATCTACTGAATTTATTAATACTTTGGATGATGCCTATAGTTCTCATAGTGAGTATAAACGTCAATTGCGAAAATCGATTGAGAAATTTGAAACGTTAGACGTTCAATCGATATCGAGGGATGATTGTTGCCTGTTAGGAAAATGGCTGCATGGTGAAGGGAAGTCTTTGTTTGGTCACATTTTTGAATTCAAGTATCTCAAAGAACGACATGCAGTATTTCATCGGCAAGCTGGACTAATTGCCACAGTAGCAAATGAAAAGCATTTCGAGAAAGCCATATTGATGATGGAAGAAGGGTCAAATTACGCGGAAGCTACCTCATTGGTATGCTCTGCTATTGAAGATTTGAAGAGAAAATTGTAGTGGAGCGTTTGCAGCGCACCTATATGTAAATCAATAGTTTACGTCGTTAACTGTCGAACTCTGGAGGACCGGGACGCTTGTTGCTGCCGGCGTGAATGGAAAATTGCCAAACCCATTGATTTGGACATGCTGATTGACGAAATCAGGAAACATGCGCCGACGACAAAGACCCCGCGCCTATTTGCGCATGCCGAACATGCCGAATGATCAGATCGATCAGCTCATCCCAATCCAGGGGCTTGGCGATGTGGTCATTCATGCCCGCCTCCAGGCACTGTCGACGGACTTGTGAGCTGGCATTGGCGGTCATGGCAATGATGGGAAGCGCGGTCAACCCCTGCTCGCGAATTTTTTGTGCGGCGGTCACGCCGTCCATGATAGGCATTTGCATGTCCATCAGGACCAGGTCGTACTTTCTAGGGTGAACCAACAACATGTCCACGGCCAACTGGCCATTGGCGGCCAAATCCACCTGCGCCCCTTCGGCCGTCAACAGCTTCAAAGCCACCTGTTGATTAACGGGGTTGTCTTCTGCCAACAACAACTGCAAACCTGCCAGCGGCCCCACCTCTGGCCGAGCCTGGGGTGAAGTCGCTGCGGGCGCTTTGAGAACATCTGCACCTTTCAAATTTGCCACAGCATCCAGCAAGATGGAAGCCGTCAGGGGCTTGCGCAACTGGGCATTGACCAGCTGATCCACGCGTTGTTGATGCGCTGCAGACGCATGCTGCAGCGGTGCAGACAGCAGGAGCACCACAGGCGTGGACGGGTCCCACTGACGCAATTGTTCGCAGGCCTGCAGGCCATCCATGCCCGGCATGTACATGTCCATCAACACCACGTCAAACTGCGGCACCACCCCTTGCTGCGCTTGGCGCAGATGCATCAAGGCGGACTCTGCGCTGTCGCAAGCTTGCACAGCCCACCCCATATCTTCTGTCGTGTCCTTGATCCATTGACGCACCTGTGGTACATCGTCCACCACCAGCACACGCAGCGGCACTGCGGACTGTGGCGCTCGCGTACGGGTGCCCGGTAGGGACGGCACTTTGGGAAAATCCAGATCAAAATAGAACCGACTGCCCAGCCCGAGTGCGCTTTCCAGTTGCAGGTCACCACCCATCAACTGGATCAGATCATGGCTGATTTTCAGGCCCAAGCCTGATCCGCCATATTGCCGGGACACAGAAGCGTCCGCCTGCGTAAAGGCCTTGAAAATTTCACCCTGAACCTCCGGTGCAATGCCAATGCCCGTGTCTTGCACCTCAAAATGCAAACGCAATTGCTGAGTATCCTCCGACACCGTTTGCACCCGTACCGTGACACAGCCCTTGTCTGTGAACTTGCATGCATTACTGCTCAAATTCAAAAGCACTTGGTACAAACGCAAACGATCCCCCTGCAACACCTGTCTTGCCCGGGGATCGATCTCCATGAAAACTTCCAGCTCGATGGAGTTGTTCGACGAGCTCAGCACTACCCCCAACTCGCGCAGCAGTTCAAGCAACTCGAACGGTGCCACTTCCAGAATCAAGCGCCTGGAATTGATTTTCGAGATGTCCAAAATATCGTTGAGCAAGGCCAAGAGTGAGCGCGCGGCCAGCACGGCTTTATCCGCATAATCGCTTTGCTGAGCGGCCAGATCTGACCGTTGCAGTAGAGTGAGCATGCCCAGCACGGCATGCAAGGGGGTGCGAATTTCGTGGCTCATATTGGCCAAAAACTCAGATTTGCTCTTGCTGGCCTGTTGCGCCGCCTGCTTGGCCTGGAACAATTCGGTGACATCCATGCAAATGCCGACGGTGTAACCCAAGAGGGTTTTCTCCTCCCGTATGCTCAGCATTCGACCATCAAACTGTGCTTGTAGCATCTGGCTGCGACCCAAACGGTGCTGAGCCAATCGCTCTTGGACCCATTGCTCAACGCGCCCCTGCGCTTCTGGATACTGCCCGCGTTCAGCGCCAAAACGGATGAGGGATTCAAACGTGGCCCCAAGAACAATTTTTTCGGCAGTGTATTGGTAAATGTTTCGATATTCCTGGTTAAAAAACACCAATTTATCTTCTGCGTCAAAAACGCAAAAAGCAGCACCCACCGCTTCAATGGCCCCTTGCAAGACCTGTTGGGCACGTTCAAGTTCCAACGCCATCTGATGCTGTTGAGTCATATCAAAGCGAATCGAAATGTAGTTCTCAATCTGCCCTAAAGAATTTTGAAACGGTGTAATGACGGTTTGAACCCAGTACAACTGCCCTTGTTTGTTTCTATTGCACACCAGTCCCGCCCAAGACTGACCACTTTGAATGGTGCCCCAGACTTGGCCCCAATCGGTGATGCTGTCTTTACCGCTGTTGACAATGCGGTGGGGCGATCCAACGAGCTCTTCGCGGCTATAGCCCGAAATCTGACAAAACGGTCCTGAAACATCCAGTATCGTGCCCTTGGCATCGGTCACAGAAACCAGGGCATGCACGTTGAGGGCTCCAAACAATTTGGCGTTTTTAGCTAGCTCGTGGACATACCGAGCCTCGTAGTCCATGGCCAACTGCGTTTTTTCTGTCAGCGTTTGGTTCAAGCGACGCAGCTCTTTGAAGCGTTCGGCCTGCACACCCTGCAACTGATGCGAGTAAGAACTGCTCATTTGCATCAGGAAAAACAGCACCCCCACGCCAAACAGCAAAGTTACACGTACCTCGTCTGCAGAGAGAGCTTGGATATGCCAGTCTAAAAGATCCACTCCGCACCGCCCGCCTTGCATAAATTGAGCAGCGGCCATGCCTATGTAGTGAATGGTGCTTGCCAACAAGCCGACCAGCAAGGCAGCAAGCCATTGCACCCTTGCGCGGCTGCCCGCCTGTTGTTGAGGGTTTGTTACAGCGTGCAATACCCACAGTACAGCCACGCAGCCCACCATCGCCATCAGCACGGACAAGAGCCAAAGTCCAGGCTCAAAACGCAAAGCCATCTCCGCAATTAGCCCGCCCATGCCTACATAGTGCATAGTGACGATTCCCAAGCCCATGCACACCCCACCACCCCAGAGCCGCGCAGGACGCAGCACCTCGTCGCGAATTTGCAGCAGTCCAAGCGCACTGAAGAACATCGCCAGCAGGGCCGACAACGCGGTCATTCCCACGTCATATCGAACAGGCTCGGACACCTTGAAAGCCAGCATGCCGACAAAATGCATCGTAAAGATGCCAATGCCCAGCGCGACCGCACTGAGGGACCACCAACGCAGCACTTGCGCGCGCTCTTGCTGCGCCTGCGCCACCCGCATGAGCACTACCTGATTCAGGCTCACATAGGCAGACAACACCGCCAGCACGAGGGACAAGACCACGAGCCAGGGGTCGTAGGCACGCTGCAGCAACTGCGTTGCCGCCTGTTCCCATAAAAAATACCCTCTGGGCAAGCCACCAAGTTCACTCCATAGACTCATTGAAAGCCCCTTTACACATGCGTGCCCTTCATCCGCTCGATCAGACTAGGGGGTGTGCCACCGATTTTCGTTGTGTGCCCCCTCAGTCGAGCGGGCCTCGACTTTCCGTGCACCCTCAGGGGCCGTGCACGTTCAGCAGCAAATTAAAGCCACTACAATAGCTTTGATCATTTTATATGGACTTGGTTTTGTGGGCTTGTTTAAGCGAACGCAACCTCCCCCACTCGCCTGTCTGTCATCGACCGCGGCATGTTGGATTCGGTGCTGTGCAAGCTTGGTCCTGCAGTGCAGTTTTGCCCTAACATGAATCCAGAGCGACGCCCCGAATGATGAAAGAGAATCTTGGCGCGGCGCGTGGCTGTCTGATGTCGTGCAAATCTATTGGAGCTTTGACTCCGCACGTTAATTTGATACCGGCGATCAACTCGTACTTGCGGTGTTGCCCATGTCAAAACTGCGCGGCCTGCCAATCCGCCAGAAACCCAATACCGGGTTTGGCCTGGCCCCTGAATGTGCGCTCCTGCTGCAGCCACTGCAGCAACACATCGGCAGCCTTGTCCGGCGCACAGGATCTGGATTCGGGTGAGAACCGCCAGCGCCGTGCCACCTGACTAAAGTCCCCGGGTGTCAGCCCGGTGATTTCGCTGATGCTGAACGCTGCATAACTCGAACATGGCACCTGCAACTGGGCACACAGGCGCTCCAGGTTCAGGCGACACTGCTCGGAGGTCAGGGTCTTGAACTCCACACGTGTGTCCATGCGCCGGATCACCGCCGGGTCCAGGGCTTCCAAGCGGTTGGTGGCCAGCACCACCACCCCATCGAATTCCCCCAAATGTTCCAGCAACTCGTTGACCTGGCTGACCTCCCAGGTGCGCACCGCCTGGCTGCGCTGGGCCAGCAAACTGTCCACCTCGTCAATGAACAGGACCGCATCTTCGTCCATGGCCTGCTCGAAGACCATGCTGATGCGCTGTTCAGTCTCCCCCACATAGGCTGATAACAGATCTGAGGCCCGTTGGGTGAGCAAGGGCCGATCGATCAGATTCGCCAAGGCATGGGCAAAGGCAGTCTTGCCAGTGCCGGGGGCACCATGCAGCAAAATTCTGGCCTGACCACACCGACCAATGCCCTGTGCCAGGGCCAGCAAATCGACACTGGCATGCACCTGATCGGCTTGCCAGAGGCTATGGACGGTGTCAGGCCCAGCGCCCAACAGCTTGCGGGCCTGCTTACCGTGCAGCCGTTGGCGCAACCAATGCCGACTCAAGCCCTGATCCATCGGCACACCGGCCTGCCGGGCACCTTGTTGCAAGTGGGATAGCCGTTCAATCAGGGCGGGTGTCAATTCCCGCAGCCCTGACCAGAGTCCGGCGGTCGTGTCATCGGCCACCTGCGCGGATTGCAACAGACCTTTCCTGACCGAACGAGGCATGGCCTCGAAGACGATCACCGCATCAAAACGGCGCAGCACCGCCGGGTCCAGGACTTCCGAGTGGTTCATGATCCAGATCACCGGCAAGGGGCTGTCTTCGATCAGGCGGTTCAGGCTGGCGCGGTGATTGCGCATGGAAACCGCCTCGCTGTCACCCGAACTCTCATGGTGGTGCCGGACACTTTCGATATCCAAACCACCCAAGCCCCCAGTACCCCGAAACACATCATCCGCTTCATCAAAGATCAGCACGGTGTTGTCACTGCTGCGTTTGAGTTGCAGGGCCAGGCGCAGATGAGACAGACGCTCACCACCCGTCAAAGGACTGCCATCGTCATCCAGCACCACCAGTTCATGGGCCTGACCCCCGCAGGCAGACAGCACCTCTGAAGTCAATGCCCGGACCCATTCGGTCTTGCCCAGGCCTGGCGCACCCGTCACCAGCAGATGACCGGCACGCCCATGCTTTTTGGCATTATTCAAGGCGGCTGCGAGCCAACACCTGGCCAAGCGGGTGCTTTGGTCCATGTAGGCAAAGTCGACCAACTGGCATTTGGCGGTGGGCATGGGGCTGATCACATGGCGCAGTATCTGCTCGGGATGTTCAATCAGGTCCAGACGGCTGCTAATGTGATGGGGCACCCGTAGGCCATGCTTCAACTGGGACGATCCACCGCTGTAGTGGATCAAGGCCGAGCGTTGCAAGCTGCTGTCGGGCAGCAGGGCTGATGCGACTTCCTTGGGGGATCGGTACAGCAAGACCGACAGTGCCTGCACCATAGCGCCATGGTCCAGCAGACCCCAGGTCTCGCCGGCACGGCCCAAAGACGGAAAGCGCTTGAGGGCCAGAACCAGTTCCAACAGGTCACGTTCCAGATCGCTCAGACCGGCGCCATGTGCCAACCACTCAACCACGCCACGCAAGGGACAGGGGGAAACTGGCACCAGATGGATGGGCAACGCGTTGGCGGCCTGCTCCAAGGCGGCACGGATGGTAGTGGCCGTGCACGAAGGATCCGCAAGTTGGGGCACACCGATCAGGCTGGCCAGGCGCACCAACTCCGGCAACCCGCTGGCACTGTGGGGAGGCAAGCCACCCGCACCGGTGGTAATCAGCAGGATCCATTGTGCTAACCGGCCCTGGTATGCCAGTCCTGAATCCTGGCCATGGTCCCAACAGTACTCGGGCGCGGTGGTTGGTGCATGTGTGTAGTCATCGATAAGGTCAAAAATTGAAGGCATGGGATTCTTTCTGAATTTGGTTGAGATGTTCAATTGCGTCTGAAGGGGGAACTCGGACACGGTGCGAGAGAGTGAGTAATTGGCATGTCGATGCACCACTCTTCAATCGCGCAAGTTCGCTGCACCCGGGTACTTACATGCAATTGGTAAATCGCCTGCTCGGTCTCGAAGTGGGCAGACAGCAGCGCGCCGGCGGATTTACTCTTGTGCAACATTCTTCGGCCCAGGGCCTTGACCAATTCCCCGGGCAGGTCAATGACCGGCCAGCCCTGGGTTTGCATGGCAAAGACGGGTTTGAGCCTGGGCTCCAAGGCCTGGTGCTGTTGGTAGCTGTGTCCCAACTGGCTGCCAAGCAACAGACTGGTTTGCCCGAGGTTGAATTTGTAGATGTCCTGCATCGTGTGTCCCAGCAGATCAGTTCAAGGCATTGACTGGGGAGCCGTGGCGAGCGCTCTGGCGAACGGCCATCAAGGCCCGTTTGACCGACTCCCGCAGGCGTGGGACTTGCTCCACATCTTCCTCGTCGATATTGCCCCGGCCCAGCGTTTGGCGCAGCAACCAAGCCTGGTGGGGATGATGCTCATCAAGCTTGAATACGGCCGGGCGGATGATGGCAAACATCCAGTCCTCCACGCTTTGTGCACCATCCCTGTTTCTAACAAGCAAGTCTTGGCAGCCCTGAATGAAGGTCGAGACATACAGCACCTCCCCTTCTTGCGCTCCAAATGCCCACCACAGCCGTGCGGTCTCGGCCGCACGGCGCAGCGTCTGGATGGGAGAGACGGCATACCCTGACTTGCTAAAAGACAGGCTCGACAGGGCTTGGCGGACTTCAGTGGCTGAACAGCAAAGTTCGAGTACACGGCGCAGTCCGTCATGGCTGACATCGGCCACTGCCTGATCTACCAGGGTTTGGGGATCGGTGCCGATGGTGAGTTCGACCACGGCACGCGGGTGGAACTGCTGGCTTTGCAACAGGGACGCGGCATTTATCACACCGGGGATGGTGCGGGCCAGGGCCAGAGTGGCGTATTTGGATTGGGATTTCGATGGTGATTGAGCTGCAAAAGTGTTCATGATGGATTACGTTGGTAAATGTGGTTGCGAATGAATGTGGTTTTTTGGGCAAAGCTCTCCCCTGAACCTGGGTCCTGACGCTTTTTGCAGGATTCAGGTGCTGGAATCGCTTGGGTGGTCGCCCCCGTGGGTCCTGGGGCGGGTCGCTAACTCAGAGGCACGACGGGGGCGCTTGAACCGTCAGATAACGACCCGGCGGCGATGGACGCCCATGTACACCGCGTGCTTTGGGTTGCGCCATGGGTGCCACTTCCTGTGCCGGCACAAAGAGGGTCCTCTCCGAACCGGGTGTCTTCTGGGCGATCAACGCCCCTTGGGACAGCTGGCTAGCCAGCAGTCGCTCCATGGCCGATCCGTCCTGGCGGGTCAGGTTAGGCACATAGCGGGAATACACCCGAAACAGCATTTCGGTACTGGTGTGACCCAACTGGCGCGCAATCCATTCCGGTGCTTCGCCAGAGGCCAGCCAGAGCGTTGCTGCGGTGTGACGCATCTGATAAGGACGGCGCTTCTCCAGGCCGAGGTGGCGCAACAGCGGATACCAGACGCGATCCGAGAAGTTCTTGTTGTCCAGGGGCTGGCCGGCGAGGTTGCAAAAGACATATTCGGACACATTGCCTGTAACCTCAAACTGGCGCGTCAAGGCATCGAAGACCGGCTGGCTCATCTGGATGTCGCGTTGGCTGCCGTCGGTCTTGGTGTATTCGTCTTCTCCCAGAACAAAGGTTTCACGCACGCGGATGATGCGAAGATCGAAGTCGACGTATTTCCATTTGAGGCCATGGACCTCCCCGGTCCGCATGCCTGTGAAGAAGCGTGTGGTGAAGTAGTCCTTGAAATCGGGGCGCACGGTGGCCATGATGCGTTGCACGTCCACCAGGCTGAACGGGTCCACATCGGTCTTGCGCACCCGCAGCTTCTTGATGTTGGCTACGGGTGACGTAAACTCGAATCGGTCGGCGGCTTCATTCATGATCTGACGTAGCAGACCCATGATTTCATTGATCCGCTTGGATGAAAGCCCTACTTGTTCTCCGCGACCTTTAACTTTGGCGAGTGTGGCGCGGAATTCCAGTACATCGGACTTGGTGATACTGCCGACCACCTTCCCACCGAAGTGGGGAATGAGGCGACCGTTCAGTGTGGACAGCAGGGATTTAATGTGGCTACGCCGCCATTCAATGCTGCGCTCATCGAACCAGGTTGTAGCGAATACCTTGAAGGTGGGGCCGAGGGCGACCGACTCGGCTGTGACTGCCCCACTGACGGCAACTTCGACAGCTTGCGCAACAGGTGCTTGCGCCTGAGCATTTGCCCGCTCAAGACGCTTGAGTGCCTTGCTGCCGGGGAAGTAGTTGGCGTAGACGAAGGTGCCTGTGGCAATCTCGGATTCGATCTTGTCGAGGATCTTTTTCAGTTTCTTGCGGTTGGCGGTGGTGTCGGTGAGCAACGTGTATTCACGACACCGCTGTTCGTTGTAGCGAAAGTCAAAGAACAATGCGCCGTTAGGCTTATGTACTCGGATATTAGGCATGGAGCATGCTCCCATTTGCCATGGGGATGCAAGCCATTCCGACCGGATTGATCTGCGACTGGGTCAGCATGTCGCGCTCAATCGCTTGCCAGATGTAAAGAATTTTCCGACCACCAAACGGGCGAAAGTAATGCACACCTTCCAGAAGGACACTATCCTTCAATCGTTCGCGAATCGTACGGACGTCATACTTGATGCGAAATGAAAGTTCGTCCGTTGTCAGATAGGTCTTTTCGCTTGCCGGAACGTGAAATGCTGACATGTCTATCTCTCCTTAAAGTTGAACGATACAATAGGAGATCAAATTAATTTTCCATGAAACACTTTGATCTCCTGAAGGTCATCATACCGCAAAAAGAGCTTTTACAAGTCTTTTTAACCTTCTGCAGATCAATTTTTTATTTTCAAGACATGATCAGATGCAATTTCGCCCGTCTGCTTGGAGAACGTAAGCTAAAGATCAGTGATGTCGCGCGGGACACTGGCATCAATCGCGGCACGCTCACCCGTCTCTATCACGAAACTACTGAGCGTGTGGAGTTGGAGGTGTTGGATCAACTCTGTGAGTACTTTCAGATCGACTTGCCTGAACTTCTTGCGCGGGTGACTACGCCAGAAGGCTGACGCGCTGCTGCCCTAGCTGATTAGGCAGCGGCGAACACGTAGCCCTGAAATCAGCAGCGTCAGGAGTCGTTGGGATTTCTGCCGGGAACAACGGCATGTTTATCGGTTCCGTCGTTGGTGGTGAAGCACACGCGGTCACCTGCGGCAAACTGGGCCAATTACACCGTACTCTTGGCTTAGGCCAGCAGGTTCAGACGCTCCACGACCATGCGATTGAGATACAGCAGATCCTCCTCACCCATGTGGCGCAGCGCCTGGATAAACAACTCGCGATTCAGAATGGTCTGATTGGCACTCATGGCTGGCGGCGAACTCGCACGATAGGTAAGAGGCCAGCAGTTTAGCTGGCATGTCGTGCAACGAGATCATGTAATCAACCTACGGTCAATATGTATTGGCCGGTTGCTTACGTTCATTTCACTTATTACGATTTGGCAACCGCCCAATGGTCATAAGCCGGACCCAGGAATTCCCGAGGGCTACAGTTGGGCTATGGATGGGCTACAGATGGACTACACAGCAAAACGCCCACATTGCGTGGGCGTTTGTCCAAGCTAAGTGCTTGATTTTATTGGTTGCGGGGGCCGGATTTGAACCAACGACCTTTGGGTTATGAGCCCAACGAGCTACCAGACTGCTCCACCCCGCGGTAAGAGGTTAATTATACCTTATTCTGCAGCTTGTTGTGCAGAAGAAT
>Ga0228702_1001155_pt1 | contig 17674 bp, 18 predicted proteins | sample McNCre217_Aug_MG_2_FD_178018 | JGI IMG/M metagenome (GOLD analysis project Ga0228702, IMG submission 178018) | Freshwater microbial communities from McNutts Creek, Athens, Georgia, United States - 20-17_Aug_MG | ecosystem: Environmental > Aquatic > Freshwater > Creek | place: USA: Georgia... | reverse complement strand
GCAGAACCTGAGACAACTTCATATCCACCACGTGCAATCGACACGTTTACTACCGGAGCATCTTTGGCTAGTTCAAAGTAGTTAACGTAGGTTTGTTCACTTGCAAATGCCGCGAGGTTTCCAGAATATGGGTCCACCACGGTAACTAGGACCAGGGCAGCGCTCAAGGCAAAACCCCAATTGCGCTTTGAAGGTATTTGGGCGATTTTCTTAGCAACAAAACTATTTTTTAACTTGGAGTTAATCGGTGCAAGGGCTCTCGCGGTGTAACTTTCGCGAACCAATTCATGTCGACCCATGACACCTCCAATACTTCAAACTTTGTGCCAAAACTCCAGTTTAGTTTTTGCCTTGGGAATTTTCCAGACTTACTTTGTTGGCAGTACCACTGTCCTACAGTGGGAAAGCACCGAAACCATCGCCGACTTCTCCGCAGCAGTGACCCACAGGTGATACTTGCGCTTCACAGCCAGCTGCCTTGCCACATATGGGCAACGATAGGCAGATCTAGGAGGCAGGAAACTTGCGGCATCCTTGTCTCCTTTGGCGCTATTGGTTGGTCCATCAACAGCGAGAAGGTTCATTGGGTCATTGGCGATTGAATATCGTGTGGCCGATGAGAGTTTTTGTGCTCCAGTTGACCAGGCGTTGCTCAATGCAACAACATGATCAATCTGAACGGCTAAAGAGGTACTTACTCCCCTAACAAAGTAGATCACCTTGCCCGTGTATTTGTCGGTCAAAGTTCCGCGCTGAACCAAACAGCTTGAACCACTCTTGTAAACGACGTTTCTGAGGTCACGTTGGAGAATGATATTTCTCAAATCGCATCCGTTGATGCTGCCCCATCCGGAAGAAAACTGGGTTCGGCTGTATCCGCTGTGACTGGCCCAAACGTGAGTGGCAAGTGCCTTAGCGTAGCTGTAGGCATTTATCGTAGAAGCCTGAGCTGGGGTGCCAACGATGGTCGTCAAGACCAGCGCCAGCAGTGCGCTAGCCGATAAGCTTCGTCTGAATAAATTCCGCCAGTTTGGCCAAATAGGCATCAACCTGCGACTCACTGTAGCCTCCCCGTTTTACCTTGAATCGAATTGAACGAAGATCCGCAACCGACAGTTCAGCGGAACCCTCAAGAAACTCTCCAACGACATTCAAAAGCGCATCAACTTGTTTCTTTGAATATCCGCCTGCCAACCCTTTGACAGGATCGAACCTCTTGCCAGACTTTCTGCCGATTCTGCTCGCTAATAGCCCACGGAATTGAATTAGGCGTTCATTTCGAAGAGCAGGGTTCCATTGAAATGCTGCTTTGAGCTCTTTCGCGGCTAGCGCATCTTGCAGTTTGTCCAACGCCTCATCCACCGCGGTGGTTTGGTAGCCACCCTTCACCAGTTCGAATGACTTTGACTCTAGGCTTCGCCAATCAAGAACCTTGGCGGAAGGGTTGTTGAATTGATCCCTTGCAACTTGCAGGAAAGCGTCGACCTCAACAGCCGAGTAACCGAGTTGAGTTTTCTTAGCAATTGGAAAGGTGACCATTAGATTCCTAATACTGTGACAAATGCGTAGGTTACTAGAGCAGCTGGGAGAATCGAGTCGAGTCGATCCATGATTCCCCCGTGACCTGGAAGCAGGTGCGACATGTCTTTTACTCCGAGATCTCGCTTGATTAGCGATTCGGCAAGATCTCCAAACACGGCTGAAATGATGAGTAGAGCCGCAAGGATTACGCCAATCCACCAGTCCTTACCGGCAACGAAAACCACGAGTAAAACCGTCGACAGCACACCGGCGATTATTGAAGCTAGAAGGCCTTCCCAGGTCTTCTTGGGACTCACTCCTGGCGCCAATTTGTGTTTACCCAGCTTTCGACCAACCAGATAACCGAAGGTGTCAACAAGAGCAACCGGGATCACAAAACAAAACACCCACGCTACATTGTGCTTCAGAAGGAGAATCGAAAAGCTTAGAGTTAGCGGAAGGTAGATGACTACGAAAGCAGCAGCCGCAAAGTCTCTAATCGCCGCCCAAAAGGACTGCGAGATGCTTCGACGCTTTTCCCAAAGGATGTGAACAAGACGCCAAATCATTAGTGCGGCACTTGTGGCAAGAGTAGTTGCCCACTGCCATTTGACGCCACCGTAGTATGTTGCTGGCATGATTAGCATCGAACCAATGACTGCGGGGACTCTCGGTACGTACCAATTCTTCAAGCGAAGCGCCGACGACAATTCCCAGACTCCGAAGCCAACTGCTGCTGCAACCAGCAAGATGAACAGCTCTTTTACGAAAAGGACAGAACCCAAAAACGCCAAACCGAGCAGGATCCCGTAGAACACTGACTTAGAAAGGCTTCTTCCGCCTTCGGTTGACTTTTCTTCAGTTTCCACTAGACCTCGAGAAGTTCGACTTCCTTGCGCTTGAGTGCCTCATCGATAGCTTCAACATGCTGCTTGGTTAGCGCATCAAGTTCTTTTTCGGCTCGGGCCAAATCATCTTCGCCAGCTGCGCCATCCTTCTTCAAAGCAGCAAGGTCGTCATTGCCCTTGCGGCGAATGTTTCGAACTGCAACCCTAGCGTCCTCGGCCTTGTTGCGAACCAGCTTGACGTATTCTTTACGACGTTCTTCGGTTAGATCAGGAAGCGAGGCACGGATTGTGGTTCCATCGTTGTTCAAGGTGGCGTTCAAGTTTGGCTCGTCGCGAATTGCCTTTTCGATGGTGATCAGCGCACTTTTGTCGTAAGGAGTGATGCTCAGAGTTCTTGCCTCAAGGTTCTGCATTGAAGCCAACTGACCGAGCGGAGTGCCGGTGCCATAGTAGTCAACGATGATCTTCTGGAACAGAGCTGGGTTAGCCCTACCGGTTCTAACCGATGAGAAGTCATCCTTAGCTGCTTCAACAGCCTTGGCCATCTTGTCTTTAGTTGTGGCAATAATTTCCGAAATCATTTGTACTCCTTGGTGGTTCTAATCTAAGCCGAAACGAAGGTTCCGATATTTTTGCCTTTGATGGCATCCGTGATGTTGTTTCCCTGCATACCAAAGACGCGCATCGGCATCTTGTTGTCCATGCACAGGCTAAATGCAGTTGCGTCTACAACCTTTAATCCCTGAACCAAGGCTTCCTGGTAGCTGATTTTTTCCAACCGCTTTGCCATAGGGTCCTTCTTAGGGTCCGCCGAATAAACTCCATCAACGCCGTTCTTTGCAACCAAAACCTCATCGGCCTTAATTTCAAGTGCGCGCTGAGCTGCAACCGTGTCGGTGGAGAAGTAAGGCATACCGGCTCCGGCACCGAAGATCACAACGCGACCCTTTTCGAGGTGTCTAATGGCACGAAGCGGAATGTACGGTTCGGTAACCTGCGACATGTGAATTGCTGATTGCACACGCGTGGAGACGCCAGCCTGTTCTAGAAAATCCTGAAGAGCTAGGGCATTCATGACGGTTCCGAGCATACCCATGTAGTCGGCGCGGGATCTGTCCATGCCACGCTGTGAAAGCTCTGCACCTCGGAAGAAGTTTCCTCCACCAACCACGATTGCGATTTCGGTGCTTTTTGCGGCATCGGCAATTTCCTTGGCGATTTCAGCCACAACATCAGGGTTGACCCCGAGTTTGCCTCCGCCGAATGCCTCACCGGAAAGCTTTAGCAGTACTCTACGTTTCTGTGCCATGGCAACCTCCAAGAATTAGTTTAGTTTGAGCAAAACAAAAGGCTCGACCGTTTGGTCGAGCCTTTTGCAAATTAGTTTTAGGCGCCTACGCGGAAGCGTACGAAAGCTGAAACCTCTAGGCCAGCGTTCTCTAGAACCTTGGCAACCGAGAACTTGTTGTCCTTGGCGAAGTCCTGCTCTAGAAGCACGTTTTCCTTGAAGAAGCCGGTAACGCGACCTTCAACGATCTTCGGAAGGGCAGCTTCTGGCTTACCCTCGTTACGGGCGGTTTCCTCAGCGATACGACGCTCGGTTGCAACAACCTCTGCGTCTACCTCGTCGCGGGTTAGGTGGTTTGGCGAGAAGGCAGCGATGTGAACCGACACGTCGTGTGCGGTCTCGTCGTCGTTACCCGAGTAAGCCAAAAGAACACCAACCTGAGGAGGTAGGTCCTTGCTGGTGCGGTGTAGGTAGGCGTCAACCTTGGCACCCTCAACAACTGCTAGACGGCGAAGTTCAACCTTCTCGCCCATGATTGCAGCTTCGTCGTTGATTGCGTCGGCAACGGTCTTACCGCCAAGGCTTGCAGCCAAAGCTGCGTCTAGGCTCTTTGCACCCGCTGCTACAACTGCATCTGCGATCGACTCTGCTAGAGACACGAACTTGTCTGCCTTCGCAACGAAGTCGGTTTCACAAGCAAGCTCTAGAAGGTAACCGGTGCCACCGTCAACGCGTGCAACTACCAAACCATTGCTGGTGGTGCGGCCTTCGCGCTTGGTTACACCCTTTAGACCCTTGAGGCGAAGAACCTCAAGTGCCTTGTCAACGTTGCCCTCGGCCTCGTCTAGTGCGTTCTTGCAGTCCATCATGCCAGCGCCAGAGCGCTCGCGTAGTGCCTTTACGTCGGCTGCGGTGTAGTTCGCCATTACTCTGCGTCCTTTTCTGCTGCGGTTGCCTCGGCTACTGCCGGTGCTTCGTTGTTTAGAAGTTCCTGCTCCCACTCAGCTAGCGGCTCAACCTCTTCGGTCTTCGAGTGCTTTGCCTTTAGGCCCTCTGCAACTGCGTCTGCAATTACGCGGGTTAGAAGTGCGATCGAACGGATAGCGTCGTCGTTTCCAGGAATACCAATGGTTACCTCGTCTGGGTCACAGTTGGTGTCTAGGATGCCGATCACTGGGATACCAAGCTTCTTGGCCTCGGTGATTGCTAGGTGCTCCTTGTTGGTGTCAACTACCCAGAGAGCAGATGGCTGGCGGTTTACGTTACGGATACCACCGAGCGACTTCTCTAGCTTGTCCTTTTCGCGGCGAAGAATAAGAAGTTCCTTCTTGGTAAGACCGGTCTTGGTCTCGCCACTGAAGTCCATAACTTCTAGTTCCTTTAGACGGGTAAGACGCTTCTGGATGGTCTGGAAGTTGGTCAAAAGACCGCCCAACCAACGCTCGTTGATGTATGGCTGACCTACGCGCTGAGCCTGCTGAGCAATGGCTTCCTGAGCCTGCTTCTTAGTTCCAACGAACATGATCGAACCGCCGGCAGCTACAAGGTCCTTAACGAACGAGTATGCCTGGTCGATGTGGGTTAGCGACTTCTGTAGGTCAATGATGTAGATACCAGAGCGGTCGGTCAGGATGAATCGCTTCATCTTTGGGTTCCAACGACGGGTCTGGTGCCCGAAGTGCACGCCGCTGTCAAGCATTTCGCGCATTGTTACTACTGCCATGGCAGTTTCTCCTTTTGGCACAGTAAGTGCCGTTTTAGTTATCTGTTTCGAGCGGCTGCTCGATACACCTGGTGTCGAACCAAGACCGCCAGCAAACTGGACCATCGGGCTTGGCTTTCTTCGACACGCGAAGTCGACGCATTTACAAAAGTTTGGCTTTTGCGAACTTGTCGCTAAGACAAATTCTACCCGTAAAAATGACGGTTTTCCACCGAAATTTGGCGATTGTTAGTCAAGGGTTGAATGGCTGGCAACCTTGAAACATGAACCCAAAAATATGGCAGCCACTGCAGCTTTTATTGGTTGCGGGAATGTTTATGGCCATCATCCCAAATCCCCCAACGGCTTCGGCCTCCACGCTTTGGCTTAGTCCGGTAACAGGGCATTTAGAAGCAGAATTTAGGCAGCCAAACTCCGATTGGTCGGCGGGCCATCGAGGCGTTGACTACGCCACTGCGGTCGATCAAGACGTAGTAGCAACGCACTCTGGAAAGGTTGTGTTTTCCGGAATGGTGGTCGACAGAGGCTTGGTCACAATTGAACATGAAAACGGGCTCAAATCTTCCGTAGAACCAATTTGCCCGACTGTGAAAGTTGGAGATCTCGTTGCGACAGGTCAAACCATTGGCTCGGCTTGCGAATTTCCACAATACACCTCACATTGCGGAAGAACGTTTTGCGTACATTTCGCAATCAGAAACCAATTTGGTTATCTATCGCCACTCTTGCTGATTGGCGGTCTATCGCCAAGCAGACTCAAGCCCTTGGATGGGCGTTCTGATAGCCCTGCTTGAGTCGCTCGATGCTCACATGGGTGTAAATCTGGGTTGTTGCAAGACTAGAGTGACCAAGCAGTTCTTGAACCGCCCTCAGGTCTGCTCCCCCGTCTAAAAGGTGGGTGGCGGCACTGTGGCGAAGAGTGTGTGGCCCTGCCGGACCGAGCGCGGTTTTGGAAAGTGATTCAGCCACGATTTCAAAGATTTGCCTCGAGCCGAGCTTGGAACCCTTGGAGTTCAAAAACAGTTCAGCTCCTGTTTTTGCATTTACTAGCTCTTCTCTCGCGAGAAGCCACGCTTGAAGGGCGTCGGAAGCAGGTAGCCCGAAGGGAACCACGCGCTGCTTATTGCCTTTTCCAGTTAGCAAAACAACCCGTTTCTCGAAGTCCACCTCTGAAACTTGAAGATTAGAAATTTCGCTCACGCGAGCAGCGGTGGCATAGAGAAGTTCTACAACGGCAAGATTACGAACATCAAGAACCGAGCCGCTGGCTGCCTTGGCGCCTAAATGTTCGAAAACCTCGCTCAGAACCTGGCGTGAAGCAACCTGAGGCAAATGTTTCGAGGATTTTTGGCTCTTCAGTTTCAAACCCGGGTCAGAAGACATTAATTGATTTTCAAAAGCCCAAGAGGTGAACGCCCTAACAGACGCGGTTTTACGAGCAATTGATGAGCGAACCAGGCCAGATTCGACGAGCGAATATAGCCAGTCGCGAAGGATTTCTAGGTCAATTTTTGCAGTTTCGTCAACAGCGTGAATCTCCAGAAATTTGAATAAATCTCGTAAATCTGTGATGTAACCCTTTACGGTGTTCGGCGAATAACCCCTAGAAGCTTCAAGATATATCCTGAAGTTCTCCAGATCTGCGGTTAGGTCGTCACTCACGCTTCAAATGTTAGAGCCTACTCAGGGAAATGGCAGGCAACCTCTGCTTTTCCAACCTTGGTTAACTTTGGCTCGACTTCGAAACACTTTGTGGTCGCCTTCCAGCATCTACCCGAGAAAACACAACCTGAAGGTGGGTTCATTGGACTAGGAAGATCCCCCTGCAACACAATTTGCTCTCGCTTGCGCTCAAGTACCGGATCTGGAATCGGAACGGCAGAAAGCAAAGCCTTTGTGTACGGGTGGTGAGGCGACGAGTAGATCGATTCGGTTGGAGCGATCTCCATCATTTTGCCGAGGTACATGACTCCAACGCGATCTGAAATGTGCTGAACCACCGAAAGGTCGTGCGCGATAAAGAGGTAAGACATACCAAAGTCGTCACGGATGTCGGTTAGCAGGTTTACAACCTGAGCCTGGATTGACACGTCAAGAGCAGAAACCGGCTCGTCACAAACGATGAACTTAGGTCGCAGGGCAAGGGAACGCGCGATACCAATACGTTGACGCTGACCGCCAGAAAACTCGTGTGGGTAACGGTCGTAGTGTTCGGCGCTAAGACCAACGCGCTCAAGCAGCTCCTGAACCGATCGCTTGACGCCACCTTCTGGCTTTATTCCGTGAACTTCAAAAGAAGCTGCGATAATCGCGCCAACGCTTTGGCGAGGGTTCAACGAAGACTGTGGATCCTGGAAGATCATCTGCATCTTGGTGCGAAGTGGCTTCATCTTCTGGTTGCTGTAACCAGAAATTTCTTCGCCTTCGAACTTGATCGACCCGCTGGTTGGATCGTAAAGCTTCAAAATGGTTCTACCGGCGGTTGACTTTCCACAGCCAGACTCACCAACCAGGCCAAGTGTCTCGCCTTTGTTGAGTGTGAAACTTAGACCGTTTACGGCTTTGTTGATTCCACGTTCGCGGGAAAAAATACCAGGACCAGAAACCGGGAAAAACTTCGTGAGGTCTGTGACTTCAAGTAATGGGCTATTCAATTACTTTCCTTTGCCTACGTAGAGGTGGCAGCGAACCAAGTGTTCTTTCTTCACTGCGATCAAATCTGGTGAGGTTTCGCAGGTTCCTTCTGGTAGCTCAGCCTTACGTGAACATCTTGCAGCGAAGGCACAGCCGTCGCCAAGGGTGATCAATGATGGTGGCTGCCCAGGAATTGCCTTTAACCTGTTGCCGTGGCCCTTATCCATTCGAGGAATCGAATCTAGCAAGCCGACCGTGTAAGGCATTAGAGGGTCTTTGAACAGCTCGCCAACCTCGGCGCTTTCAACCAATCGACCGCCGTACATAACATTCACTCGATCGGCAGCACCGGCCACAACGCCAAGGTCGTGGGTGATTAGGATCACAGCCATTTCAAATTGGTCCTGGATGTCGCGAAGCAACCTCAAGATCTGCGCCTGAACAGTTACGTCAAGAGCTGTCGTAGGTTCGTCGGCGATGAGCACCTTCGGGTTGTTCATCAAGGCCATGGCGATCATTACGCGCTGACGCATACCACCTGAGAACTGGTGCGGGTAAGAGTGAAGACGCTCTGCCGGGTTAGAAACACCAACCAGCGTCAACAGTTCGATCGCACGATCGGCACTTACCTTTTTGTCTACGTCGTTGTGAACCTGATGCGCCTCGATCAGCTGGTCACCGATTGTGTAATAAGGGTGAAGCGCCGACATCGGGTCCTGGAAAATCATCGCAATGTCTTTACCGCGAATTGCACGCAGCTTTTCGGGGGCGAGGCCAATAAGGTCAACAGGGCCGTCTTCTGTTTCAAGAATTACCGATCCGGTGATTGTGGTCTTCGACTGTGGGAGCAGGCCCATGTAGGCCAAGTTGCTTACCGACTTACCTGAGCCAGACTCACCAACGATGGCAAGAGTCTCACCCTGCTTCAGCTCAAAGCTAACCCCGGCAACAGCCTTAACAATGCCGTCAGGAGTTTTGAATTCAACTCGAAGATCGCGAACAGAAAGTAAAGACATTAGACCCTCACTCTTGGATCGATGAAGGCGTAGACGATGTCGAGGATCATATTCATGATTACCACGATGCTTGCCGCCACAATCGTTGTGGCAACAATGACTGGCAGGTCGATGTCAACCACGGCGGTTAGCGAAAGTCGACCCATACCAGGAAGATTGAAAACCGCCTCGGTAAGAATTGCACCACCCAACAAACCGGCAAAGTCAAGGCCGGCCATGGTGACAATCGGGGCAAGCGCGGCTCGAAGTGTGTGTTTTCCGAGGATCATGCGGTCGCTAAGACCTTTTGCCTTTGCGGTACGAATGTAGTCTTCCGTCGAAATTTCTAGAATCTGACTTCTAACAAATCTGGTGTAAATCGCGGCATAAGCGAATGCCAGAGTTACCCATGGAAGAACCATGCTCAGCAGGAACTGACCAAAGTCTTCTTCCGGCGCTGTATAACCATCTGCCGGGAATGGTGAGCCAGGAAGCTTGATAACTAGGAACACGATCAGGATCAAACCGGTTAGGAAGGTAGGAAGCGAGGTTCCAACCAAAACGAACGCGGTAGAAAGAGTGTCCCAGATTTTGCCTCGGAATCTAGCAGAAATAATACCGAGACCAATACCCACAATGAGCCAGAGGATTAGGGCGCCAATGGCTAGGTAGACGGTTACAGGTAGTGCCTGGCCGAGAAGATCGGTAACACAGGCGTGCTGCTGGAAAGAGTACCCAAAAGCTGGTGCATCACAGTGAATGGCGGCAGCGCCAGATCCAAAGTCGCGGCCAACAAAAAGTCCGGTTAGGAAGATCCAGTACTGAACCCAGAACGGCTTGTCGTAACCAAGACGAATTCGGTTCGCGGCAATGATGCCAGGGTCGTTACAGTTCTTGCCACAGGTAAGCGCGGCTGGATCGTATGGAAGCAACGCGAAAATCACATAAACGGTGAAACTTACCGCAAGAAGGATGATGATGGTGATCATCAATCGTCGAGAGATGTAGGTCAGTAAACCACTCATCTGAAGTCCTTAATTGCGTTGAAATTTTGTTTGGTCGTGGGGTTGAGGTTTCCCCCAACCCCACGAACCAATCAGTTAGTTGTTACTTGGTGTAAAGGTCGCCGAAAGATAGCGAGCCCTGAGGATCCCAGAAGAATGCTCCACCGATTCCCGAGCCCCAGATTTCCTGAGTCTTCGAGAACACACCTGGGGCAACCCACATCTGATCCATTGCGTACTGGTTTAGAGCAGCCCAGTCCTGGCCCTGCTTCTTGCGGTCAGGCTCTACTAGCGCTGCGTCTACGCCCTTCTTGAACTCTGCGTAAGCAGGGTCATCCCAGTTCTGAGAAAGTGGGAAACCACCCTCCTTGGTGAACAGTTCAGGGATAACAGTCGAGGCGTTAGCCCAGTCTGGAGCCCAGCCGGCAGCCGACATGTCGCCCTGCTTGGTTGGGTCTAGAACAACTGCGTAGTACTTTCCAGCTTCGATGAAGTTGAACTTCATAACGATGCCGGCCTTAGCCTCAGAAGCGATCCAGATTGCAGATGCCTTCTTGTTGGTGTCGGTGTCAGCAATGTCGTAGGTAATACCCTGCTTAGGGTCGGTTGCACGAGCGTAAAGTGCAGGACACTCAGTCTTAGCCTGGGCCATTAGAGCCTTAGCCTTGTCGAAGTTTCCGTTGACGCTCCAGTCTTCGTAACCGGTTACCTTCTTGTAGTCAAGACCCATAAGAGGCTTGATAACACCGTCGGCAGGGTCACCGTTCAAGGCCTGGCCACCGCTAAGAGTAATTAGCGAGGTGAAGTCCTTGGCGTAGTAGATTGCCTGACGGATTGGTAGACAGTTAAGCTTTGCAACGTTGAACGCGGCGTAACGAACGTAAGGGTCGTAAACGTTGATGGCACGGCTAGCGTACTTAGCAACTGGGTTACCCTTGTCGTCGAAAACAGCGGTCAAGTTGGTAGGAAGAAGTGCGTCCAGCGAAACGGCATCCTTGTTGGTGTCGTTCAAGATCATCTGGTCGCGAACTTCTTCGGTTAGACCGAACTTCACAACAATCTTGTCTGGGAATGCACGCTTTGCACGTAGTGGGTCAGAGTCGGCCTTCCAAGCGGTGTTACGTACTAGAACCATCTGGCTCTTAGCGACGTAAGACTTGATCTTGTATGGGCCGGTCGACTGTGGGTGCATGTCGTACTGGTCGCCAGTGTCCTTAGCCTTCTCCACTGGACCAAACGATAGGTAGGTAGTGGTGTAGTTGAAGTCACCAACAGGGCGCTTCAAATTGAAGGTAATGGTCTTGTGGTCAGCCGAACAAGTGATTGCCTTGTCGAACGAAGCAACGTCGTTGCTAGCGTCGGTGCTGTAAGGGCCCTTGTAAGCCGAGCTACCGTCTGCAGCGCTTGGGATGTCTAGCATTCCAATAGCGTAGGTAGGACCGTCGGTGATTACATCGGTAGCGAAGGTGCGTGAAACACCGTACTTGATGTCTTCACAGGTAACCGCCTTGCCGTCTTCGAAGGTAACGCCATCGCGGAGGGTGAACTCCCAGGTCTTGTTACCGTTCGATGCACGACCGGTGTCGGTAGCCATGTCAGGCACAACGGCCGAACCAGCAGCGCCCTTCGCGCGGTCATATGCGGTTAGCGTACGGTTCATGTAAGAACCGAACCAGGCGATGTCACGACCGGTGTAGTTACGCTGTGGGTCCGCGTGGGTCCACGCGTCCTGGTGGGTTAGGTACGTAATGGTACCTGCACTCGCTGGAGCGGAACAACCGGTTAGCAGTCCGCCGGCGAGAGTCGATGCCGCTGCAACTGCAATAGCTGCGCGTACCGTCTTTTTGCCAATCAACATTCACCCCTCCTAGGTGTTTGTATTTTTACTCCGCTTTGGAGCAAATCTTATGCCTCGCTCTTTGGATCGAGGGCGTCCCTCAATGCATCGCCGAGCAAGTTGAATGTAAGCACCAACAGGATCAGTGTCAGTGATGGGATAAAGAAGTACGTAGCGTTGTTCATCATGTAGTGAGTTGAGTCGGCAATGATCACACCGAGTGTTGGCATAGGCGGCTGTACACCAATGCCTAAATATGAGAACACCGCTTCGGCGGTTAGATAACCAGGCAAAACCAGCGACACGTAGATGATGATTGGGGTCCACACGTTAGGAAGAATTTCCTTGAACAGGATCCTCCAGTTAGATGCACCAAGAGCTCTTGCCGAAAGAACGAAATCACGCTCGCGAATGGAAATCACCTGCGAACGGATGATTCGGCTGAGGTAAGGCCAGCCAAAAATCGAAAAGATGATGATGAGGTAAAGGATTCTTGCCTCGTTGTCATGTGCAATGCCCGACTTCTGAATGCGCTCAACCATCGGAGCGCTAAGTGCCAAAATCATAAAGAATTGAGGGAAAGCAAGCAGGAAGTCGGTGAAACGACCGATCACGCCATCGACCTTACCCCTGAAGAAACCACCAACGATTCCGAAAAGTAGACCTAGAAGCACGGTCACCACGGTCGAGGCAAGTGCAATCAAGAAAGATACGCGCGCACCGAAAAGCATTCTGGCAAGTAGGTCGTAGCCGATTCCTGGGACTACGCCAAATGGGTGCTTCCAGCTGATTCCACCAAAGTCACCGATGATTTCACCGCGGTCATCCATGACGGTCATATCTCTGGCGTCTGGGTCAATACCAAGGATTGAATAAATTACAGGTGCAAGGAGAACAGCAACAATGACGAATAGTGCAATTACCAACGCTGGTATTGCAACCTTATTACTCTTAAATCTGCGCCAGGCCAGTTCGCGAGGACTGTGGCCCTGCATCTTCTGTTCGGCTTCCTTGCTAAACACCTCTCAAATCTACCCTGTAGTTATTCGGCGTGTTGCCCCTTTTAGAACGCTTAGGTTACGAATGCATAACACCGGTTTAATTGACTTTCGCCCAAAGATTTCCGCCGAGGCGCTTGGCTAGACCCGCAAGTTCAAGTGAACCCAAAGCAATTGATGTCTCGTTCAACGTCATTCCCGCACTTGCTGCAAGATCCGCATTCGATTTCGGTTTGATTGATAAAAAGTCTCTAACACGCATTTCCAACGGTCCAAATAGTGCCTCGAACTCAAGTTGAGTCTCTGTCCACCCCATGAGTGTAGGCAAATCGGCTGTATCGATCAAAGCCGTGGCGGTTCCATTTGCGATAAGACGATTGCAACCAGCAGACTGAGGGCTGTTTATGTTTCCTGGAATGGCAAAGACTGGCCTGTCCAGCTCGTAGGCATGGCCCGCGGTGTTGATTGAACCTGAACGCCAACCTGCCTCGGTGACTACGGTCGCCTGGGTTATGGCAGCAATGAGGCGATTCCTTTGCAAAAAGCGCCATCTGGTTGGCCTTGCCAACGGTGTCATCTCACTAATTAGTAGACCACTATGTGAAATTTCATCGAATAGGGATAGGTTAGCTGCCGGGTAGAGATTGGAAAGACCTCCTGCCATGACTGCTGTGGTTTTACCTCCAGAGCTCAGTGCTGTACGATGCGCCACAGTATCAATTCCTAGCGCTCCCCCGGAAATAACCGATGCCCCTTCGTTAGTGGCAACCGAAACTAAGTCGCCCGTAACTTTCTGACCATAGTGTGAAGCAATACGCGAGCCTACAACAGCAACCGATCTCGTGGTATTTAGATTTCCCAAGGCACCTCGATACCAAAGCACCAGAGGTTGATGTCGACCAAGGCTTTGAAAAGACTCTGGCCACTTATCACTTTTAGGCGTTAGCAGTCCTAACTGTTGACGACTGGCTTCTTCTCGAATCTTTTCAAGGTTTTCAGGTTGGAACCTTGGTTTCCATCTTGAGGTTGCGTCTCGAATGTCTGACTGGCTCACCTCATCAAGTTCGAATTGGAATTCACCGATTAGCCGATCGAGCGCCTCAACGGCACCATATTTCGATAACACCCTCCACGCAATTTGGTCGCCAGGTTCAGTTAAATAGTTCCAAGTAACCAAAGCATCAGTTTCCGATAGGTTCATGATTCGAAGCCTCTATAAAACATGGCAAGTGCAAGGTCCTCTTGGGTAGGAATCTTTGAACCTGCCAGATCCGCAACACTCCAAGCCAATCTAAGAATTCGGTCATAGCCGCGCATTGAAACTAACCCTCGGTTAAGTGAGAGATCGAGTTGTTTGGTAACCGATTCCTTCAGCCGAAGTTGATTACGCAAATACGTGCCTGGAACTTGGCTGTTAAGTTGCCAAGGCGTGTTCGCAAGGCGATTCTTGGTTCGCTGCCTTGCAATACGCACTTGAGTTGCGATTTCAGCGGACGTCTCGGTTATTGAGCCGGAGCCTAGAGCCGTCGATGCGTTTACCGAATTGAGTTCCATACGAAGGTCCAACCTGTCGCTCAAGGGTCCAGAAATCTTTCCCATGTACTTGTTTTTCATGGAGGGAGTACAGACGCAGTTCTTGCCGGTACCGATTGAATTTCCACACGGACATGGATTTGCAGCGAGTACTAGTTGGAACCTCGCTGGAAACTTGGCTTGACCGGCCGCTCGATTGATGGTTATCGTTCCAGATTCCAATGGTTGTCGTAATGATTCGAGGACACTGCTTCGAAACTCCGGCACTTCGTCGAGAAACAGAACACCATTGTGAGACAGGGAAATCAAACCTGGCCTTGGGATTGCCGAACCGCCGCCTACCATTGCAGCTAACGTGGCAGTGTTGTGAGGAGCTTGGAATGGAACTGTCCCAGAACCTGAAAGATATGGCAGGCGTGCGAGAGACCGAATCGCTGCGACCTCTACCGCTTCTTCTTCGCTAAGTTCTGGGACGATTCCAGGTAGTCGCTGAGCAAGCATGGTTTTACCTGCACCAGGTGGTCCAACCATCAGTAAGTGATGAGCTCCAACAGCGGCTATTTTGAGCGCTTGAACCGCATCGTCTTGGCCAATCACCTCAGAGAAACATGGTGGAGCCTTAGTTTGAGACTCGATTGACATTACTTGCGCAATTGATTCGAGCGGAGTCACATTTGCACCGAAATGAAAAGCGACCTGAGTCAGATGATCGAATGCCTGGAGTTCCATTTGCCCAATCAAACTAGCCTCACGTAAATTCGCCGATGGAATAACAACCTTTCGGAACCCGTGTTTTTTTGCTGCCATGACTGCCGGAAGTATGCCAACGGTTGGCTTGATCCGCCCATCGAGAGCCAACTCGCCAAGAAATAGAACATCTGACACTTGTGACTTGGAAACAAGACTCGCAGCAGCTAACGCAGACATTGCAATAGCGAGATCAAAGGCTGAACCCTGTTTTGGTACGGAGGCAGGCGAAAGGTTGACGGTGATCTTGCGCCCTGGTAACGAAAGCTTGGAATTTGTGGTCGCGGCTCTGACCCTTGCTGCAGATTCATTTAGAGCAGCATCTGGTAGTCCAACCAGATTGAACGCCGGCAAGTTACTGGAAATATCTGTTTCGACCTCAATAAGTTGACCGTCTAGGCCAAACAGGCTCATCGAGTACGTTCTTGCAAGCGCCAATTAGAACACCTGTTTCAGATGCTCTACCTGCACCCTCCCACGATCTACAAGTACAGAGATGGCATCAATTCGAACGTCGATACCGGAAAGCTGGCGATGCCGGCACCATTCGCTAACCAGTTTGCGCAGGCGACCAAGTTTTTCCTGGGTGATTGCCTCAAACGGGTGACCGTAGCCAGAACCATTTCTAGTCTTCACCTCGACAAAAACATACCGATTTTGGTCTCTAACTATTAAGTCGATCTCACCTAGACGGCAGTGCCAATTTCGTTCGAGAATCTCGTAACCCTGTGCCTGAAGGTAATTACCTGCAAGTTTTTCACCATAGAGACCGAGAACGTGTCTGCGATTTGGAGAGGCATTCATTACTCAAGAATGCGATTAAAAATCAATCTCAAACCGAAGAATAGAAATCTGTGGAAAACTACTCTCCTACTGCGAGTTCCTTCGGCAATTCATAGGCCTTGCCCGTGAGCTCTTCGACATTTACATCCTTGAAAGTCAGTACACGAACGGATGAAACGAAACGGTCTGCTCGGTAGATGTCCCAGACCCAAACATCCTTCATTTCGAGTTCGAAATAGAAGTCGTTACCAGCATCAACACGCTTTAGCGAAACCTCATTAGCCAAATAAAAACGACGCTCGGTTTCAATTACGTATTTGAATGTTCCAACCAAATCGCGATACTCGCGATACAGCGCAAGTTCAGCATTGCGTTCGTAGTCGTCGAAATCGTTCTCGTCCATTAAGGCAAGTTTAGAACCTTAAAAGAAAAGTTGGCGCGTCCGAATAATCGGGCGCGCCAACTACCTTAATCACTAGTGAACGGTTAGGTTACCCTCTTGCTTTGCAGCTTCCTTTTCGGCGTCTAGATCGATGCCCTTAGCCAACCAAAGGTAAACCAAAGCGGCAACAGGAAGACCAACGAACAAAGAGTAGTCAACGTTACCTAGCATCTTCGCAAACGGCCCAACGAACGGACCGGTCACAAAGAATGGAACCATGGCAACAATGCCAACGACATAAGCCGTGTTTCCACGCCAACCCCAACGGCCGTAAATGCCATCCGGCTTGAAGAGATCCATGATTACATAAACGCCACGACGAACGTAGAAGTAGTCAACTAGGTTGATGGCGGTCCACGGAGTGAACATATATGCCAAGAACACCAGCGCGTTTCCATAGAAAGCGTTGAACGCGGTTTCTCCTACAGCGGCTGCGGTAAACCAAACGGCAACACCCATGAGAACAAGTGTTGCAACTCGGAGAACCTTGGTTGCCTTAATCGGGGTGAACGAGTCGATGATGGAGATCATGGCTAGCGAACCACCGTAAGCGTTGATTGCCATGACGGCAAGCAGCCCGAGCAACAAAAGTGCAACCGCAACTAGACCAAAGCCCTTGAAGATTGAATCGCCAACCGCCTGGAATGCCTGAATCGGGGTCAACTTTCCATCTGGACCAGAAGCAATTGCACCAATTGCGAATACCCAAACACCACTTAATGCACTTGGAAGATAGGTCCACCAGAACGTTGAACGAACTCCAACATTTCCAGGAAGGTAGCGAGAGTAGTCGCTTACGTAAGGTGCCCAACCGAGCTGGAAACCGGCGATGATCACGAACACGGTCATGAAACCTGCGGCGTTGAATGTTCCTAAGTCGAACGCATCGGCTGGAATTGAACCGCGCATGAATACTCCGACAGTGAGCAGAGCCATCACGATTAGGGTTGGCCATAACATCACCTTGTTAATCCAGTGAATCTGGGCATAACCGAATACCGCGATAACGGTTGCCACGATCGCGGCGATGATAAAACCAATTCCCGTAGGAATCGATGGCATCAGAGCATTGATTGCTGCACCGGAAAGAATTGCATCCGAGGTGTTATAAGCCCAGTAGTTCACTAGCGCAAAGATCCACACGGTAATCGCCGCGCCTAAGTATCCAAACTGCGCTCGAGATTGAATTAGCTGGGGCAGACCCATCTGTGGACCTTGGGCAGAGTGAAATGCCATGAAGAAGGTTCCAAATAGAGAACCGAGGACGATGGCAATCAACGTCCAAATTAGATTTGCACCAAGCGAGAGAGCAACGACACCG